>Ga0208148_1000469_pt1 | contig 15617 bp, 12 predicted proteins | sample DEB08_DNA_16_FD_184525 | JGI IMG/M metagenome (GOLD analysis project Ga0208148, IMG submission 184525) | Aqueous microbial communities from the Delaware River and Bay under freshwater to marine salinity gradient to study organic matter... | ecosystem: Environmental > Aquatic > Marine > Coastal ...
GCAACTGGATCGTGTCGGACACCCGAAGCAGGTCGTCGGACACGTCGAGATACACACGCTGGAAGGCGTCATGCGCGGCGAAGTTGGGGACTACATTATTCGTGGCGTGAGCGGCGAGTTCTACCCATGCAAGCCGGAGATCTTCGAGCAAACATATGAGGAGGTAGACACATGAACCCAATCGACACACCACGCCTGCGCGACTGGGCCCTTGGCATGGCCAAGCACACCGCGCAACTCAGCAAAGACCCCTCCACGAAAGTGGGGGCGGTCATCTTCGACCCCAAGCGACGCATCGTATCTGCAGGGTACAACGGGTTTGCTCGGGGTGTGAACGACACACCGGAGCGGCTAGAGAACCGCGATGTGAAGTACCGGCTGGTGCTGCATGCAGAGAAGAACGCGATCATGTTCGCGACGGCCCCGCTTGAGGGCTGCACGATCGCCGTGACACACCCCTGTTGCGCACAATGCGCAGCGGTAATCATCCAGTCAGGAATTAAGCATGTGATCTGGCCGAAACCAGACGCGGCGTTCGTGTCCAGATGGGCCGAGGATATGGCCCTGACAAACATGCAATTCGCCGAAGCAGGCGTGACAGTGGAGGAAGTATGATGAGAGTAGACACCCTATCACCGATGCAGGCCGACGGTGTGCGCAAGATCAACGCATGGCTCGACACACCGAAGCACAAGAGACCACAAGAGTTTCGCTTCTTCGGATACGCGGGAACTGGTAAAACGACGGCCATCGCCACGGCCATGAATAACGCGGGGCTGCACGCTGCGTATATTGCGTTCACCGGCAAGGCGGCATCAGTGATGCGCCGCAACGGCATCGACGCGCAGACTCTGCACAGCTTGATCTATCGGCGCATCGACGATGACCCGAAGACAAAAGAGCCACGGTTTGAGCGCGCGAAGCGGTCCGAGGTGGGTCGTTACGACCTGATCGTGCTGGACGAATGCTCTATGATCGGCGAAGAACTCGCCAGAGACTTGCTCAGCTTCGGAGTCCCTGTACTGGCAATCGGCGATCCCGCGCAGCTCCCACCAGTCAAGAGTAAGGAAAAACTAGGATATTTCACGAGCGGTAAGCCCGACGTGATGCTGACCGAGATCCACCGGCAAGCTGTGGGGAACCCAATCCTGCAGCTTTCCATCACGGCTCGCAACGGCGAAATCTTGAAATACGGCAACTACGGAGACTCCCGCGTGCTGTTCTCCGGCGACATCGACCCCGACGAGTTGTGGGAAGCAGATCAAGTGATCGTGGGCACCAACGCCACGCGTGCGCGACTGAACAAGCGGGCTCGGGCGCACTACGACATGACCGACCCGACTCCGATGTTCGGCGACAAGATCATCTGTATCCGCAACAGTCCGAAGTACAACATCTTCAACGGCGAGATGTTCACCGTGATCCGGTGTGACGTGGACTCATCTGCATGGTTGAGCATGGACGTCGTACGACTAGAAGACCCAGCCAAAACGATCATCCAAGATGTGCGCGTACACCGAACTATGTTCGTGCCGGATGGAGAGACGCGCACTGACTCGACACTCGGGGACTCCGGCCGGTTCGAGTACGGCTACGCTATTACTGCACACAAAGCACAGGGTAGTCAGTGGGACAACCTGATCGTCATCGACGAGAGCAAGGTGTTTCGCGAGGACAAAGACAAGTGGCTGTATACGGCGATCACCCGTGCAGCGAAGACCCTCACGGTCGGAAAGGGCAGGATCTGATGGAACGCATATTCCTCGATATCGAGGTGTACAGAAACTATTTTCTGGCACTGTTTATGAACGACGATCTCAAAACAAAACGATTTGAGATTTTCAACCACGATGATAGCGGTTTTGATCCTGACAAGATCTTGCAGATCATTACTGCAAACAACATCGAGCTCGGAACCTTCAACGGAAATAGCTACGACATTCCCATTCTCACGTTTGCCTTGTTCAATCCGAACACGGCCGAGATAAAGCGGGCGAGCGATCGCATCATCGAGAGAAATGTGAGACCATGGACCTTTTACCGAGACGAGGGTTTGAAAGAACCTGACATAAACCACGTGGACATCATCGACGTGGCCCCCGGCATGGTGGGGTTGAAACTTTACGGTGGACGCATGAACACAAAAAGGTTGCAAGAGTTACCCATTGACCCGTCTGCGACTATAACTCCCGAACAGGTCCCCCTACTGCGGGGGTACTGCAAAAACGACAACATCCTTACGCGAGAACTTTTCGATAAGTTGTCGAAACAACTCGAATTGCGCAGATCCATGAGCTCCGAATATGGCGTAGATTTACGATCTAGGTCAGACGCACAGATTGCCGAGGCCGTGTTGAAGGCAGAGTTTTCAAGGCTGACAGGGGGCGTTCCTCCAAAAACGGTTCCCGATTATGACAGCTTTTTATACGACCCCCCTGCTTATGTTCGCTTCTCAACACCGCAGCTGCAGAATGTTCTGGACGTTGTTAAAAATGCAGAAATGGTTTTGAATGACAAAACCGGTCACGTTATTATGCCGAAGTCTATTGCCAACCTCAAAATCAAGATCGGGGACAGCAACTACAAGATCGGCATCGGCGGCCTACACAGCCAAGAGTCTGAGGCAACACATTACACCGATGAGAGCAATGTTCTAATCGACAGGGATGTAGAGAGCTATTACCCTCGCATGATGCTCAACATGAACATGCGCCCGGGCGGTTTCGGTGTGCACTTCAACACCGTTTACGGTAAAATTCTTGACGAACGTCTCGCCGCAAAACACGCAGGCGACAAGGTGAAATCAGACTCTTTGAAGATTGTTTTGAACGGCACATTCGGCAAAACCTCAAACAAGTACAGCACGCTGTACTCTCCTGACTTTATGATCCGCACCACCATCACAGGTCAGCTCACAATACTTATGCTGATCGAGGCGCTGGAGAGGTGCAACATACCTGTGATTTCAGCAAACACTGACGGCATAGTCATAAAATGCCCGCGTGATAAACTGGACGTTCTGAACACCATTGTCGAAAAGTGGGAAAAGCACACAGGCTTGAAGACAGAAGAGACAAGGTATCGCGCATTGCACTCGCGCGATGTCAACAACTACATCGCGATAAAAGAGGACGGGAGCGCCAAGGCAAAAGGGGTCTATGGCGACGTGTCTTTGAGCAAGAACCCGCAGAACCCGATATGTGCAGAAGCTGTCTCAAAATACCTCACAGACGGGGTTGATATAGAAACAACCGTGCGCTCCTGTGACGACATTTGCAAGTTTCTCACACTGCGAACAGTGACCGGGGGAGCAGTCAAGGAGGGCGTAGAGATCGGTAAGGCTGTTCGGTGGTACTATGCAAAAGGGGATACCTCTTCCATTCACTATGTGAAGAATGGAAACACCGTACCAAGGTCCGAGGGCGCAAAGCCCATCATGGACATTCCGGACATATTTCCCGATGATGTAGATTACCACTGGTATCTTGAAGAGTGTAATGAGATACTAATGGCTCTGGGGGTCAAGGCACGGCCCTATGTTGAAAAGATGCCAAGAAAGAACAGCAATGCTTGGAAAGCGTTACGTGATGCTGGGTCTATCGTGGAAGGTAAAAAAGGAAAATGGGAATGGGTAAAGTAAAGACACCTGCACACGAGACGCCGTTCATCAAACACTTTCTTGAACGAAAGGCAGCGGGAGAATTTAAGAGCTCCCACGAGATGCTTATCGCTATGATGCCGGCTTTGGACGTCTTATTCGACGCCGACGGCTATTACGTCGAGCTAGGTAAACATATGGCCGAGAAAAAGGAGCAAGACGATGAGCAGTAAGACACCCGCATGGTCGTTCAGCCGGATCAAGGCGTTCGACACCTGCCCGAAACAATTCTACCACACGTCGGTCCTCAAGGAGTTCCCCTACGTCGAGACCGATGCGATGCGGTACGGCACAGAGTTCCACAAGGCGGCCGAGGACTTTATTGCTGACGGCACTCCTGTGCCGGAGCGGTTCGCATTCACGCAGCCTGTGCTCGATGCACTGGCAGCCAAGCCCGGCGATAAGCTGTGCGAATACAAGTTCGGCCTGACCGCCGCGTTGGAGCCGTGTGACTTCTTCGCCAAGGATGTTTGGTTCCGTGGCATTGTCGATCTGATTATCATCGACGGGGATACCGCGACGATCGTGGATTACAAGACAGGCAAGTCGGCACGCTACGCCGAAAAAGGTCAGCTGGAGCTGATGGCCTTGGCCATGTTCAAGCACTTCCCTGACCTGAAAGTGGTGCGTGGCGGGCTCGTGTTCGTCATTGCAAATGAAGCTGTGAAGGCGAAGTACGACCGCGACGGTGAAAGTGGGCTTTGGAAAAAGTGGCTTTCGGAGTATGCTAAGATGGAGAAAGCGTTCGAGGTGGATGTGTGGAACCCCCGCCCGAGCGGTCTTTGCAAACGACACTGCCCAGTAACGGAGTGTCCCCATAACGGACAAAACTGATGCCATACGTGAACAAACCACGACCCTATGCGAAAGAGTACCAGCAGCAAAAGGCGCGGGGCGAAGGTGCCGCGCGCCTTGAGCGGCAACGCGCCCGAGCAGCCTTCGACAAGAAGAACGGTAAGGCCGCACGCGCGGGCAAAGACATCGGCCACAAGAAGCCGCTGGCGCGCGGTGGGTCGAACAGCGACGGATACCGCGTCGAGAACCGGAGCAAGAACCGTGCAAAGGGTGGCGCACTAAGTAAACCACCCAAGAAAAAGTAATTATGCCCCGCGCATAACAGGAGACACCCGTGCAGATTATTGACAATAAAGCCCTGCAGTACAAACTGCGGAACCCCGCCCCTATCCTTGCAGCCATCCCAGAGAGTCGACTTATCGACGATAACACTGTCTTGGTTAAGTGGGACTTGCCACAGGTGCAGACCCTGCGCGCCCTCAACTACCCTGCCCCGTCGCCGATCATCGGCCGATATAAGTGGCCGGGCAAGTACAAACCGTTCGATCACCAGCGCACCACGGCAGAGTTTTTGACGCTGAACAAGCGTGCGTTCTGCTTTAACGAACAAGGGACGGGGAAAACGGGCAGTGCCATTTGGGCCGCGGACTTCCTCATGCAACGTGGGCTTGTGAAACGCGCGCTTGTCGTATGCCCGGTGTCGATCATGGACGCCGCATGGCGTGCCGACCTGTTTAACTTCGCGATGCACCGCAAGGTTGACATCGCCCATGGTGCGGCGGCAAAGCGACGCAAGATTATTGCGAGCGACGCCGAGTTCGTCATCATCAACTTCGACGGCCTGAAAGTGGTAGAGAAAGAGATCGCCGAGGGCGGGTTCGACCTTATCATCATCGACGAGGCCAGTGCATACCAGAACTCTCAGACGGCACGGTGGAAGACGTTACACCGATTGGTCACAGATGACACGTGGTTGTGGATGATGACCGGAACACCGGCAGCGCAGGGGCCCGAGAACGCATTCGGCCTCGCCAAGCTGGTAAACCCCACAGGGGTACCGAAATTCTTCGGTAAGTTCCGCGACGAGGTCATGGTAAAAATCACGCCCTTCAAGTGGGCCCCGAAGAAGACTGCCACGGAGACAGTGCATCGCGTACTGCAACCGGCCATACGCTTCACTAAGGACGAGTGTCTCGACCTACCAGATCTTGTGTACGTTAAGCGACATGTTGAGCTGACCAAGCAGCAGCAGGCATTCTACGACCGCATCCGCAAGGACCGCACAATGCGGGCGGCTGGAGAAGATGTAACGGCAGTCAACGCTGCGGTGCTGATGACAAAGCTCCTGCAGGTATCGTGTGGCGCGGCATATACCGACGACAGCAACACCCTGCAGTTTGACATCTCGTCACGGTACAAAGTCCTCAAGGAGGTGATCGACGAGACACCGAACAAAGTGCTGGTGTTTGTGCCATTCCAGAACACAATCGAGAGCCTGACAGCCAAGCTGGTTGGCGACGGCATCACCGCCGAGATCATCAGCGGCAGCGTCAAGGTCGGCGACCGCACCGATATCTTCCGCAGGTTTCAGACGGCAACGGACCCCAAGGTTCTGGTGATCCAACCCCAAGCTGCGGCGCACGGTGTGACGCTGACAGCGGCCGATACTATTGTCTGGTGGGGCCCGACATCTTCACTTGAGACATACGCGCAGGCGAACGCGCGCATCCACAGATCAGGGCAAGTAAACAAATGCACGGTTGTGCAGCTTGAAGGTTCCCCTGTGGAGCGACGCTTTTACCAGCTTTTGGATGACAAGATCGACGTGCACTCAAAAATGATCGACTTGTACAATGGAACACTTGACTAGGTGTTCGAAACACGGTACTAACGCCGAAACAACACAAAACGGAGAGAGACATGACTGATACAGTAGACACATCTGTGGACCGCTTGACACGCATCTACATTAAGATCCGCGACGCGAAGGCCGCAGTGTCGGCCGAGTTCAAGGAGAAGGACAAGAAGTTGACCGACCAGATGAACGCGGTCAAGGCTCAACTCTTGGACTACTGCAAAGAGCAGAACGTCGAGAGCGTCCGCACATCCGAGGGGATGTTTTACCGCACAGTAAAGACGCGGTACTGGACGAGCGACTGGGCCGCAATGCACCAATTCGTTGTCGAGCACAGCATGCCAGAGTTCTTGGAGAAGCGTCTGAACCAGACTGCAGTCAAAGAGTTTCTGGAAGAAAACCCTGAAACCGTACCGCCGGGCCTGAATGTGGACTCGGAGTACATGATATCTGTGAGGAAAAAATGACAGGTAGTGACAAGTACGTTACAACAGCGGCTCTGGCAGCGCACTTCGGTGTATCGCCAGCGACGATTATCACCATGGTACGGGCGGGTGACATCCCTGCCGGAACTTACACGCGCATGGGCCGAGTGTTTCGCTTCGACCTAGCTCGCGTGGAAGCTGCGCTCCTTGAGCGCGAGGAGAGCCAACCTGCCGACGCGCAGATGGAGTTTGACTTTAACCCCGACTCAGACGATGAATCTGAGCACTTTAAAATGGAGAATGACAATGAGTGACCTAGACATCTTTAAGGGCAACAGCCTTGTAAGTGGTGACTTGTTCAAGTCCTTGATGGACGACAACAAGAAAATGGCAGGTGGGAGCGGCGCTTCCGGCCGCCGGATCAGTATTCGCGGTAGCCGTTTCCGCATGGTTGTCGATGGCGAGCAGGTGTCTGTCAGCAAGAACAGCACGCTGAACATGGTGATCGTGGATGCTGCGTCTATTGGGCGTACGTACTACGAGGGTGCGTTCGACGCTGAAAACCCGTCTGCCCCTGTGTGCTGGTCTGGTGACACCCGCAAGCCAAGCGACGACGTGCCAGAAGATCAGCGCAAGGCTGCCACTTGCGGCGAGTGCCCGATGAACGTCAAAGGCTCCGGCCAAGGCGAGAGCCGTGCGTGCCGCTTCTCTCAGCGTCTCGCGGTTATGTTGGAAGGCGAGAACGATCAGGTATATCAGTTGCAGTTGCCCGCCACGTCTATTTTCGGTTCTGCCGAGGGCGCTGACATGGGACTGCAGGCTTACATCAAGTACCTCTCTGCCCACAACACTCCTGCCATTGCGGTCATGACCGAGATGCGCTTCGACGATGATGCGACAGCACCCAAGCTGTATTTCCGCCCTGTGCGCGCACTGGACGAAGAAGAGCTGAAGGCTGCCATCGCACTGCGTGACAGCGACGAGGCCAAGAAGGCCATCGAGTTCACCGTGGCCCAGACAGACGGCGTGCAGAAGAAGCCCGCTGCCAAGAAGGAAGATCCCAAGGCAGAGAAGAAGCCGAAGGTAGAGGAACCCACTGCCGAAGCCGAGGTCGAAGAACCAACGAAGGTCACGAAAGCCCCGAAGAAGGCTGAACCCGAGACCAAGTCGGCCGATGCCTTGGCGGATGTCCTTGCAGAATGGGACGACTGATCGCCTGAAAAAGCCGGCCACGGGGCGACCCGTGGCCGACCACAATAACAACAGGCGGCGACAATGGACACACAAGATTTTTTACAAGCTGTCCTTGGGGACAGCGGCCACTACTGCCTACTCAGCATATCCAGCGAGAGCCGGAAGTTCCGTAAGCAGAAGTTTTACCCGACAATCGCCCGTCTCATAGACGCGGCGTATATGGCAGATCAGAACGAGCACGATGTGTATTTCGGGCTCGCGACGTTCAAAGACCCGAGCATCGAAAAGCCCCGCAGCGCGGTAAACACGTTACAGATGCGTGCTATGTTCATGGACCTCGACTGTGGGCCCGGCAAGGAATTTGCCGATCAGCCTACGGCCATCGCCGAGCTGCGTGGCTTCTGCAAGGCGGCAGGTCTGCGCAAGCCTTATATGGTTAACAGCGGCCGCGGCGTCCACGTCTACTGGCCCCTGTCGGAGCCAGTGCCTACTGCGGAGTGGCGCCCTGTAGCCGACGCACTAAAGCGTGCCTGCGCGATACACGGCCTCAAGGCCGACTCGACCTGCACAAGCGACGCTGCCCGCGTTCTGCGCGTGCCGCTGACCCACAACTACAAGGGCAACCCCCCGCTGCCCGTCAAGATCATGCAGGGTGGCACGGTCACGACATACACCCTCGGAGAGTTTTCGGCGGCACTGACTGCGTTCGCCCCAGAGGCAGCGCCCAAGGCGTCCGTTGCACCGCTCCCGTTCTCTACGTTGATGACCGCTGACGAAGACCCGATGATGCAGCGCATGATGCGTAACAGGGTTACGAAGTTCAAAACTATCCTGACCAAGTCGGTCGAGGGACGAGGTTGCGCGCAGATCAAGCACGCGTTCGAGAACCAAGAAGACCTGAGTGAGCCGTTGTGGCGCGGTGCGCTGTCGATTTGTATGCCCTGCGAAGATGCGGCGCAGGGTGCGCATGCGATGTCGCGCAATCACCCAGAGTATTCCCGTGAGGACACCGTCGAGAAGATGGAGGGTATTGTCGGGCCACATAAGTGCAGCACGTTTGAAAGCCTGAACCCTGAAGGGTGTGAAGGCTGCCCCCTCAAGGGCAAGATCACGTCTCCGGTGCAGATCGGTGCCGAGATCGAAGCGGCCCCAGAAGATGAACCGGTGATCGTCGAGGAGATTTCGGTGGGTAGCGGGGCGCTGCAGGAGTATGAGATACCGCCATACCCGAAGCCTTATTTCCGCGGCAATCAGGGCGGAGTATACGTCAAAGACGTTGATGAGGCGGGCGATCCCGTCGACATGCCGGTGTATGAAAACGACTTATACTATGTGAGCCGGATCAGGGACCGCAGCTTGGGTGAGTGCATTGTCGGTCGCGTGCACCTGCCGATGGATGGCGTGAGGGAGTTTGTAATCCCCCTCGTAAACGCCACATCAAAGGAAGACCTACGGAAGGCGCTGTCGACACACGGCGTCTCTGCAATCGGAAGAGGATGGGATAGACTTATGGCCTACACAAATACATGGATACAAAACCTACAGACCACGACTGTTGCCGACGAGGCGCACTCGCAGTTCGGGTGGACGGACGACGAATTTACGTCGTTTGTCATCGGCGACCGCGAGATCACTGGAGACGATATCGGGTACAACCCGCCGTCGAGCGAGACCGCATGGGCATTCCCCGCGTTCGAGCCCGCGGGCACGCTTGAGGGTTGGGTTGAGGATGCGAACTTCTACGCACGCGACGGGCTCGAGCCCTACCAGTACATGATCTGCATGGCGCTCGCGTCACCACTCATGCGCTTTATGCCGGCTCACGCTGCGATCTTTGACATGTACAGTGACGGTTCCGGCCACGGCAAGACCACGACGCAGAAGGTCGCACTGTCGATCTTCGGTGATCCGGGTGAACTGCTCATCACGGCAAAGGACACGATGAACCACCGCTTGAACCGATTGGAGAATATGAAGGACATCGCTGTCCAGTTCGACGAGTTTACGGAGTTCCCCACAGACCAGATGTCGGACCTCATCTATCAGATCCACGGCGGTAGGCAGAAGGGGCGCATGTCATCTGGCGCGAACGCCGAGCGGTATCGTGGCGAGCCTTGGCACCTGACTGTTGGCACATCGTCAAACGCGAGCATGTTGTCAAAAGTGCGCACGATAAAAAGCGCACCCGACGCTGAGACACAGCGCGTCTTGGAGTACCACGTGCAGCCGCACAACTTCACGACCAAGGCCGAAACCGACGAGTTCGCGACCCGTATCGGCAAGAACCGCGGCCATGCGGTTGTCCCGTTCGTGCAGTATATCATTAACAATCGCGACACTGTCCGCGAGTTGCTGACCAGCGTGCAGCGTAAACTGGACAGCGAGCTTAACCTGATGGCGCAGAACCGCTTCTGGTCAATCAGTGCCACGGTCACGATCACCGCACTTATCATTGCGCGCGAGCTAGGCTTGTTGGACTACGACATCCCAAAGCTGCACAAGTTTGCGGTAGACCTGATCGACAGCAACCGCAGGGCGGCCGTCGAGGCTACGGCGACGATCGAGACCAACGTGAACAACTATGTGAACGACAACTACGGCAGCATCCTCTGGATCAAGAGCACCGAAGACAATCGCGGCATGAACAGCGGTCTGGGCAACAATGGCAATGGTCTGGACTCTCTTGTTGTGCCGGAACAGCAGCCCAAGGTCCGGTTTGTTGCCCGCTACGAGACAGACACCAAGTATCTATTCCTCGTGCCGAAACCGTTGCGTGCGTGGTGTGCGAAGAACCGGATCAACTACGACTCCTTTGTGAAAGAGGGCATGGCAAAGTTGAACGGCCGCAAGGCCAAGGTGCGCCTCAGCAAGGGTACCAAGATGAACTTGCCGCCGACAGATGTCATTATCCTTGAGTGTGCGCAGATGGAACTCCCAGAGGGCCCTGAAGATGGCGGTTCTGAAACTTGACGACCTCGACCCCGACGGCGTCCCAATCTTTATTGATTGGGACGCGATGCGGGTTTCTGCTTCGGTATTCATCCCCTGCATGAATACCAGTTCTGCCATTAAGCAATGTGGCAGGGTATTTGCGCGGCGCGGGTGGCAAATGCGGGTTGTTATATGCGAGGAACGCAACATTTTGGGGGTTCGCATCTGGCGAACCGCATGATATAGACGGAGCCGACAGGGTGTCTACTGTCTTTCTCCGCCAAACTGGCCCTCACTTCGGTGGGGGCCTTTTTTATTCCCAGATGGTTGCTGGTCCGTATTGGCTCGCAAGCTCCATGGTGCGACGGATGTTCTGGTCGCTGAGGTTGACGCCGTGGTGCATACGATCCGTTGTCTTCATGTTGGCTGTTAGCGACGCTTCTTTGGTCTTGGGAGTGATCTCCGCATCGCCGGGGTGACGCCGGTTAAACTCTGCGATCTCCTGCTCGACCTCGCGGAACGTGGTCCTGTCCCCCGAACTGAACGCCTGATACCGCATGGACAGCAACTTTGAGCGCTCTTGGCGGATTGCGTTGTCGATGCGTGACAGGGCAGCGTTCTGGTCCAGCTGACGGGCGTATGCTGCAGGCATAAAACCAACGGCCTGAGCGAGGACACTTGCAGGACTTATGTCGTCAATGATGAGGTCGCCGCGCCGGGTGCGGATACCCTCTTGGCTGTACCGTGCTGCACGGAACAAGTTGGCGACCGCCGACGGCATGAGCGCCTCAGTGCCGCGCTGGATGTCACCTGCGGCAAACAGCTCTGGGACGCGCGTCATGTACTTGTTGGTCAGGCCAACAACGGGGCCACCTACACCCTCGATCAAGCGCCATAGCGGTGGTTGGCCTTCCGAGTTCAAACCTGCACGGTAGAACGGCGCACCGAGGCCGATCCGTTCAGACACACGCACGCCCGAGAGGTAATCAAGCAAGCCATAGGCGCCGTATTCGCCGATGGCGGTCCGCGTCATTGTCTTGAAGTCTTCTTCATCGTCGTCTGCGAACGCGTCATAGATCCAGCCCAGCTGCTGCACGAGGGGCAGACCGAGAGCACCCGACAACGTAGCAAGCACACCCATCATGCCACCTAGCTGCAGGCGCGCGATACGGACGTCCTCGCGGGCTGCGGCGCGCTCCGACTCTGGCATGGCTGCAATCTGCGCTTTGGTTGGCAAGGAGCGCGTCATCGTCTGATACAGCAGGTTGTACATGGACAGGGAGTGGCGCTTATAGAGCATCAAGATATTGCCGAGGTCCGACTGGGCCGCTTGGGTCGACGCGGCTGCATACATTGGGCCGTTTGTCTTCTCTGCCACGTTCATGGCTTCCTTGGCAGCCTCTTGGTACTGGGCGTCTGTGAACCGCAGTGAACCGTCTTCGAGTTTCTTGGCGACCTGCTTGAGAGAGAAGTCCCCCATATTGTTGTCTTTTGCGAGTTTCTGCAGTGCCAGATGGTACTTCGCAATACCTGTGACCTCGCGTGTTCCCCGCTCCAACGTGCTCTGCATAACGCCGGACGCTGCGATCACTTTCTTGGCAGTCGCGAAGCGGCCGGTCACGTTCTCACCGGCGGTGAGGTCTTGAAGGAGGGACCGACCAAACAAGCCGTTTATGCGGCCTGCGTCTTGGAACGCCTTCATATATCCGAACTTGCTGTTGGGGTCGCTCGTATCGAGGTTGTCCACGCTTATATCGAAGAAGAACCCTTTCTTCTGGAACGCCTCTGTTTGCCCTTCGGACGTGATACGTTCTGCGCTCAGCATGGTGCCGGAACCCATGAGCATACGGCCCGCATGACCAAGCGCCTGCATGGTAGACTTCACGCCGTGTATCGGCGCCATGTTGGTGAACGCATAGATCGGCAGCGACGTCAACACGAGGATCGCTGACGACACGTTTGCCGCAAGAGTCATGGCCCACGCACCTGTGGTTAGCGTCTGCGCAATCTCACCCTGCCTACGGAACGCCGATGACGCGTAGCTCGTGAGCGCATCATAGTAGACCAGCGCCTCTTCCACGTCCTGACCGCGTTTTATCGGGTCGGTCCATGCGGCCCTAGCGAAGTCCTGATACTCTTTTGTCAGCTCTTGCTTGGCCTTGGCGAATTTAGCGCCATATTCGATGTCCACGATATTGCCTGCGAGGCGCAGGGTGTTGTCACGGATGTTTGCGAGTGTGTCGCCGGGAGTGAGCCCCTGCTCCAACGGCGTGATATCTCCGACGAAGCCCCGAGTACCCTTCCGTGCGCGGAACATCTGCATGAACGACGACTCAGGTGCGGTATCGAGAACCATCTCGATGATGGAGTCGCGGACGGAGCTGTCCAACCCTGCCGCATCAATAGACGAGAGCAGGCGACCTACCATCTGATCCGACATCTTCTCACGCTTGCGGGCATCCGCCTGTTGATATGGCGTGATCGTTGTAGGGTCGATCTGAAACGCAGGAGGCTGGCTCTTCAGGAGGCGGATGGCAAGGTCCCGCTGGCGAGACGTCTGGAAGGAGTGCGTGAAATACTGCACGTCGGGTTTCGGCCCGACCAGATTCCCATCTTCGTCGAGTTGGACCTTCTTGGGGTCCGCGCCATAATAAGACAGCGCATAGTCGCCGGTCCGGCTCAGGGTCTGGTATGGCGTGACACCCGTGCCGTTGAAGACCTTATCGTAGATCTTTCCATAGATACGTTCTTGGAGTGCGCGGTCCTGCGGTAGCAACGCTTCGAGGCGCGACTTCAGGGCCACCGCAAGGTTCTTTGTCAACGCCTCGGGAATCGCGAATAGCGTGTCCATGGCCTTGCGCCCTGCGGGACCGAGGCTGTTATACCCGCGCATGACTTCATCGAATGCGTTGAGCTGGTCCGGGTCTTGGGCAAAGTCTACGGATGCTTCGGAGTGGCCGGGGATGCCTGCACGATCATGCTGCCGCATAGCGGCGTTTAACTCGTCGCGGGTCTTGTATCGAGACGATACTTCTGTGACCACCTCGCCCGATGCAGGGTCGATGCGGTCGTACTTGTACGAAAAACCTTCGTAGTCGGAGCGCTTCTTGCGCGGGTCCGCACCGAAACGTGTCGCCGTAAAGCGCACATCGTTGAAGGTGTCAATCTTCTCGAGATTTGTCTTGATCCACTCGTTCACAGGCGCAAGGGAGTCCACCACTTTGTCGAGGATGTTGCGCTTGGCCGTTTTGTGCTCATTGACAAGTTCCGGTATGGTGCGTGCAGTGTCTGGGAAGTACCGCTTTGCCGCATCGCCGATATAATCGAGCGGCATGGAGAGCCAGATCATGTTCTCTTTGAACTTGGAGTTTACGCGGCGGTCACGGAGGACGTTGCGCACCTCCTGCATGTCTGCAGGTGTGGCTTCCTTCACGCGGTCCTTGAACTCGCTCAACACCTTGCGTGCGCCCAGTGGGCGGAATGAAGACCCCATAATGTCGCCTGCGCCGCGATCGGCGGGGTTCGCTGCGATGACGGTGTCCAGCGCACGGTCGATAACGTCGGTGGCCGAACCGAGCGGTTTGGAGTCCATGCCGAGAAGACGACGTAAGAAGTTTTTGATGCGGTTTGTGAACATCTCCCATGCGGAGAACTTGGCGCCGTCGGGGTTGAGGCGGGACATCTCGCGACGGAACTCGGGGTTGGTAAGCCCCTCGGCGATGAACTCCTGCAGGTTCTCGGCACCGTTGAAGCCCGGCGGGGTGTGCGGCACGATCTTTGACATCAACGTCATGAGCTGACGCGTCAGCGGGTGGGACGGGTTGCGTGTAACGCGATCAAGAACTGCGTGGGAAGCCTCATGCAGCAGGGTCGTCGCGTCGAGCCCAGAGGTCTCGTTGAGGAGGACCGAGCCGCCGTATTGCTGCGCTATATCTATGGCCTCGTCGCGGCCTTGGCGACGCGCATCGGCGATAGCTTCTGGCGTCATCGTGGGGATGTATACGCCCATCGCGGCACCGCGTGGGTCTGGCGTGCGGCCGGGCCGCATAGCTGCTTCGATCCGTGCCATCGTGGCTTCTGGTACGAGCTGAACTTCTGTATCGCCCAGCATACTACGCATCTTGTCCGCGAGGCGACCCGCGTACTTGTCCGATGCGGTGATCCGCAGGTTGCGCAGTGCACCCATCAGGTTGCCTTCGCGCAGGTACTGTACGACGCGAGGGTGCAGGGGTGCTCCGTTGGTGGACAGCGGGCGCGGCGATATGTCGAACTGTTCGCTCACAGCGACGTCAAATGCTTCTTGTGCCGCTTTTACTTTGTCCCGATGTTCTGCAGCGGCTTCGAAGTCCAGCGGCCTGTAGTCGGCTACGAGATCATTCATATCCGCGACGGTTTCGGGGCTCAGGTTTCTTCCCGCCCATGCAGCCGCCCGCTTCGCCGGCTCTGTGCCGGTGTCGGTATACACCTCGAGATCCGCTTTTAACTGCGGACTCATAGGTTCGCCGCCGAGAATATGGGCGGCGTCGCGGAATTTGGGTACCGATGTACCGCTCAATGCAGCCAGATCGCTCGCGATCGCATGCAGGGCTGTGCCAACGTCAGGGTAATTCTTGAAGTAGGCGTAGGCGTAGTATTGGTTGGACACCTTACCTTTTGTTTTCTTCGGGGGGTTCTCGAGCAGTTTTAGAACTGCGGTTTTGTCCTTTGTCGTGGTCGGCATGGTCTCGGCAGTGTCCGTCAGCAACTGCGTTTGTGCACG
>Ga0208148_1000473_pt1 | contig 15583 bp, 30 predicted proteins | sample DEB08_DNA_16_FD_184525 | JGI IMG/M metagenome (GOLD analysis project Ga0208148, IMG submission 184525) | Aqueous microbial communities from the Delaware River and Bay under freshwater to marine salinity gradient to study organic matter... | ecosystem: Environmental > Aquatic > Marine > Coastal ...
CTTGCTTATAGCTCTTTTATTTTGTATATTAAGATATATTCAAAAAGGAGAGACCTATGGGAAAGAAACGCCTACGCAAAAGCCAAACTTCAAAAGGTATTCACAGTACTGTGAATGGCTCTATTCTAAAAGAGCTTCGTCAAGATTACTTGGCATCGCCTGATCGTATTCTTAATCAGCTTAAAGCACATCGTGCTGGTAAAAAAGTTATGGTCACTATTCCTAACCCTAACAAAAATGCAACCAATAAACGGTTTATTCGTATTCCTGCTTCTACAGCTTGGAACTCTGGTAAACTCAAGCAACTTGCATGAGAAAAACTACTAAAGCAGAGAGATTAGCTGCTCACAACGAGTGGCTAAAACTCTACGGTGCTCACCCTTCTCAAATGAACAAAAAGTCTAGATATAGACCTGCTAGAACTAAATTTAAAATTGGTAAACACCTCACTTCTGATTCTGTAGGTAATGGTATTGTTCAAGAAAAGAAAAACTATAGTGGTGAGAATGACTTTGTTTTAGGCTTAGCTTATAATAAAGGTAATTTACAACCCTTAACACTTAAAGAAGTAGCAGATCCAGCAACAGGGAAACGTAGATAATGGAAAGACTAAGAAAAGCAGAATGGATTCACTATGCTAATGGTGAGTTGGATACGTATGTCAAATTTGTTAACGAGCAGATTTTTCCTAAATTTGTCTTAGCCAAACGCGGTTTTGATTTTAGCCCTTCTCGTAGAAGTTCTCGTGGGGGAATGTATGCTGACGGTCCTGGTATTAATATAGCTATGCACCACTATTGTAAGAACTATACAGGTGAGCGTCTGATTCGTGTGTATGAGTATAAATCTTTTGATAGTAGTTCTGTTATTGGTGGTTTTTATACTAAAGACAAATATCAAAAACTTAATATGGTTTTATTACATGAACTAGCTCATGCTGTTCAGTATTATACTTATAGAATAAATATGACTAGATGTAAGCCTCACGGCCCTATCTGGAAGAACCTATATAAAAGACTACGTGAGGAGTTTCTTAATCCTCATCTAGGAGATCAAGTAGCATTAAAAGCTGAGTATGACGATGATGTAACTTCTATTACTAAACATCGTAAGTCAGCTATACCAGTAGCTACTAAGAAAGAGTTAGACGCGTTATTTGCCAGAGCTGCCTCAAAAACTTAATAAAACCCACTGCTCAAGACCGTGGAATGAACTACACATCGAGGAGGACGGAAGCGTCACTCCTTGTTGTGTTATGCCTTCTAATAGGTTTCCTATGGGTACTAATCTTCAAGAATATATCGAAGGCGAACCTTTAAAAGAGTTAAAAAAAGCTCTTTTAAATGATGAACAACATCCTAATTGCGAATATTGTTGGAATAATGAATCTACAGGTATACGCTCTCACAGAAAAACTACTGTAATAGAACCCAACAAAATTACTGATGTTCATATACGTTTAAGCAATGTATGTAATTTTAAATGTAGAATGTGTAATCCTTCATTTTCTACTACTTGGGCAATTGAAAATAGATCTCATGGTATTTTTATAGAACCTCCTGAAAAACCCATAAAAGATACTTTTAAAGATAATCATTATCTACTTAATTTATTGAAAACTAAAATTTTAACAGGTGAATTAACCCAGATAAATATATCTGGCGGTGAGCCCCTGCTTACTCAAGCTAATTATGAACTATTAACTTTTTTAATTAATAATGATTGTGCTAATAAAGTTTGTCTTTGTTACTCTACCAATTTGTCTAAACTCGATTATAAAAAAATTGATTTATTAGACTTGTGGAAACATTTTAAACATGTTACATTGGAGGCAAGTTGTGATGGATGGGGAAAAGCAGTAGAGTATTCAAGAACAGGATTTAATAGAAAAGATTTTCTACATAATCTAAAAACAGTTATGGGCCATTCTAATATTACTGTAAGTATTAACTGTGTAGTAAATATTTATAGTGTTTGGACTCTTCCCAATATGGAAAGATTTAGAGAAAATCTTGGTTTAAATATTATATATGCGCCTTGTTATCTTCCTGAACATACCAATCCACAAAGATTATTTAAAGAAGATAAAGCAGCATTGAAGAAACTTTATGCAGGAAATAAATATTTAGAAGATGTATATATAAACTTTATATCAAAATATGAGTCTAGTCTTCCTAGATTAATGGTATACTACAATACTACTTTAGATAAATATAGAGATACTAATTTTTTCGATGTTTTTCCACAATATAGAAAGTATAGGAGATAAAAATGGCAAACGTATGGGTAGGGACAGATTATTATATACCTTCAATAGACCAATCTGGAGATTCATTTATAGTACAAGTTAAATCTACTACCACAAGTAATACATATGTATACGAAACAGTAAAAAATGATTCTACATCTAATTCAGAAGCTGTAGGAGCGGCAGCAATAGTGTGGTTAGATAAGTTTGGGTTTACTTCAGATTATGAATTTGGTCCTCATGAAGATGATAGCAGAAGAACTACTATAGTACCTTCTAGCACTAAAAGTATTGCTGGACAAGGATTGCAAATAGAATATGCAATTGCAGCAAATGGGTTTATTCAAGCTTTTGGTGGCGGGCCTTATCCAAATAATTTTGATAGATCAGGTTCTAATAATCATCCTTATCATGTAACTGTAGGAGGTTCTGGTTGGGAAGAACAAGATGAATTTACTCTTACAAATATAAGTGGTGGATATCCTGATTCTGCTCTTGTTGAAAAAAGAAATAATGTTACAGGGTATGTAATATGGACAGATAAAAATGGTCCTTGTTTTTATACAGGAACTTCTGAAGTTGATTTAGCCTCTAATGCTACTTTTCATGTTAATGCTGCAATTCGTGCAGGTAACTGGACACCTTAATAAATGATATTAGTCAGTAATGGATGTTCTCATACTGCGGGAGCGGAGATAGAGTACAACCAACAAGGAGACTGCTATAATAAAGCATGGCCTAAACATTTAGCAGATAATTTAGATTATGAACATACTAATTTATCTATGTCAGGAGCTTCTAGTAATAGAGTACTTAGAACTACTTATGACTATATTCATGACTATGCAGTACAAGGTAAAGATTTTAAAAAACTATTTATAGTTATATTATGGCCAGGCATATTTAGAACAGAACTTTATATACAAGGTAAGTCCACAAATTATAATTACGATGATTTATGGGCGCCTATGCTAGTATGTAATGATGAACAGTATAAAACAGAATACTTACCTATTCACTATCATTACTTTAAATCTTGGGTAATTAATACTACACCTTACCAAGCAACTTGTGAATTTTATATGACAGTAACAAATTTACAAAATTTATTACATAGATATGGTATAAAATATCTATTTATGGATGCTGCTAATTCAGGATTATCTAGTTTTGCTCAAGTAAAGCGTTATAAAATACACATAGATAAAAGATACTATGAAGGATTAGATAATCCTGAAAATTGTTATACCAGTATATGTAGAGACAGTAATCAAAAAATGTCAAAGCATAGTGAACGTAAGTGTCATTATGGTGAAGATGCTCATATATGGTTTGCTAAATATATTGAAAACATAATTAACAAAAGAAATATACTTTAGCCTTGCTTGCTAGTTATTTTATTGTTAATATACAGTATATAATAAGGAATCACACATGGCACAATATCTAATTAGAAAAGGAAAATTCTCTAATGAACTTGCAAAGTTTGAAGATTCAGACTATCCTACTGACGTGTATACCATCGGCGATAGGGGATGTTCTTGTCCTTCTAGGTATCGGGCTTGCAAACATACTCGCATTGTAACAGCTTGGACTAAAGCTGGGTCACCAGAAGGTGTAGTACTTGATGACGATGCGTCAATCATAGGAAACATATTTGAATGGACAATATAGTAAAATTTCCACAACTATCTGAGGCAGATAAACAGTTTCTTGAGCTAGAAGAACAGAAACGTCTTATTGAAGAACAAAAAGAACTAATAGAACAACTTAGGAAAGCTAAAAAATGAGTAAAATCATTGTACTATCTGGAGGATTTGATCCCTTGCATGAAGGTCATATTTCCATGTTTCATGCCGCAGCTGAAAAATATGATGAAGTTATAGTAGGCTTAAACTCACAAGAATGGTTAGAACGTAAAAAAGGTAAAGCATTTATGAGTGATCAGACTCGTGCTGCTGTACTAAATGCTATAGGTTGTATTGATAGCGTAAGATTCTTTGATGACTCTGACGATAGTTGTATAGAGTTACTACGAGAAGTGCGTTCTGAAATAGATTTAGATAATAGTATTTTGTACTTTGGTAATGGTGGTGACCGCGCTCATGGTAACTTTGCAGAAAAACCTTATTGTTTACAAAACTCTATTGAGATAGATGATGGACTTGGTGGTACAAGTAAGCAAAACTCATCCTCTGATATTATACAAAACTGGTCTATAGGTAAAGCAGAGCGAAACTGGGGACATTGGATTGTAGCTAAAAGCTATCCTGGCTGTAAAATTAAAGAGTTGGTAGTCAATCCAGGCTGTACTCTATCGTGGCAGAAACATAACCATCGTACAGAGGAATGGTTTATCAGACATGGTACAGGAGCAGTATGGACTTCTATAGAAGGTAATGATCCTACTTATGTCTGTAAAGAGATTAAACTACCTTTAAATACTACTTTTCACATTCCAAAAGGTACTTGGCATCAATTGGGTAATCCTAGCTCTGTACCACTATCTGTAATAGAGATTCAGCATGGCTCTCAGTGTGAAGAAGATGATATTTTAAGAGGAACTAGACCTTTAAATGTTATTTGGTAACTAATTTGTAGTGTTGCAAAATTACAACAGTTAGCCCAACAGCTTTAAAAAATACTACTTTTAGCTTGATAATTCCTTAAATTTATACTATATTATATGAATGAGTTGCCGTATAGGGACTCATATAATTCTTGCTGTTATGAAGGAGAAAACAATGACAGGCCATTTTGCTATAAGAAAAGCCGGATTTATCGGTTTTGACCACATTTTAAACGAACTAGAACAAATTTCCCAACACGCTATGGATCATTATCCACCTCACAATATTGTGAAATATACGGATGATGAATTTGCTATTGAAATTGCAGTAGCAGGATTCAAAAAAGGCGAAGTTGCATGTGAACTGAAAGACGGTGTACTAACTGTTGAAGGTGAACATAAACCTATGGGTCGAGAAATGATCCATCGGGGAATTAGTACTAAGAAGTTTAAACGTCAGTTTAGGCTGTCTGAGCACACTGAAGTGCATGGAGCTACGTTCGAAGATGGACTACTCGTGATTGATCTCAGAGTAGTTATCCCAGATGAAAAGCGTCCTCAAAAAATTAAAATTAGATAATTTTCTGAGGAGAAAACAATGACTACAACTACACTTGACGCCTTTACAGGCAACTTTATTGGTAGAACCATTACTATGATTCTATCAACACTAAAAGCTTTTGGAAAAAGTTTTAACCGCTACATGTATACAATGGGTAGAGCACGAGCTGCTGCTGAATTGGCCCGTATGGGTTATCATGAAGAGGCTAAAAGACTTATGACAGGAGCAGACTAATGACTACCGCAAGTATGCTAAATAGCCTATATCACTGTGGATTCTGCGCACAAGTATCAGCTTTTGTTGATGCTTGGAAAGAGCGTATGAGAAATAGAGACGGCGCACGTCAATTAGAAGCTATGAGTGATCATGCTCTAAAAGACATTGGTCTAACACGGGGAGATATTCCTGCTGTTAGACGTGGTGAGTTGACTCATCATTATCGGGGCCATGTATGAACTTACTAAGACATATTATTAAGTTTTTTACACCTGTTAGCGAAACTGCTTTGCGGGACGCATATTTTTCAAGAGCACATGATCGTGTGGATCTTGAATATAGAATGAAGGTATGGGATCAACAGAATCCCAATCTTAAAGGTTGGCAGTAATTGCCAACTAACTCGTGGGGGGCTTCGGCCCCCTACAATTTTTTTATGAAAAGAGAACTTATGAACTATATTACTCCTATCGCAGTCACTGCTATCCTAATGGGTACTACGGCTGTAGCTGATATGTCCCTAACAGGAACTGGTAGAATCGGCGTACAAATCAAAGACGGCACTCCTGCTGTTGCCCCAACTGAAGGTGCATATACCGCTGCACAAATTACTGCTCTTAATACTGCTGTCGGCACTTGGGCAGCTGATCTTACTGCTGGAGCAGCTACTAATGATTCTACTGCTGTAACATTACTTACAGAACTTCGTGCAGATCGTGCTGCGGCTGTTACTGCTTATGGATTGATTTCTGGTCCTACAGCTGCTGAAACTGCTTCTTATGCTACGGCTATTGCTGCATGGGATTCAGCTATTGACGCTGCCGATGGTACTGTAGGAACTGCTGCTACTAAGAGTACTACTTCTGCTGTAAATCGTATCCGCATTACTTTTAACGGTTCTGGACAAACTGATAATGGCTTATCTTATGGAGCTACTATCCGTGCTGATCAAGCTGCTGCAGGTAACACAGGTACTTTAGGTACTCAGTGGGTAGAAGGCGCTTTTGGTCGTGTGACTATGGGTGATGTAGACGGAGCAGATGAATGGGCTGTAGGCGATGTTGATGGAGTAGGACTTGCTGGTCTTGGTTTTCACAACGAAATGACTTATCAATCTGTTGAACATGATTTAGGCTGGTCTTACGAAGCACAAGGACTTACTGTAGGAGCATCTATGGATACTTCTGTAACATCTGGTTCTAATATGGCCTATGGAGCTTCTTATACTGTAGCTGTTGAAGGCGTTGGTGTAACTGCTGGAGTTGGTAAATCTGATGTAGGTACTGCAAGCCAAACTTCTATGGGCGTTAGTGCTACTATGGCTGGATTGAGTGCTACATTGATTCACTCAGCTGATGATAACGGTACTGCTGCAGATGTAGATGAAACTGCACTTAGTGTTTCTTATAGCATGGCTGCTATTACTGCTACTGTGTTTCAGAAAGATGTTGCAACTACAGGAGCTGCTGATGTTAACTATCAAGGTGTAGGTATTGCTTATGATCTTGGCGGAGCTACTGCTAAACTAGGAGTTATGCGTGATGATGCCGATCTGCAAACTATTGATGCAGGTATTTCGTTTAGTTTCTAAATACTATGAGGAGGAAGTTAAGCAGCTTCCTCCTTGCTTATTTGTTAAAAATAGGCTATTATAATTTTACACAATACACACACAGAGGAGACAATTGTGACACATAAAAACCCATTTGAGATTCGTGCAGAAATGGTTAAATTAGCCAAAGACTATATGGATACTCAACAAGAACTAAATATCCAGTTTGCCAATGATATGTATGAGCAAGGCAAAAAGAATATGTTGGAAGTGCAAGAAGCATACAAAATGTATAGCATGGAAGACATGATGAACAAAGCAAAAGAAATGTATTCTTTTGTTTCAACCAAAGATAATAAATAAGAGGATACTTAAATGAATAAGGCGACTATCGAATTTAGATATTCACCCGATTATAACAACGACAACTATGATACTGAAGTCGTTGATAGAATGGCTACTGTAAACTATGAGTTTGAAGTTCCAGAACTTGGTGTAAGTATTGATGATATTCAGTATCACTTTAATCAGTGGCTTCGCAGCATTGGTTACGTAATTGACTATGATGATCGTTAAATGATTATACATTGGCAATATGAACCTTGGGAACATTTTGAGGTCAGAGATTTTCTGACCTCAGAAGAAGTTCAAGAAGTTCGTAACTACTTTGATACGCTGTCAATGCCTGATGGTGTAACTGGCAAAGATCATAGACAAAAAAATAGACATACTGAGTATTTTACTCCTGATAGAGAGTTAAATGCAGTTAGTGCTATGATTAAGTCTCGTTTTATAGAGCTTTGTCAAGTAGTTGATTCATGGGATGAAAATGAAGAAGAAATTCATGTAGATTATGAAAGAATGTACCCAGGTTTTGAATGGCATATGCACCGAGATCAATTTACAAAAAAAATCTCTTTTATACTGCATATATCTGAGTCAGGTACTGGAACTAGAATACACGAAAAAGAAGATGGTAGCGGGGCTAATAGAACTGCTGCTTGGATTGTGGGTGGCGGTAATGGCTTTTTAAATAAAGATAATACTTGGCATAATTTTGATGTATTAGATGATAAGGAAGTACGTAAAACTGTTTGTATCACTAAACGTATAAAAGTAAAAGAACAACCTCCACAATGGGTTTTAGATAAAATAGCAGCAAAAGCACAGGAGTAATTAAATGAAAATGAAAGATAAAATGTTAGAAGCAGTTGGTTCTCATGCTAAAGGCATGGCAGCTAAACATAAAATGAATGTTGATGTTTACCTTAATAATCCTACAGGTATTGGTGAACATTCTTGTGTAGTAGAGTCTGTAGTTCATGAGTTAGAAGAGCTTGGTAAATGGACTGACATTCTACGCACACTTGAAGAAGAGTATGGATTTTACGCATGAAAATTCAAGGACCAGCATATGCCCAAATGCATATGGCTCAACAACCACTTGAACTCATAATCAAAACACAATTAGCTAAACAACATCAGCAGCAGATTGTAGAACAGATTCGTCGTAGAACTTCTATCATCCAAGAGTCTCAAAAGACTCTTGGTAATAGTTATGAAGGTCATGCAGGTACTTATGGGGCTGATGGTAGAAAAATGCACATCCCCCAAGTAGAAGCTGTAGAAGGTAAACCACCTAAGAGTGTGGACATTAAAGCGTGATATTATCTGGTCATGATCGTTACTGGAAACAGCCTGATCCTTATCATAGAAACTATGCTTGTGTAGAGTACGCCGCTATGGGAGCTGCTTGGTTAAAAGCTGAAGGAATATACCCAGTTCATATTGTTAGTATGCAGAATCATGATCAATCTTGGGGTCATACACTATGTGAAGTACCTAGTTTAGGTACTTATGATTTTCAAGGTAACATATTTTTCCCCGACTATTATTGGCATAAAAGAGCGATTAATGATAATGATCTGTCTAAAATAACTAAAGCAGTTGACTGGACTGATTATCAAAAACTTTCAATTATAGAAGACTATTATAAATATGATAAAAATAATATAGGTTGTATAAATATATGGACTCTTACCTTAGTTCAGTCTAAAGAAGGTATAGATTTTAAAAATAAAACTTGTAGTAAGAATATAACTACGTATGATGGTCCTATCTATTCAAAAAATAACTGGAAGAAAATAGAGTAAGTATGAATGAACTTAATATTTATACAGGTAGGAATAGCCAAATTGGTCAGTACCTACCTGATAATTTACAGTATGTAAGTTATGATATAGAAGATGAACTTACTTGGGGATTTTTACAGGATTGTAAAAATCTATTTTTAATTGTTCCTAAGATTCCTCACGTATTAGAGCATTGTAAAAATTTTATATACGCTGCTAAGGTATCAGGAGTCAAAAAGATTGTTAAGATCGGCAGTTTAGGTTCTTGGAAAGTTATACACAATCAATTAGATGCTTATATTAGAAACTGTGGTATCAACTGTGTTAGTCTTGACATAAGCGTACTAATGAACAATATATTTACAGAACAATATGTAGATGGTGTTCTACTAAACTATAGATATGATACTCCTGCACCCTATCTAGATCCTAAAGTGTTAGCTATTGCTATTACACAGAGTATGGATAGTGACTTAGTTTTAAATTATAATATTAGCGCTACTGGTCTTTATCAATATTCAATTGAAGATGTTAAACACGTACTAGAATCAACTGGTTATCCTGTAAGATCTATTGAAACAGTACACAATAATCGACTGCATAAAAATGCTGGAGTAACCGCAGATCAGAGATTAATGAGCGACATAAGTGATAAATATGCGCTTGGAATCTATCCTAAAGTTAGTACAAATTTTTTGATGTTTGATGCTGTGCACAGAACACTAGAGGATTTTGTAGAACAAGACTCACAATATTTTTTGAATCTACAAGCGGGTGATAAAAATTTATAATATATGGAACAAATGGGATCCACTTAAAGTGTGTATGCTGGGTAATAACTTTACTCCTGAATTTTTTGATGGAGTTCCTGCTGCTGTTGATAAACCACTTAAACGTATATGTGAAGAGACACTAGAGGATTTAGCAGGTTTTAAAACTGTATTACAAGATTTTGGAGTACAAGTTATTCAACCAGAATTAGATAATAGCAAGCGTTTTATAGAAGAAACTAGGGGAGTAGTAAAAGACTATGGACGTGGGCCTCTACAGCCTAGAGACTATCAACTCATACTAGGTAACAATGCCTATACTCTAGATATAGATAATCCAGCCATTGCACAGTGTTTAAAAGCATATGACCCTAAAACTATACAGTTATCTAGACAAGATCCTACAGATTTTACTAGTGCTAGTGTGTTTATGATAGGTAAAGATATATATCATCAACCTGCTCCTACTAATCCCTTTACTAAAATTTATGATCATATGTTTCGTAATTTTAGAAGAAATACTATTCAAGCAGGTGTAGGTCATACAGACGGTTGCTTTCATCCTATTAAGCCAGGAGCTATTCTTTCTCTATATGAAATAGAAAACTATGAATCTAGTTTTCCTGGATGGGATATATGTTATCTTGAGAATGAATCATGGGCAAAAGTTGCAAACTGGCATATTCTAAAAAATAAAAATGAAGGTAAATGGTGGTTAGCTGGAGAAGAAACGAATGATGAGTTTACATATTTTGTTAATAGCTGGTTAACAGAGTGGGTAGGGTATGTAGAAGAATCAGTGTTCGATGTTAATGTGCTTGTGCTAGATGAGCATCATGTGTGTATATCTAATCCCCATAATGAGGTGGTCAATGCCTTTTTAAAAAAACACAAAATGGAAGCTGTATACGTACCTTGGAGACATCGTTGGTTCTGGGATGGTGGATTACACTGTATTACACTAGATCTAGTTAGACAAGGTGTACAACAAGATTACTTTCCTGATAGAAGTAATGAACCTCAAGATCATAGAATTTAGTAGTTGCCCATACATTGAATAATTTATATAATATGTATATAAAGGAGTTATTAAATGCCATTAAAAGAACGTCATCAAGTGTTAGCATGGAAAGATACACCAGTAGATAAACAAGTGGTAACTGACCTAATATATCAAGCAATAAAACGTATGCCTAGTAAGCAATGTCGCAGAAGAGTTAATCTTACATTGATTGATACAAGTATAGGTAAACGTAAAGAGATCTTATACCATACTACTCTTCCACAACCTCTTCAATTAAGACGTAATAATCCTCAAATTTTAGCTCCTTGGGTACTAGCATTTGGGGCAAGAGAAAAAGCGTGGGATAAAACTGATGTAGATTATACATGGTTTTTACAAGAAGTGGGTATAGAAATGGGATTTATTTCTGGATACATATCTTTACTAGCTCCTGAAATAGGATTAGGGACTGGATTCTGTGGCTGTATACATGATAAATTTGGTATGGGTAAACTACTTGGTTATAATCCAATGTTGTTTCTTGGTATTGGTATAGAAGATGCAGATGCTACAGAATTTTACTGCTATAGAGAAAAGAAAATAGTGCCTATAAATTTTAAAGTACGCTCAGTTAGGCCATTTGAGCCAGATATAGAAGAATTTTTTAAGTGTATTTAGTATGATAATAACAGGACCAGAAGAACAATGGAGAAACTTTATTGATCCAAAACTTAAAAATTACTGTTGTATTGAATATGCAGTGATGGGTGCTTATTGGTTATGTCATGTACTAGGCAAAAAACCAGCAATTGTTACTGTATATAGTATTCGCACACTTCCTGAAGAATATTGGTGGTCACACACAGTATGTGAAGCACCTAATTTAGGAACTTATGATTTTCACCATAATATATTTTTTCCTGACTATTACTATCATCAAGGTCCGATTACTGATGAACAAATAGAAAAAAGTACACAGGCATGTGCTTGGACAAGCGTACAACATTATCACTGTATTGATGCCTATTATAAGTATCATCCAAAAGAAGTAAGAGCTGTAGAAGTATCACAAATTGTACATAAGCAGACTAGATATTTTAATGATTGCTAATGCCCTGCAGATATGCTAATATTATTGCACAGCTGATTTCAACCAAATACGCTGTCGCACAGCGCTCTCCCATATATTGAATCACTCAGCGACCGTAGGGAGCTAGAGGGGAAACGTAGTTTCTTTTCGTTGTCTTGCCACAACTGCGTCTTTTTTATACTTGCTTATTCCTTATTTTTTATGCTATAAGTTTATATAAATAGAAAAGGAGAATGATTTGCCTAACATTTGTGAAAACACACTTACTCTTAGAGTTGAGTATGCAGAGTTCAATAAAATTGATACTCTACTGGATAATCTGGCTGAAGAGGATTGTCCTGATACTACCACATTCTTTGGATATTTTGTTCCTGAAACATATCTCTCAAAAGATTGTGAGATTAAAGATGGAAAAATGCCTGAGTGGTATCAATGGCGTGTTGAGAACTGGGGAACCAAGTGGGATGCACATATCATTGATTATAACTGGACAGAGCTTGAAGATGCTTGGGAGTTAGAAGTAGCTTTTGATACCGCATGGGGACCACCTGATCAAGTGTATTATACGTTTACTGTTCAAGGTAGAACTTTTAATGCTACTTGGCATGAGCCTGGTATAGGTTTTGTAGGTGAATCTATTGATTATAATGTTTCTGATTGGGAGTATATTCATTGGTCTGTCGATGATATAAACAAGTATATTCCTGAGAATCTTGTAGAGCGTTATGCTCTTGCAGATATTGTTAGTTATATGGAAGCAGAGGAGGCAGTAGCTTAATGGCAAAAACTGATTATGGAATGGCTACCGGCAAATGTGCAGTTTGTACTATTAACCTTTGGGATTCAGCAGATAATAAACCTGTTATTTATCCTTGTGGTATTGACGATTGTCCTTATGAAAATAAAGCTCAGAAAGATGCTCATCTGAAACTTGCGAGTCATTCTCCTACAGGTTCTGGCCTAGGCCAGATCTTCTACTAATGAGTATCCTTAAATACAAAGACTATGTTTTGGAACTCAGCGATAAAGGTAGAGTTGCTAATTCTAAAAAGTTGCTTTTCGTTGGTAATCGACGACAGGCAATTCGCCTATTTGTAAAATGCTGTAATGATAAAGCTGTTACTCATAGATTTAGAGAAGTAATGAATGTCCATAGGAGATATTGATATAGCACATAGTGTAGAGCAGTTATACGAAAAAGTAGCAGTATTAAATACTAAAGCTATAGAACTTCATAGAGAACGCTATAAGACTCAAGGGTCTTATGATAAGGCAAAATGTACATTTCTTCTAGCTGATGTGAGAACATTGGCTAGAGAGATTGAAAGAGGATTAGTAGACCTTGATATAGAATTTTCTAAATCATCTATTGACTCTTAATATAAAGAAACTATAATAAACATATGTTAAATTCGTATTGGGAGTATGCAGGTACTCGGTACAAGAACAAATTTCGCGCTATTGATGCTGCGAACGGTAAATACAAAAGAATAACATATCATGCCTATGATGATGCAGCTTTTGATAATTACACTTGGTCTGTAGAACCGACACCTTCCCTTAAAGAAATTCAAAAACAACGTGCCCTGCAATTGCGGGATACTTACTCTTATCTAAAACTATGGTTTAGTGGGGGTAATGATAGTACAACTGTGCTTAATACTTTTTTAGAAAATAATATATATATTGATGAAATATGCATATATACTTATTCATTTGATAATGATGTGAAAAATAATCTAGGTGACTATGAAATTAATACTTATACGCTTCCTTACTTAAAAAAACTTCAACACTACATACCTAATACAAAGATAAAAATTATACATCATGGTAAAGATTATTATGATAAGTTCCTTTCTGAAAAATGGTTTTTTACTAAAAATAATTTATCTATACGACATACTTATATACCTAAAATAAATGGTAAAAACTTTTGTAATATAATTGGATCATCTGATCCTTTTGTTATTAACAATAAAGGAAAATGGTATGGTGAGCTATGGGACACAGACGGGGGAGAGCTATCAAGTTATAGAAATATAGAATGTTTTTTTACTAGTATTAATATGCCAGAATTACATGCTAAACAGTGTCACTTAGTTAAGAATTATTTAGTTAGCAATAATTTACCTACTAATGATACAAAACTTATAAAACGTATAATTAGAACTGTTGTTAGAGATAAGCCTGTTGCTCCAGAGCCTGATTTTCTTGCAAGATCTTTTACACCCAATGAAACTTCATTTTTAGGTCCAAAGTGTCGTGCACAGTATAAATCTGCTAGTAAAGAACAAAAAGATAAAATTAAGTATTTATTTAAAACTGCTACTATTAATGGTTATGTATTACCGAATTTAATGACTAACTATAGAGCAAAACAACTGTATTTGGGACTAACATGAATATAGATATATATGATAATAAAAATAATAAACAAAATGAAAGTATTTTTGAATATGCAGGATATTATCAAGACTACTTGGATAGTATAGGAATTAATTTAGATGAGCATTATACTTTAGGAGATAAAATATCTCTTGATATTGATCATACTCAATTTGTCAATTATTTTAGAAATAAGGCAAAAGAGTATCAAGTTAAAAATTATATACCTCGTCCTTTTTATCCTGACTCTGATATGAGACAAGCGGTATGTTTAATGCATTTAGGGTACTGTAAAGAAAATGCTACAGAAAGAAATATTGGTTTAAATCCTATAGACAATCAAACACTAAAAAATATGGTAGGAATTGATAACTTTAATCTACTTGGGTTAGATCCAAAAACCTGTTTAGTACGTATGTTAGAGTATAATCCTGGAAATGGAATACCACTACATACTGATTCTTTTAATGCTTTTAAAAGTAAATATGGAGAAGACGGTAGACGAATTACTAGATACTTTGTAGCAGTAAGTCCTTGGGATTGGGGTCATATGCTTCAAGTTCATGATAATATTGTTGCTAATTGGAAAGTTGGTGATGCTTACGAAATACCCGAAGGTATATACCATCTAAGTAATAACTTTGGTATTGCACCTAAATATACACTAACTGTAACTGGTTTCGTAGATGAATAATATTTTATGTCTTGGAGCCTCTGGATATTTAGGTAGTTATCTAACTGATCGTTTTAAGTGTGTAACTACTGCAAAACGATTTCAGTGGAGTGCTGATGTTTGGAGATATGATTTAGCACATCATTATGACTTTGTATTTCTACTTGCCCGAACCTGTAGAAAGCAATATCCTCGAAGAGATAGACTAACTATGATGGATGAAGTAGGAGGTATAGTTAAAGTACTTACTGCTCATCCACGTTCTCATATTGTTTTTACCAGCACTAAATGTGTATATGGTATTGCTAATGAAGAAGAACGCCCAATGACAAGAGAAGATATTGGAGACTATTTTGAAAGAGTACTAAACGGTGAATTTG
>Ga0208148_1000476_pt1 | contig 15521 bp, 19 predicted proteins | sample DEB08_DNA_16_FD_184525 | JGI IMG/M metagenome (GOLD analysis project Ga0208148, IMG submission 184525) | Aqueous microbial communities from the Delaware River and Bay under freshwater to marine salinity gradient to study organic matter... | ecosystem: Environmental > Aquatic > Marine > Coastal ...
CGGCATATCTCGGCACCAGTGTATCACCCGCCGACGTTTGCAACTTGATGGCGTGCCTCAAGATTGCCCGCCTGCGCAATGGCGCTCACAGGGACTCATCGGTTGACGGATGCGGCTATCTTGCGCTTGGCCATGAACTAGACACCAACAGCTAAATCACGCAGCGTCTCGGTCAACGCGGCAGGCGTAAAGTCTGCCGTTTTGATCCTGACAAATGACTGCGACAGCAGAGGATCGTCGCCGCGCATGAATAGCACAGTCGGCCCGTGCTTGCCGTCTATGCAGAGCGCAAACCAGTCTGCGCTGCTGTTGCCTATGCGGAACCCTGCCGACGCACCTCGCGCCGTGTAGCACGTCTTGACCTCGATGGAGATGAGCCGACCATCTGGCCGTACGGCGACGACATCAAACCGCCCGTCTGATCTGGTCGCTTCACAGCCCACGCGCTCCAACAGGTAGCAGACGTAATACTCGCCAGAGCGTCCGATGGATGTCGCTTGTCGGCTCACTGGCAGGTGTCGGCCCACGTCTCATTGTGGATGACAATGCCGACCAGCAGATCGCGATCCGCTTGCATTAGCGTATCAATGGTCTGCGTGCTGCCGAGCCATAGCGGGCCAGCAAGGTCGCAATAGTTACCGTTTGTCGGCGTCTGGGCGCAGCCACTTAGCTGCCCGCTCAGAAAGGCCAACATCGCCCAATGTCTCAATCTCATGCTCTCGTTCCATTTTCTCAAGCGCTCGGTCAAGCCGATCTGACGTGATCTGTAGGTCGACCTCGGCCAGCCGCTTATCAGCATATGCAGACCGCCAGCGCAGCAGGCCAGCCACGAATGCCAGCGCCGCAAATAGGTATAATTGCAGGCGCAGGGTCATCGAACGCCCGCAGACCAGTGCTTGATCCGCTCGCGCAGGATAAACAGCGCCAACGCGCCGATCACAAAGCAGCCGACCAGTGCAATGATCTGCGCAGTGCCGTCGAGCGAATTTAACGCCCCTACAGCGCCGCCAACGGCTGTGGCACCCTGCACGACGCTAGATTGCACCGTGCGGCTCTGTGCGGCGCTTGTGCGGCCCTGTGGCGCCTCTGCTGGCACGGCTGGCACTGGCGTCCAGAATAATGCGACTTCGGCCTCACGGCGGCGCACAAGCCCTGCCAGCACCTTGCCGCCAGCTTTGTTCCAGAGTTTGATCGCGGCTGCTGCTTTTGTCTTTTCTCCAGCATTTAACCACCTGAGCGCCGAAGATTTCCGAAATCCCGTCATGCCAATATTATACGCCAGAGAAATCAACGCCCCACGTTCGTTTTCGTCCACGGGGACTGTGATAACAGCGTCAACGCCCGCAGCGAACTTGGCGACGGCTTGTTCGAGATACCATTCGGCCTCGGCTTCAGTGATAACCATGCCAGCTTCAGGCTTGATACCGACGCCAGCACGGGCCGTTGTGCCATAGCCAATGGTCCAGACGCCCGCTGGGCATTTGTATGCCTCCAGCCGCAGCCCCTCAAATTCTTTGATCAGGTCGATGCCAGCTTTGTTGACTTTCATGGTCAGCCTTTCAGGTAATTAAACGCAAACGCGATTGCGCCCGTGATGACGATCCAGAACACACGTTCGGCGAAGCGCAGCGCCTGCCCATTGCTGCCGACACGGCTCTCGACCAGCGTCAGGCGTCGATTATGGCTACTCTGATCCGCATCGAGTGCGTCCATGCGCTTAAACAGCGTAATCATGCGCTCTTCCATGCGAGCCAATGCCACGATGGCGTCGCCGACTTGATCCAACTTCTTCTCAATGCGCTCAAGGCGGGCGTCGTCACTCATCAGTAAGACCCTTCCCACACGCGCAATGCGGAAAACTCGTTAGACATCAGCTTGCGCTTTAGGACGTCCTTGACCGCCGGCGTATCATCCCATGACACTCCAGCCTCCTTTAGCCAAATTCCCAGCAAACCCATGTCAACATTGCCGACGTGTTTGTAGTCCGAGCCAAAACTGTTCTGCGTGACTTCACGCGCGTGCTTCGCGTCGTTCAGCATGTGAGATGCGTCAAACGTTTTTTTGACGATCAGGTTGTCGCCCTCGAAGCTGTATTTCTCGGAGAGTTTAGTTGAGTGAGCTGCTTTTTGCATTGCGGGCTTTCCGTGACTTGAGTTTCGGTTCAACCTTCGCCTCTGGCGCGGCTGCGACAACTGGGGCTGGCTCACGCACGTCGCCCAAAATTGTGATGATGTCGGGGCGTCCTGCCAGAATACGTGCCACCTCGTCATCGGGGAGAATTACTGTGTCGCCCTTTTCGATGCGACCCTTGCTACAAACCAGCTTGATGCGGTTCACGATGACTTTTTTCATGCCGGTCTCCTATGTGGGGATGCGGGGGCCATTGCCAGCCCCCGCCAACTTCAATTAAGCAGTTGTGTTGTCGAAAATGCCGCCGTTGGCCTTCTCGTTTTTAGCGCAGAGTGTGAGTTCTGTCACGACTTGGCGAGTTGTGTTGTCGCCAGTTTTTGCCAAGGCAACGTTCTTGGTCGGACGCAGAACTGCGACTTCCCACATATTATCCTGCATAATCATGACATCGCGCGAGCGGTTCTCCCGTGACGGCATGAACTCGACAGTGCCCCATGGAGTTACATAAACGGCCAATGACTTGATGACCTTCTCGTCGCCAGCCTGAACGGAGGAACGCTGGTTGTTGTTGCCAGTGAAGGCCAGCGCCTTGTTCATCTGGAACGCAGACAGGTAAACCGTATCCGGCTTGCCGCCCTCTTCCCAGATTGACTGCATGACGCCGTCAAAGCGGGCTTGGTCAAACGCGATGAGAGTTGTTGTCTCGTCTGTACGCGCGTCTGTACCGTCGCCAGTAGCGTCTGCACCTTCGTTAGCGCCGAAGCTAGTGTTTGTGATCAACCAAGCTGGTGCGCCTGCAAGTTCACGAGCAGTTGAGGAACCGCCTGCGACGCGTGCATTGTTGTCGAAGAGCGCTTTCTCGATGTCGAGTTTTTGCTCTTTTGCGATCTTGAGTGTTTGGTACGCAATCTCTTTCGCGCGGCCAGCCTTGTCTAGACCCTCGTCGGTGTCAGGAACGACAACAGCGTTCTTGAAGATTTGGGTGTAGTTGCCGAGGCGAGTTGTAGCCGAACGGGCTTCACCTGCGGTTGCATCGCCTTCGATGTGAGCGTTGGAAGCGGAAGCGCGGAGGCTGTCTGTCTGCCACTCGACCAATGTATTCTTGGCGGAGGTTTTCTTCGCCTTGCTGTAGAATGGCGTCTCTTCTGGGGAGACGTTGTAGATCACGTTTGAAAGATCTTCGCGAATGCCTACGGCGTCGTAAGAATCGAATGTGTTGGTTGGCTGTGCCATGATAATAGTCCTTTGAGACTTAGGAGTTGAGGATCAGACCCAATGCGTCGTCGATTGAGCCTGTGTTCTGCAAGCGCGATTGCGCTTTTTTGCGAGATGCAACTTGGCTGTCCGTCGTGCGCTTTGCGCCAGCCTTCACAACTGGGCGAGCGTTGCTGCCCTTCTGCTGTGCTTGCTTGCGGTTGGCGATCAGTTGCCGATACTTGCGCGCATCATTCAATGCTCGCACATATCTTGCATCTGACACGTTGGCCATTTCGTCGGCGGTGAAACCATAATCAATCCCGGCCTGCATAATGTCGCCCTTCAACTTCGCACCCTTTTCGGGGTCCGCGATCTCAGGAATATGCTGCTTCAGAACCTCAACCTGCCCTCGCAGATACGCTTGGTGCGCCTGCTCCTGCTGGGCCGTTGTCTGTTGCTGCATAGCTTGAACTTGATGCATCCGCTGGTCGAAATTGGCCTTGTCCTCGTCGTATTTGAGTTTGCTTTCCATAAAACCTATTGGGTCTTTTTCGAACAATTCTCGCGACGGTGGGACTGGTGCCTGCACGCCAGCATCTTGGGTTTGTTGGTATAGCCGCACGATTTGCTGCTGCTGCTGTTGCAAAGCGGTTGCCTGCTGTTCGAGATGCTTTCGCACTTCGGCAGCTTCTTGGAACCGCTTATTGATTGCCGCTTGACCCGCCGCAGACTGCTTCAGCTTTTCCAGTGTCCACATCTCTTCTTTTCCGTCAACTTTGACGGGGATGAGATTGGTGTCTTCAGCTTCAACTTCTACTAGGTCTTCGTCGTCAATTTGGTCATCATCGTAATCGTCGGATGCCTCGACGTCATCTTCGCTCTCGGCTGCGGCTTCAACTTCGTCGTCGAGACCGTCGTCTTGCGGCTCAGTAATCTGGTCCACAGCGTCGCTCAGATTGTCACCCTGCGCCTCTGGTGCGTCGGATGTTGATAGCAGGCTCTCGGCCGCTTGTTCTAGTGTAGTCGCTTCCACGGTGCTACTTTCTCTGTTTGCGATCTAGAAATTTCTCTGCCGTCGTTGCGGCGTCGAGTTTAATTTCGATCTGGTTGAGCGCACGCATGATCGCGTGTGCCTCTTCTCGGACGGCAACGTCTGCCGCCCCGCTGCTTGCGAAGACCTTGATCTGGTCGTCGCGAACCTCTTGCACGAAGGTCGAGAAGGCGCTGTCGGCTTTTAACCGACGCGCCTCATCAGCCTTGATCCGTGTTTCAGTTGTCATTGCGCATTACCTTGAGCCATGCCGCCAATCATCCTGACTTTGTCCTGTTCCGCTTGGATGCGTGCCACGTCAACCGACGTGCCATACTGCCCGTAAACCTTTGCCGCTTCGACAAGCAAATCTTGCGCCATCTTATCACGATTAAAGTCGTCTTCGGAAGCCATTTTCTGCGCATCAAACTGCAATTTTGCCATATCTGACTGCATCTTAGCCTGCGCCTTGATCTGCTCCGCCTGCAAGAATGCTGCGTTCGGATCGGCCGCCGGCCCTTGCTCCGCTTGCGCCTGTTGCTGGGCTTGCAGCATCTGACCTTCAATCTCCTGCGTGATCGGTGCAAAGTAGCGATCCGCGTTGCGCACACCCGACGCAGCCAGCAAGTCTGCGAGCGTGTTGCGGATGTTTGTCAGCGAGACGAGACCGTTCTGCGGGCCATATGTCTGGTAAACCATCGTCTGCATTTGCAGCGCTTGGTTGAGGCCCATCATCTTTTCTTCTTCGCGGCCAGTGCCGAGGCCGACGTTGATGCTGACGTCCATTTCCGTGTTCCAGACGCGTGGGTCAACTGGGGCGAACGCACCATTGAGACGCATCATCTGCTCCTCGTTGCTGTTCTTGGCATACAGGCGCAGCATGATGCCGAACATATCCCGCACGCCGTCGGCCAAGTTGCGCACCATAACCTCAACCTGCCCTGCGGCGGCCTGTACGGTGGCCTGCACGGCTGCCTTGGTCGTTGACTGCATGGCATCTGGGTCGAGGCCCATTGACGCACGGGTGACCCCTGTGCGCTGCTCTACCATGCCGTCGAGGTAAGATAACGCGCTGAGTGTCTGGCCAGCGACGAACGGCACAGTCAAATCCTGCACTGCCCCCGGCTGTCGCATTCTCACAAGTGCGCCGATTTCTGGATTCAAAAGATCATCGATGTCCACCATCCCGTCTACGAAAGCCGTTCTTGGATTATTTACGAGCGCCACGTTGTCCAAAATGCCGCGCAGGATGGCCGTTGCGGCGTCTTGGTCGTCTATAACCAACTCGGCCAGCGAACGCCCGTAGAACGCGTGCGGCTCACTATCAATTTCGAATTTTGAGAACGGGATTTCGTCGCAGACCTCATAGTCCAGCATCTCGTAAGACGTGCCGCCGCAGATGATCTTGTGCAGAACTGGCACGCCGGTCCCGTCAACGTCGATCCTGATGTAACACTCGGTCACAGTGACGTTGCGCATTGTCGGGTCGTCGATACCAGCGTCTGATTGGTCTGACGAGTAGCCGCGACGCTCAAACACCTCGGCCTCCGTCATCTCAGAGCCGTCGTCAAGGCTGCCGAGGTCGAGGACGTCCTCTGGCTCAAATCCCATCGCGATCAGGTCACCCGCACGCATCTCGGTGCGGTGTGCGATCAGGTAGGCGTCGTCAAGTGTGCGAGCGGATCGGCTGATGAAGAACTCCTCCGGTGGCACGCTCTCAATGCACAGTTCGCCCTTGTCCTGCTGTCGGCTAATCTTGACGCTGTGGATCGGCATTTCGACTTCCATGCCGTTCATGTCAGCCGACATCGAATACTCGACGGAATGCTCAATCACGGTGACGTTGTCGTCGTCCAGTAGGTAGGTGTATTCGTCGTCGGACAGGTCCGTGAACGTGTAAATCTCTGCGTGCGGGTATGTCATCCAATAAGTCTTCGTGATGCCCTGCTTCTTGACCAGCGCGTCGTGGAATACGTCGTTCAGCACGCGGTAGCCGTTCAGACGGGTAAACTCGTGGTGGATGAATGCCGTCGCCTGCTCGGCCCCGGCGACATCCTCTGGACCTTTTGGCGTAAATTCAACCGGCTTTGACGTACTGAGAAACACGCGCATCAGGGACGGCTTAACGGCACGCACGGTATCACGTACCTTTGTCGATACGACCTTGCTGCGGCCGTCTTCGTGGCCAATGTCCACTCTGCCGTCGTAATAACGCTGAGCCTTGATGCGGTCTTGGCTGATCTCGCTCTCGACGAAGTCAACGGCATCGCCAATGGCTGCCTGCACGATGCTTTCGATCTCGTCGCGCGTCTTCGACTTCAAGCCAGCCTCGTCGGTCTCGCCTGCGTCGGTCTCGTCTTCGACGTCCATGTCCACCTCAAGGATGCTTTCAAGGATGCCTGCGTCGTCCATCATGTCTTCGGGGTTCATGTTATTCCTCACTGATTGAAGCGCTGCTCGGCGGAGCGGCCAAGTGCTGGTGTGCTGCCCATAACTAGGGCATTGGTGACCGCCTTGGCTAGTGCCTTGGTCTGCGCCTCTGTCAAACTTTGCCCTGACATCGCGGCGTCCAGCGCACGCAATGCAACAACTGCGTCAGGACCGCGCTTCTCGGTCAACGCCTTCGCTAAGTCCATGTAGACCTTTTGCCGCTGGCCTACCGTAAATTCGTCAGTGTAGCCAGTAACCGCTTGGATTAAGCGAGCCGTGGTATTGAGTGGCTCCCCACTCAGCGCCGTCTCGAACACGTTTGGCGCTGTGAGGTCTGACACATTCTGCTGCGTCGCGGTCCGAATGCCTGTGCGGCTGTTGGCGCTGGTCGCCGCCCTAGTCTCGGCGGCAACCATTGACTCGTCAAGCAAGCGGAAAAGATCGTTGGCCTCATCTCCCATGAACGCCGATATTTTGGCGCGTGCGTTATCGCTGCCCATCTCCCGCAGTGTGGCCAGTGCTTGGCGTGCGTCTATGTTGGGGTCGCTTGGGATGCGTTTGACGTCTCCGACGACCTGATCAATGCGCGTGCGGAGACCCGACTTTAGCGCCTCAATCTGCGCGGCGGACGGGTTGTTGCCAAGTTCAATGCCGACGGCTTCCACCCGCGTGCGGGGGCTGAGTATCGCCTCACCTAATTCGTAGGCGTTGCGCTCTTGGATCGTATCCCCGCCGATCTTGGTGGCGGCGGCGTATGTGCTTTGGCCCGTGGCTGGGTCTGTCGTCGCCGCGACAATGGCGTCGCGCAAGTCGCCGGCCTGTCGGGCGTAGCGTAGGCTCTCCGCCGTGTCTACGGAGACGGTGCCTTCGTTCTTTTTGGCTGCTCTGGCGAGGCCGTTGAGCGCCTTCTTTAGTTCATCAAGCTGCCGGACGTTTGGCATTTCCCTGAACGCCATCGTCCCGTCAGGCGCGAGGTCTACAAGAATCTGCTGGTTGGAAAGCCCGCGATCCCGCATCTCGGCATTGGCCTCTCGGACCGCCGAATTTAAGACATCAGGGTCAATGCGACCGAACACTACGTCCTCGACGTTTCTGCCCGCTGGGGCCGCGTAGTCAATTGCGGTGTCGTATGCTTGCTCATATGCCGCAGCCCGCTCTGGGGCCGTCCGCTGCATGATGTCGCGCACCGCCGTCTCTGGCCCCGCAGTAGGAGCGCCGAGATAGCCAGTGAGGCCAGTGTCGAGGTTTTCGGCCACTTGCCCCATGCGCTGGTCTAATGGTGCGCGTACTGCCTGCGCCGCCGCCGGCCCAGACGCTGCTGTCGCGTCCAGTAGAGCCTGCGCCGCCTCGCCAGCGTCGGCGATCATGCCGTCAGCCCCAGCGCGTTCAACGCGGGAAATCGCTTCAGGAACCCCGCCGCCCATTTCAAACGTGGCCTTGATAACCTTTGCCGCATTTGCGGAAATGCCAAAGGCCGATGCAATGGCTCCAATGTCGCTTCGCTTAATCAGGCCCGCAATGTTCCTGACGCCCGCTTCAACGTAAGGCGCGGCTGCACCCAGCACGCCGCCGGTAGCCGCGCCAAATGCGCCGCCCTTCACTGCCTCCTGAGAACGTGTCTCTGGCGTTGTGCCTTCGCCGTAGCCGAAGATTGCGCCTTCAGTGCCACCAGCGGCTAGACCCGCCAGACCTGTTCGCGCCGCTTGCGCAATGCGTGGACCCTGCCCGACGATAGCCGTGCCGGCGGTCCCTAATGCAGTTTGAGCGGCGGCTGGCAGCAAGGGCGCACCGAGAGCGGCCAAGCCGATGCCAGTCGCCGCGCCGCCGAGATTTAGCGCCGTGGTCTGTCCGGGCCGCTCTCTTTGCATTGCCCCCGACATGGAGCGCATCCCAGCCGTCGCCTCTGGCCCTGCAACGGCCCCAATAGCCTCATCCAGATATGAACCAGCGCCGGGGACTACGCCGCGCAAGTATTCAGCGCCGCGTGCTGCGACGGGATGCTGCGACAAAACCTGCTCGTCGAATGACCTTGTCGAGATTTCGCCCGCCGATGCGCCTTGCATGGCCTCCTCGATCTTCGCGGGGTCTGACGTGCTGTAACCGGGTGCCACAAGGTATCGCTGGCCGTTTGGTCGTTCAAATATGCGTGTGCTGCCGCTGCGCGAGATCACGCGGGGAACGGTGGCCAAGTCAGTGTTTCGTGCCTTCTCTGCGGCCTCTTCTGGGCTGCCGGCGCGGACCTCAAATTTAACGCCGCCAAGTTCGACTGGGTATGTCGCGTCGGTCATTTGATTGGTTCTCCTACAGTCACACCGCCGATGGTGCCGCCAGAATATGCGTCGCCGTCCTGCGCAGTCACCCCAGCCAGCGCCCTGCGCCTGCCGCGATCTAAATACATTTTAAGTTCTTTTAGAGCCTCAATGTACGCGGGACCGCTTTGTGTTCTCCGCAATCTGGCTCCAGCTTCCGCCGCTGCGGTGCCTTCTCGCTCTGTGATTGCGCCAGCCCCTTTTAGGCTCTGGAACGCCTCAAGAAATACCTTGCCCTGCAATTGCGCAACTTTGACGTTGAGGTCTTCACCTGCCTGCGACATGGGTGGCAACCGCCCTTGGATCAATCCTGTAATGCTGGGAAGCGCTTTGTTATTAATGATGCTGTCAATCAAGGCAATATTGTCCGTCGCCGCATCGACTAGGCGTGTGCCCTCTGAACCGGCAGCGGCAGCAGCAGCAGCCTGCTCGGTGGCCGCAGGCCCACCGGGGATTGCAGACATTGAAACAGGGTTGCCCGCGTCATCATATTGGACCTCATAACCCGGCGGTATAGTACCAATTGCCTTTGGCATGTTGACGTTTGTCGTGCTGCCTGTCTTGACGGCAGCCATCGCCTGCTCTGGGGTCATCCCTTGGGCGATGAAGTATTCGTAATTCTGCACGAGCGCCGTGCGCCCGTCTTCTGGCTTCGCAAGCAACACGCTCGCCGCATCCTTGCCGCTGATCATGCCTTGGTCAATCATATCAGCCAGATCGCCACGGCCATTGGCTCGGAGATATTCAACTGTCTTGTTGCGTGCCTTCGCCTCGGTGCGCTGGCTTGAAATGTCCGCCGTCATCTTCTGTAGGGCTGGGCTGGTTCCCATAGCCGCAAAACCTTGGGCCAGAGCCGCCGCCGTGTCCTTGAATGTGTCGCGCTCGTAAAAACGCTGGCCAGTTTCCCCAGCCGCGCCTTCTTGCATCTTCTGAATGCCGAGAGTGCCTAAAAGCCCCCGTGGCTGCTGCTCTTCTTGCATCATTGGTGCTTCTCCTTGCGTGCCGGCACGGCCTTGCATTGGCTGTTTGCCGCCGCGACCTGCGTCAGCAGAGCCAAAAACGTGATCGCCAATGCGTTTAAAATCTTTCCCCTCGGCCCATGATGGGTTTGAAATGTCGGGGTTGAAAAAGTGAGTCGAGCCGCCGGTTAGGTCACCAGCATTGCCAGACAGTAGGGTGTCTGCCACCATATAACTCGTCTCGCTGGGGCGCAGCGAGTCAATGTCTTGGCCTTGCTCGCCGCCAGCATAACCCGTGACGCTGTTCATTGGGGAGAACTGTCCGGGCTTCATAATTACGCTGCGAATATCGCCGCCATATCCACCCGCGTTTGCGCGGTTCATAACTACATTGCCCACAGCGGTCATGCCGGTTGGCCCTTGATTGCCTGCCTCCGCCATCAGAATGCGAGCAAGCAACTCTCTGTCGTCTGTTCGCCAATCGGCCATTAAACCATCTCCAACTCTGCGACTAGGCCGTGGTAGTTGACGCGAAGATACCCGTCTTCGCCTCGCTTGACTAGGTGCGGATGCGTTTCCTGCAACTCGTCAGCCATGACGCCGAACGTCGGTTGATCTGGATCGGCGATGCGCTTGCCTTCGTCGTTCCACTCCCAGTCGTATAGCTTGAAGCCGCCGACTTCGCCGCGTGGCTTGATGTTGGTTTTCAGGCGTGGGTCGGAGACTGCTCCGGCAGCCGAGGCAGCCAAGCTCAGATAATCAAACAGACCCGGACCGGGAGCCGTTGACGTTGACGTTGACGAAGTTGGCGTAGGGGCAGCCCCAAGCGCAGCCAGTGGCGCGTTGAGCGATGCCATCGGTGAGTTGGTGAAACCTGAATATTGGCCACGCGCCGCGTCGATGAGTGCCTGCTGCATGCCCTGTTGCATGAGACCCTGCTGCATCTGACCCTGCTGGATCGTCTGGCCGGTGTTGAATGCCTGGTTGCCAAGTTGGCCCATCTGGTTCGCTGCCATGAGGCGACTTTGGTTGCCCTGCATACTCGCCTGCTGGTTTGCCATCATGGCTGCGTTCTGTGCGCCCGTGTTGTATTGGGCCGCTTGGTTCATGTAGCCAACGTCCTGGCCAGCCAAGCCCTGCGCATTCTGGAAGCCGCCTTGGCGGAGGCCAGAAGCAGTCCGAGCCGCCTGATCTGCAAACGCGCGGTTGGTCTCGGCCTCCGCGATGCCGTGGCGTGATCCACCGAAAGCGCGGGCTGAAGTAGCCTGCGCACCGCCCAAGTTCTGCTGCATCTGGCGTGAGCGCTCAAGGTCGCCGAGCGATTGCTGGACGACTTGGTTCTCATATGGGTTGGTGTAGGCACCAAGGTTTTGCCCCGCGATCTGCGCTGGATTGTAGCCCGCCGCGCCGATCTGCTGCGGCTGGAAGCCCATCGACTGCTGCGTGCCTTGCATGGCCTGCTGCAAGCCGCCCGCCGCCGCTTGGTTCACATTAAAGTTGCCCTGCGGTGACAGTGGAGCATACTGCCCCTGCGTTGGCTGTGTCCCCATCGCTGTCACGCCGCCCATGCCGCCTTTGCCGCCGCCAGCCGTGCCGACGGTGCGTGGCGTTCCGCCGACGACACCCGGCATGATAGCGCCTACTGAGCCACCCATTGCTGATCCTGCCATTTAACGATTCCTTCTAAAGATTTTGCGATTAGCGGGCATTGAAGCGCGAATCGTTTGAGTCGGGCCGGTCTGAGTTACCGACGTATTGCGACCGCGACGCTGGGGCTGGGCCCGAAGACCCACTTGAACTGCCGCCGCCCTTGCCGCCGCCGCCGCTTGCGGGGCGGGCAACTGGGCGGATGCCGCCTGTCGGCCCGGTGTTCACGCCACCCAACCCTGCGATAAATTGGCTCGGCATGCTCGTCAGCCGGTAGTCGTTAACCCCGCCGCGAAGATACGACAGCGGGGTGTTCATCGAGGACGTAGACGTGTTGTAACCATCGCCGCCGGTGTTGTAACCACCGTCGTCGGTGTTGTATTGGGCCGCGCGATTAAAATGCCCTGAATCCTGCCCGTCAGAGCCGCCGCCGTAATACCCACCAGAGCCGCCGCCGTAATACCCCCCGAACGTGTTGCCTCGACTGTAGTCAACTGGTGCCGCCGCATTTGCGCCGCGCTCACCCGTCTGCGGGTCGATAAACATGCTATTAATGGCGTCGAATTGGCCGGGGCGAGCGCGTTGCAACTCGGCCAGCATCTGCTCATACATTGGGGCCGACGAGTAGCCCTGCACGCCGTTGGCGTAGGTCGTCGGTGGAGCCATGCCGCCCATGACATCACGCTGCGACGTCGGGGATGACATGCCAAACGCGTCCGCCGTGTTGGCAGTGTTCTGGAACGCGGCCTGTTGGTTTGGCGTGAACGCCGCAACCGTTGGTCCGTATTCTGGGACGTATCCCAGTTGCGAAATATACTCCGCCTTGTTTAAATTTCGTTTCGCCGCCTCTTCGATATACGCAGGGACTGAAGCCTGAACCGTTTCTGTGGTTGTCCCGCCGGATGATCCGCCCTTCGACATTATTCAAACTCCTTAACGTAAGACGCGTGCTGGGCTTTCCACCCGTGCGCTTCTAATGGTTTCTTCCAGCCAAAGCGGCCAGACATTGTGAGGGCGACACATCCTTGTGCTTTAGCCCACTCTATCACATCCGCGTGCATATCCATAATCTGATCCAACTCGCCGCCGCCGAGGAATACGTTTAAAACGCGCTTACGTGGATATACCACAATTTCGGTTACGATACACCCTTTGGGCGTTGGCCACAACTGAAGCACGCCCCTGCCGATGCCATCGACAATGTCGTCAAATGTGTGGGTGCCGCCAGAGTATTCCAGCGCGGCTTCGATCCAAGGTTTGCAGCGCTCAATTTGGTTATCCATGAAGCCTCGTTATTGATACGGTTGACGCGGGCGCGGCAGGCGCAAACGCCGTAGCCGCTGACGCGTTAAGAGTGCCGGACGTGCTGTCTACAGCCCACATGACCTCAAGATAGTCGCCGGCGTTAAAGTCAAATATAGCGGTTCGCGACACGACCAGCACGGCGTTGCTGCGATGCAGCGCGTTCTTCATCGTGGACCCCGCTACGTCAGCCCCGTTTACTCTAGGCCAAAACCAGAAGTTGACTGTGCTACCCGACGATGACGCTATCTGTGCCGAGAATGAAACCATGTATTCGCCCGCCTCTTCAAACACTAAGCGAGACGCGGGCGTGCCGTTTGCTATGCCGCTGGCTACGCTTGACGTGTACGTCAACGCATAAGCCGTGTCGGCCAGCGCCGCCGTCTGGGACGACGTGACGCCGCCAGCATATTGGCCATCCTCAAGCACGATCTGCCGCCAGACGCCATTCTTGCTCACCACGGGATACTGGTTAACGCGGTCCCACATGAGTGTGCCGTCGTCAGCCGCGCTCTCGCCGCCAGTCTGGTGGACGATTGCCGACCTAGTCTGTGACAGGTAACGCGACAAGCGGCGGCCCCACGACATCCAGTCGCTGCCCGTTGGCTCTGGCGCACTCTGCTGCTGGGTCATCGACGGCCTCCGGGCGTGACTTCAAGTCGGTTTATGCCCACGCGCCAGTCGGACATCGTCTGCCCATCCACGCGCATCCGCACTTGGCGGCCAGTGAAACGTATGCTCGTCGGGTTGCTCATGCTGTAAGGTCCATATTCGCGCTCCGTTCCATTCGGATAAAAGCGTGCTTTGAACGTCACGTCAACGTCGCCCTGCGTCTTCTCGTCGGGAAGCATCGACGTCACGCTCATAACCTGATCGCCAGAGCCAAGCATGAACGGCCCAGTCTCCGCGAATGGCTCAAGGCCACTGTAGTTGAAGCCGATCTCATGCTCGTAAATCTTGTTGTCGTCGCCCGACGCCATCATTGGCTGGCGGAATGCGCCCCGGTCAAAGCCAGCGGTGCGCGACAGATCGCCCGTCGCCCAAGTGCCTTCGACGTAGTTGAACGTCACATAACGGTCGTTTTCTGTTGATGCGCCCGACGGGTAGAACCAAGTCACCTCGCCGAACATGCTGTTGGACATGGCAAACGCCTTGCTGATCTGCGCCTTGTTCATGTCGTTGAACACGTAGTCGGAAACGTCAGACTGCAATTCCTGCACGGTGTTGCTCTGGAATGCGTAGAATGAACTGGTCCCCATCCAGAATGCGCCCGCATCCACCACGACCGCCGCCTGCTTGGCTGCGAGGCCGCATGACGTGCCGACGCGCTCAATGCCGTAAACGTATGGCGGGCCAATGTAGCTGGCTGCGTGGGCGTCGCGCGTTGTCAGGATAAGCGTCTGGCCACGCACAGACATGCCCGCCATAATTGCGCCAGACGTGTTTAATTCGAGATCGCCGGCTTCGTTGGTCGCCGACGGTGTCCATGTGTTGTTGTCCTCGCGGTCAGACCATTGCACTAGGCGAGGATTACCGCCAGCGCCGAGGGCCATCAGGAAGCGTTCCTCGGTCACGACGATGCCGCTGTTGCTGACTGGCGCGTTGCTTAATGCGGCTGCGGCGACGCCCGTGTTGAGTTGCCACTCGTAAATCTTGCCGTCGTCTTCGTTGCAGGCAACCAGATACTCGCCCCAGTTGTCTAAGTCCCAACTCGTGGCTGGCTGAACGCGTGCGATGTCTGGGCGGGCCACGCCATAGGCATAGGAGCCGTAGACGTTGCCGCCGTAGCCAGTAAAGGCCACCGCGTCCTCACGCCCCGCGACCAGCCCGGCTGGCGTGATGTCAAATTGAGTGCCTATAGCGTTCCATGTGTAGAGTTTGTCGAGAGACCCCGCCGCGATCCAGCGGTCGCTGCCGTTGGTAGACCACGTCGTCATGCCGCGCAACTTGTTTGCCCCCGCAGTGTCGGATCGCGTGCGCCACCCGCCAACTGGGCGCATCGTGCCGTCGATCCAGCGGATGAGGTTGGCGTCACGCCACCGCCCCATGCTTTGCAGGTCGGTGCCGTTGCGGTAGACGCCCGCAGGGATTTTTAGATCAATTAAAGCCATCTCATCCCCTTGGGTGCCTATTCTGCGCTAATATAGCACAATGCGTCAGGTATGCAAAAGCGCAGCGCAGCATTGCGCCAACGTCACTCCGGCGTTATGGGCCAAATGATGTTTTCAGGAAAGCCAGTCTGTTGTGGCACATCAAGCAGAGCCTGACGATAGGTTGCCCAAGCGTCCTGAGTGGCAGTATCAAGTGAACCCCAATGGAGTGGATTGCCAACAAAGGCGTCTACTTCCAGAAGTAGGTGATTGCGGTCTTTACGAACCCTGTCGCCAGCGCCTTGCTCCCAAGCCAACTCTCTTGCTTCAATATCAGCAATGTCATTGGGCGTGAGTGGCATCTCGACGCCGTTTACAATTTTAAAACCATTGCTCATGACTTTTTCACTCCGTACATTGAGATTGT
>Ga0208148_1000485_pt1 | contig 15355 bp, 14 predicted proteins | sample DEB08_DNA_16_FD_184525 | JGI IMG/M metagenome (GOLD analysis project Ga0208148, IMG submission 184525) | Aqueous microbial communities from the Delaware River and Bay under freshwater to marine salinity gradient to study organic matter... | ecosystem: Environmental > Aquatic > Marine > Coastal ...
CACAATGTGAATGTGGTGAATACATGATTGAAGTTGAAAAGGAATTTGGTGTGCCTTATTTAATTAGAACTGAGCCAACACTAACTAAAAAATAATGGCTAGAGGCAGAAAAAAAACTCCAACTGTTTTAAAAGAAATGCAAGGAACTGCAAGAGCTGATAGATTAGTTGAAAATGAAATGACAGCTGATCTTGTTTTGCAACTGCCAGAGCCTCCAGAATTACTATCAGAAATAGGTGTGCAAGAATGGTATAAAATAACATCTCAATTATTTAACTTAAAAATGTTGCACAATATTGATTTGAGATTGATTGAAAGTTATTGCAATGAGATGGCTCTTTACATTGAATGCGAAATGGAACTAAGAAAAAATGGAAGGGTTGATGTTTTCAAAAATACTAATGGTGATATAATTAGAACTCAAGCAAAGCCATTTGTTAAAATGAAAAATGATGCTTTAAATAATGCATTAAAACTTGCATCTAATTTTGGAATTACTCCAAGTGCTAGAGCAAACATTTCTGTTCCAGTTACTAATAACAATACACAAATAAATAATTACTTTGAGTAAATATTACTTTGATAAAAAAGCCGCAGAAAAAGCCATTGGTTTTATTGAAACTTTTGTAACACATACAAAGGGTGAGCTTACTGGTCAGCCATTAAAATTAGAGAAATGGCAAAGTAAAATTGTTGGTGATATATTTGGTTGGAAAAATAAAGAAACAAATCTAAGAAAATATAGAACTGTATTTATTGAAGTGCCAAGAAAAAATGGCAAGTCAACTTTATGTGCTGCCATTGGATTGTATATGCTTTACGCTGACGAAGAAAGAGGGAGTGAAGTTTATAGTGCAGCTGGTGATAGAAGTCAAGCTGGTATTGTTTTTGAAATTGCTAAAGGAATGATTTTGCAGAATCCAGAACTATCTCAAAGAGGCAAAGCATATAGAAATTCTATTGTTAATGAATCAAAGGGAAATTTTTATCAAGCTATAAGTTCAGATTCAAAAACAAAACATGGATTTAATGCTAACTGCATAATCTTTGATGAATTACATACTCAGCCTAATAGAGATTTGTGGGACACATTAACAACATCAACTGGATCAAGAAGGCAGCCATTGACAATTGCAATTACAACAGCTGGTTATGATAAGCAATCTATATGTTATGAAATATATACTTACGCAAAAAAAGTTTTAGAAGGAACTATAAAAGATGAAAGTTTTTATTCTGTTATATATGAATCAGATAATGATGATGACATTACATTAGAATCAACATGGAAAAAAGCAAATCCAAATTATGGTATTAGTTTGAAAAAAGAATATATGCAAAGGGAAAGTCAAAGAGCTGTTGATGTTCCATCATATCAAAATACATTTAGGCGTTTAATGTTAAATCAATGGACAGATTCACATAGTGCATGGCTTACATCTGGTGAATGGAATGCTTGTTATGAAGATTTTGATTATAGTATTTTAGAGGGAAAAGAATGTTGGGGTGGACTTGACTTAGCATCTACAAGAGATTTAACTGCATTTGTTTTATTATTTAATGTTGATGGCAAGTTTGTTTTTATTCCATACATATTTATCCCAGAAGAAAATGCAAAGAAAAGAAGTGAAAGAGATGGGGTTGATTATGTTGCATGGCTAAGAGATGGGCATGTTTATGCAACAGCTGGTGATGTTACTGATTATAATTTTATAAAAGCAAAAATAAATGAGCTATCAAAAAAATATAGGATTCAAAGCATTTGTTACGATAGGTGGAATGCCTCACAATGCGTAATTGATTTACAGAATGATGGGGCGAACATGGACCCTTTTGGTCAAGGATTTGTATCAATGTCAATGCCAACTAAAACTTTAGAGGCTGAGATATTAGCAAAAAATATTATTCACAATAACAATCCATGTATTAATTGGTGCATGAGTAATGTTGCTTTGCAAGAGGACCCAGCTGGAAATATTAAGATAGCAAAAAATAAATCAAAAGAAAAGGTTGATCCAATAATTGCATTAGTCATGGCTTTAGGCTGTCATTTAACAACTGAGAGTAGTGATAGCGTTTATGATGAAAGAGATATTTTGGTTTTATAAAATGTTAAAAAATAATCTTTAGTTTGTTTTTTTAAAAATGAATTGTATTGTATTATTGTGAAAATAATAATTTCACATTGACTTTACTCGAAAGAATTACAAACGTATTCATTCCTCCTAAAACTCAAAAAAGAGATTTATCTCTTAACACAATTTTTCCAGATGCTAATGTTTTTGATACTGACAAAGCCTTAACGCTTACTGCGGTTTGGTGTGCAATTAGATTACTTGCAGAATCAGTTTCATCACTACCTATTTCTGTTTATACAAAACAAAAAAATGGTGATAAATTAGAGGACACAAAAAGCCCAATTTATAAACTTGTAAAATTCAAGCCAAATTATTATCAAAATAAAATAACTTTTTTTGAGTTTATTATGCTTAGCATTTGTACAGAAGGAAACGCATATGTTAAAATTGTAAGAAATAATTCAGGAACTCCAGTTGAATTAATATGTTTAGATCCGGAAATTGTAAATGTTGTTATAAATGATAATCAATTATATTATCAAACAGAAAGCGGTGTGCTTGATTCTGCAGATGTTTTACATTTTAAAACAATAACTGATGATGGTTTTACTGGAATAAGTCCTATTGATCAATGTGCTAAAGCTTTAAAATGGTCAGAAAGTTTAGAACAATTTGGTTCGACATTTTTTTCAAATGGCGCAAAACCAAGTTCAATATTGCAAACAGATAGAGCTTTAAGTGATACAGCTTTACAAAGATTAAAAACAAGCTTTAACAATAACTATGGTAAACTAAAAAATAGTAATTCAACTATTGTATTAGAGGAAGGATTAACATTTAAGCCAATTTCAATAAGTCCAGAACAAGCACAGTTTTTAAGTTCAAGACAATTTAGTATTGAAGAAGTGGCAAGAATATTTAACGTGCCCCCACATATGTTGAAAGATTTAAGTAAATCAAGTTTTAACAATATTGAAATGCAATCTCAAGAGTTCTTAACTTACACACTCATGCCTTATATAAATCGCATTGAAGCTGAGATGAATCTTAAACTATTTAGAACAAATGAATTAGGTAAAACATTTGTTGAGTTTAATGTAAATGGATTGTTGAGAGGTGATGTAAAATCAAGAACTGAGGCATATAAAACTGCAATTACAAATGGTTATATGTCAATAAATGAGGTTAGACAAAAAGAAAATATGAACTCTATTGAAGGTGGTGATAAACATTTTATGCAAATGAATATGACAACAATAGACAAAGTTGGTGAAGATGCCTAGCATTCAATGCGACAATGGCAAATGGAAATGGGGTGAAAATGGCTCTTGCATTTATGATTCTAAAAAAGAATCTGATGACGCAAATAGTGATTACAGAGCAATAAGTGATATTGACTTTACTCCAACGCAAGGCATGATTGATGAGGCTAAGAAAGGAAAAGAATGGCGTGAAGAATTTGGCAGAGGTGGAACTGAGGTAGGATTAAAAACAGCCAATATGATTATCAGTAACTCATTATCAGCTGATAGAGTAACAAGAATGTATAGTTACTTACAAAGGCATGAAGTTGATAAACAAGGTGAAGGTTTTAGCCCAGATGAGGATGGCTTTCCAAGTGCTGGTAGAATAGCTTGGGCATTGTGGGGTGGTGATGCGGCTGTTAAATGGAGTGAAAGAAAAAGAAATGAAATAATTGCAGAGGAAAAAAAAGATGAAAGAAATTTAAAAAATTATAATCAAATGGAAAAAAGAATTTTTAATATAGAAACAAGAGTTGATTCAACTGAAGATGGTAAAGATTTAGTTGTTGGACATGCTAGTGTTTATGATTCAAGATCAAACAATCTTGGTGGCTTTTATGAGTTTATAGAAAGAGGAGCATTTACACCAGAACTAATTAATTCATCAGATGTTAGAGCTTTAATAAATCATGATCCTAATTTAATTCTTGCAAGAAATACATCTGGAACTTTAAATTTAACAGCTGATGAAAGAGGATTAAAATATGAATTTGAAATGCCAGAAACATCTTATGGAAAAGATTTAGCTATCTCAATGAAGCGTGGTGATATCACACAAAGCTCATTTGCATTTACAGTTGCAGAAGATGACTGGTCAACTGATGATGAAGGTAACAACATTAGAACAATCAAAAAAATTGATAGGCTTTACGACGTCTCTCCTGTAACATATCCAGCTTACAACATGGCTGAATCTGATTTAGTTGTTGCAAAAAGAGGATTAAAAGAATATCAAGAAAGTTTAGTTGAGGAAACTAAAGAAGAAATTATTGAAGAAAAAGAAAACAATTTAGTGAGAAATTCTCTTATCTCATTAAATATTGAATTAAAAAAGAGAAAATAAATTTAAAAAATTATAAAATGAAAACATCAATTATTTTAAAGGAGGAAAGATCAGACATTATTTCTCAGTTGGAAAACATTAAAGATGTTGCTACAACTGAGGAAAGAGATTTAACCTCTGACGAGAACAGTCAAGTTGATGGATTATTAGCGGAAGTTGATAATCTTGATTCTAAGATTGAAAGAGCTGAAAAAATGGAAACTATAAAGCGTAACGCTGCAGTTGTTTCTGGAGTTACAGCTACAAAAAAAGATAAAGACTTAGAAAAATTTACTTTTCAAGGTGCTGTTAGAGCGGCTTACTCTGGTGATTTATCAGGAATTTATAAAGAAATGGATCAAGAAGCTAGAGCAAAAGCAAGATATACAGGTCAAAACTATAGAGGTGTAGCAATACCATCTTCTATTTTAACAAGAGCTCAAGATTATGTTGATACAACAAATCAAAATTCTATAAGAACTATGAGTTTTACAGACCAGTTACAAAGTAATCTTGTATTAGCTTCAGCCGGAGCGAATACTTATTTTGGGGTAGAAAACATGAAGCTACCAGTTATAAGCGGAATTACTTCTGCATGGCAACCAGAAACTGGTGGAACAGAAGCTGATGGTGAAGGTACTACTACAAACGTTACTTTAACACCTAATAAAATTATTTCTATAGTAAATGTATCGCAAGAATCTATGGTTCAAAATTCTTCATTAGAAGGTGCTTTACAAAGAAACATGGCTGCAAGTATAGCTTCTTATTTAGAAACTGCTTTATTAGATACAGGTAATGTAACAAATGCCCCAGCTTCTATTTTTGCTACTGCTGCTGCTGGTTCAACTGCTGCTTTTAGTGGTGCTACTGCATCTGCATTAGATAACACATACATTGGTAACAAAGGAACTTACGAAGGTGCAAGAATGGCTTACTTAATGGATGGTGATGCTTATGCAGACATTAAAACTTCTCCTTTAGTAAGTAATGTATCTGCTGCTTATGATATGAGAGATAAAACTGTTAATGGCATGTTTGCTTTTGTTAGTTCTAATGTTGCTGCTAGTGGTGCATCTAATAAAGGGCATGTACTTTATGGAGATTTCTCAAAAGTACACATTGCACAGTTTGGTGGTCTTGATCTTTTATTTGATCCATACACTTATGGAGGAATTGGAATTCCAAGATTAATTGTAACTTCATTAGTTGATGGTGCTGCTGTACAAAATTCAACAGCTTTTGCAAACTTAATTGAGGCTTAATAATTAATATTTAATTCAGAAAAGGGGTGGTGGAACTGACCATCACTCCTTTTTTTATAACTAAATAATATGAAAACATATCAAGTAATTACACCAGCGTCAACTTATCCAGTAAGTTTAACTGAGGCAAAATCACATTTAAAAGTTGATACTACCGCAGATGATACTTATATTGAATCTATTATAAAAGCTGCAACACAATTAAGTGAGGAGTACACTAATAGATTTTTTATTGATACTGTTATTGAACAATATGCAAGTAGTTTTGCTGAATTACAAACATTGTTTAAAAGCAAAGTTCGTTCAGTTGATCATGTTAAATATTATCCAAGTAGTACAACAACAATACCTTCAACAATTTCAAGCCCATCTGGTGGCTCTGGTTATACTGATGGAACGAATGTTGAAACATTAAGTGTAAATGGAACTGGGTTAACAGTTGACATAACAACAAGTGGAGGGGCTGTTCAAACTGCAAGAATAAATCAAGCTGGTAGCGGTTATAACATTGGAGATACTGTAACAATTACAACAACTGGTCCTCCAAGTTCACAATTTACAATTACATCATTAGGAACAACATCAATTAATGTTTTATTGAATAATGATATTTATGATGCTCAATTAAATTATGAGCCATCACAAATACAATTAGTTGATGGACAAAGTTTTCCAGATATTACAAAAAGAAATGATGCTGTTTTAGTTAGATATACAGTTGGATATGGAAGTTCAGCAAGTGATGTTCCAGAAATAATTAAACAAGCTATACTTTTAACTATCGGGAATTTCTATTCTAACAGACAATCTGTGATAACGGGTAAAACTGCAACTGAGTTGCCACAAAATAGTAAATGGTTGCTTGATACTTATAAAGTTCAAATAGTAGGATGACAATAGGTGAACTAGATAGAAGAGTTGAAATTTATAATGTTAGTACATCAAGGAATGATTATGGTGAATTGACAAGGTCATATAGTGCTTTTCGTACAGTTTGGGCTGCGATAGAATGGAGAGGCGGAAGTGAAGGGGTTGATCAATCAGAAAAAATAACTGGCATGACTAAGTTGCACATATATATTAGGAATTTAGATATGAGTAGTTTAAGTTTACAATCAAGATTAACTTATGATGGGAAATATTATTTTCCAAAAGTAATTAATCAGATAGATGGAAGAACAGCGTTTTTAGAAATAATTTGTGAAAATAAAGATTAATGGCAAAATCTAACGTTACAGTTTTAGGCACAAAAGAATTAAATGATATGTTTATGCAACTACCTAAACAGATCAAAAAAAATACTGTATGGCAAAGATTTTGGAGGAAAAATTCAAAGCCTTTTATTGATGCTGCAAAATCAAATTTGAATAGCTTAAAAGGTCAAGAAAATCAGTCAAATAAAAAAAGAACTGAAACACTAAAAAGAAGTATAGGATATTTTACAACAAGAAGGAGTAGAAAATTTTTAGGAGGTTTTGTTGGTCCAAGAGTTAAAGGTGCATACAGAAATGAAAAAAGTGGATATTATGGAGCATGGGTTGAGTATGGAGGTCAAGTAAAATTTGGAGGCAGAGGATTTGGAGAGGATCAGCCATTTATTGAGCCATCATGGAAAAGTAATTATTTAAAAGTAACACAAAATGCTATGGGTGATGCTGAGTTTATTATGGCAAAAGCTATAAAAAGTCATGAGAAAAAGTTACAAAAATATGGTAAATTTGGAGTGTAATGCAAATAGGTAAATCAATATATTATATTTTAGTAAATGACACTGATGTCAGTGCTTTGGTTGGCACTAGGATATTTCCTAATGTAGCACCTCAAACAACTACTTTACCTTTTATCATTTATGATGTTACTGGAGTAAGTCCAAATGACACAAAAGAAGGACCAAGTACATTAGACACAAATGATGTTATGATTTCATGTTATAGTGAAACATATTCTGAAGCATCTGATTTAGCTCAAAAAATTAGAGTTGCAATGGATAGAATTAATGAAGGACTTTATAATGATGAAACAATTCAATCAAGTCAATTTCAAAGTTACAATGATATATTTGACGACACTAGCGGTGATGCTGGTATTTATAGAAAGGCTTTAGATTTTGAGATTAGACAAATAAATCCAACAAATTAATATAAATAAATATGAAAATAAAATTGAAAAAAAATTGGAGGTATGCTGGTCAAGTAATTATGGCTGGAACTGAAATGGAAATAAAGAATGAAGAAACTATTGCTTATTTAAAAGATAATGGTTACTTAAAAGAGAAAAAAGAAAAAAAGGCAAAAGAAAAAATTGCTAAAGAAAATAATTAATTAATATAAAAAATAAAAAGAAATGGCTATTTTAAATGGAACTGAATTAAAAGTTTATAGCACTGGAACAACTAATCTTGTTGCTTTTGCTCAAAACTGTACATTGAATGTAAATCATTCACCAAGAGAAATTACAAACAAAGAATCAGCTGGAAATAAAGAAATTTTAGAAGGATTAAGAGATTTCTCTCTTGATGTTGATGGTGCTTATGCATGGACTGATGCTGCAAGTACTCCAGCTGCTTTAACAAATGGAGCTGATGACTTATTGCAAACAAACCTATTAGCTAATAGATTAAAAGTTGATTTTATCTTTGGTGATACAGCTGCAACACATGATGTAAGTTATGCTGGAAGCGGTTATATTACTTCAATGAGTTTTACTGGTGGAACTGAGGACACTGCAACTTATTCTTTGACTATTGAAGGAACTGGTGCTTTAACTCAAACAGTACAATAAAAATCTAGGTGATTAGCTTAGGCACTGATTTTTGTTTAGTGCCTTTGCTATGATCCTTCTAAACTAAACAAAAAAATGAATTATACTTTTATAGAAATAGACAAGAAAAAATATCCTATTAAATTTGGATTTAATGCTTTGCGTAAATACAGCTCAAAAACAAAAACATCATTGCAAGATTTAGATAAACTTGGAACTGATATGACTTTAGATGACGCTTTGAATTTAATTTTCTGTGGAATTGAAGATGGTTATAGGGCTGCAAAGCAAGAATGTGAAATAAGTATTGATGACTTAGCTGATTTAATAGATGGTGATTTTGATAGTATTGGAAGGGCTATGGAAATCTTAGCAGAACAAATGGGAGGTAGTAATGAAAAAAAGCCGAAAGCCAAGAAGTAGAAAAAAAACTTTCTTGGCGTGATTTAGAAAAAATTGCTTTCGGTTATTTAGGAATGGGAGTTGATGAATTTTATGATTACTTACCTAAACATTTTTGGAATAAGTTAGATGGCTTTTATGAGCTTGAAAACATAAGAGAAAAAGGAAGGTGGGAAAGAACAAGATGGCAAACAACATTGCTTTTAAATATACAAATAGCAAAAGGTAAAAAGTTAAAGCCAACTGATTTGATAGAATTTGAATGGGACAAGAAACAAAAAGAAATAGATTATAAAAAGTTGAAAGAGAAAGCTGAGTTTATTAAAAAAATGAGTGAGCATGGCAAATAAAAGTGTAGGTTTTTTAACTATTGCATTTGGAGCTGATTTAAGAGGCTTTGATAAAGCAATGAAAAAGGCTCAAAGAAGTATCAAAAAATTTGGTACTAATATGCAGCGTACTGGTAAAAATTTAAGTAGAAACTTAACATTGCCTTTAGCTGCATTTGCAGCGGCATCTGTTAAGGCTTTTGATACTCAAGCCAAAGCTGAAACCAAATTACTTACAGCGTTAAAAGGGCGTGAGGATGTACAAAAAAGATTAATTGCTCAAGCTAAAGAATTACAAACACAAACTTTATTTGGTGATGAAGAAACAATAGCAGCTCAAGCTATGTTGGCAACAATGGGATTAGAGGAAGAGGCTATTATGAGGCTTATTCCTTTAGTTCAAGACATGGCAACTGCAAAAGGAATGAATCTTGTTCAAGCCGCAGATTTAGTTGCTAAATCGGTAGGTAGTTCAACAAACGCATTAAGTAGGTATGGAATAACAATAACTGGGGCGGTAGGTAGTCAAGAAAGATTAAACACAGCAACAGAGGCTTTAAATAAAGCATTTGGTGGACAAGCTGAAGCTGTTTCAAAAGTTGGACTTGGTCCATTAACACAATTAAAAAATATATTAGGTGATTTGTCTGAAGATATTGGAAAGATTATTTTACCTACATTAAATGATTTAGCAAAAGATGTAAAAGAATTAGCATTAAGATTTGATGGTTTGTCTGATGCTACAAAAAAAAATATTGTTAAATGGGGAGCGATAACTGCGGCTGTTGGTCCATTTCTTATTTTAATAGGTAAAACATTTACATCAATAGCTTTTTTAATACCATTAATTGTTAGGTTAGGAGGGGCGTTTAAAAAATTAAGCATTTTAATGTTTAATCTTATTAAGAAAAATCCATGGCTTTTATTAGCTACTGGTATTGCAGCAATTGGAGTAGCTATTGCAGATACTTTAGGGGCATTTGATAAGTGGTTAGGAACAGAGGATGAGGTGCAAGAAGAAACTGATAAAACTACTGATTCAATAAATGAGTTAAATGAGGCTCTTTTAAAAGTAGATAAAACAATAACAAAAGTAAGTTCTAACAAACCACAAATATTTAAAGATTTAGTTTTTACTCCAACACAGCCTTTAGGTGAATTTATGTCACCAATATCAGATCAATTTAATGAGGATATTTCATTAGCGTCCGAACAATTTGGTGAATTTGGTGAAAAATTAGAATTTGTTAGTGAAAAACAAAAACAATTAAATGCTGCAACACAATTATTTGGTGATGTTATGTTTAATGCAATGATGGATGCTGCAAATAGTCAAGAAGGTTTTTTTAGTTCTTTTATTGAAAATATGAAAAAAGCAATAAAACAATTGCTTATTCAATTAGCTGTAATGACTGCAATTAATATATTACTTGGAGGAAAAGGAATGACATTAAGCAAAGCATTTTCACTTGCAAAAACATCTATTTTAGGTTTACAATCTGGAGGATTAGTTACTGGTCCAACAATGGCTTTAGTAGGTGAAGGGGCTGGAACAAATGCAAGTAATCCAGAAGTTGTTGCTCCGCTTGATAAATTAAAAGGAATGATAAATGGTGGAAGTGGCTCACAACAAATTGAAGTGTTTGGGCGTATAAGTGGAAATGACATTTTTATTAGTAATCAAAGAGGTGCATTAGGTAGGTTAAGAACAGTATAATTTATGGCGTTTGGAAAAAAGTTTTATTCATCATATAAGAGTAATAACAATTTAGATTATTATTTAGAGGTATGGATAGAAGGGCATACGGGCGGAAATACAGAGCTAACAATGGGGGCTGGAGGTCCAGTCATTGAATATGAAACAGATCAAGAAGATAGGTTTTCACCAATAATTAGTTCATCATGTAAAATACCTTATTTAGTAGAAGATAATATTGATTCAGCTTTTGTTGATACATTAAGAACAACATATCAAGAAAGGCAAGTTTACATTCATATTTACAGAGCAAGTTCATCAACATATCACACAGTTGCTCCATTATGGTCTGGTTTCTTAGTAATGGATTTAGGCGAAGGACAAGATAAATCATTTCCTTATGTTCAAGAATTAAAATTTGTTGATGGTCTAGCATTATTAAAAGATATTGATTTTGTTAATTTAAATGTTACTGGTGGAACCCCTCCTTATGAGGAAAGGGTGCAAGGAAATTATGATGAAGTAAATATGTATTTTGGACCAGGTACTTACATTTACTGGTTTAGAGAAATCTTGGCTAAAACTGGTGCATCATTAACAGATCAAGGGTCAACTTTAAATTATGGGTTTACAACATCTGTAAATTGGTATAATGGCGACATGAATAACACTGGACAAAGTTCAGACCCTTTACATAAGACCAAATGTCAAGTGTCAATGTTCCACCGAAAAGATGACCAAGAGGTTTATTTTCCTGATAATTGTTATAATGTTTTAAAAGAATTATTAAGACACTGGGGTGCAAGAATTACTTATTGGAAACATGAATTTTATATTGTACAAATACCAGAATATATTACTGGAGAGAGTGGGACAATAGACAATCCACAAAACAACAACAGTAGAGTTTATAGTAATCTTGGAACATATCAAGGAAGTCAAGACCATTTAGGTTCTACATATTGGACAAGATATTTTCAAGAAATATCAAACACAAAAATTAGTAAATTAACTGGAACTAAATATGAATATTTACCAATTGTTAAACAAGTAAATGCTGATTTTTTATCTTTTTCATCAAAAAGTGTTTTTGGTGGTTTTCCATTTGGTGCAACAGCATTAGATCAAGAGGTATTTCAAGGCACTTTAAATAGTCCATCCACAGCTGATTTTCTTTGGTTGTCAATACCTTTGGACTGGGCATGGGATTGCCCTAATTTTCCTCAAGGTCACGAATCTGGTTGGTGGTCATCAATAAAATTTAATTTTTATGCTAGTGATGGCACAACTACTTATTATTTACAATTTGACAGTACAAGTCAAACTTTGCCTTATTATTGGGTTGATAGTGCCAACTGGACTCCTTTAGGACCTAGGTCTCCAAGATATATAATAAGCTCAAAAAGTTTAAACGTTACAGCTCATGTTGGTTTTGAGCAAAAAATTCCATTTAAAGATTCAAGTGGTAATGCTATCACAATGACTGGTGCATGGAGTTTTTATTTGGATTTACATTCTACTGGAACAGCAACTGGTTATGGAAATTCTGGTTCAAATCCTGGTTGTTTTTATTTAAATTTTAGTGGTTATACTAATCCACCAAGAATGAGAAATCCAAATGTTGGTGTTCTTTTACCAACTCTATCTGGAAATGTAAATTCTGGAACTGTTAGTTGGTCAAATTCATTGCAAGATTCACAAGGTTCAATTACTATAAGTACAATAACAAATCCATCTGGTTTTAATGCTGGAACATCTCAAGATGACATTAGATTTGCAACAACATCACCTTTTCTTGGATTGCTACAATTATTGACTGATGGACAAAGTGCAGCTTTTGGTCAAAGTTATAATACTTTAAACACATCAAGTGCGGCTGCAAAAGCCAATTCAGACCAGTTTGATTTTGGTCGTTTATTGTGGGGGGATTCTACTGAGTTTGCAAGAAGTAGTTTGCAAGTTTTTGATGGCTCTAATTATGTAAATACAACTGCAAGTGGATTGTGGGGAAGAGGAACATTAACTGGTTCTAAAACATTTACACAATTATTACTTGATGAATTTTTATATGGTCAAACAAAAATAATTATAAGCCCATCAATGAGGTTAATAGTTGGTGAACAGAATAAAAACGAAACTCAAGGTTCAGCTACAAGACCAAGATATGTAAATCCAATTGGTAAACTAAGAGAAACAAGAGATGGTACTGACCCAGAATATTTTTTCAGAAGAGGTTCTTTTTATACATTACTAGATGAATGGGATTATGAAGGTTATCAAATTATAAGAAATGAAGTAACAACGACAAATCAAAATAATTCAATCGGTAGTTCTGGAGGAAATCAATCAAATGCTCCAAACAATTCCGCAATGATGACTAATCCAACAACTCAAGCGTTGGCACAAAATAGCCCATTGGCTTACATTAGTCAAACTATTCCAGCAACTGGGTCTAATGTTGCTGTTAATGGTAACTTTAATGTTGCTACTGGTTGGACTTTAGGAACTGGCTGGACCATTGACACAACTGAAAAAAAGGCTAAGTTTGCTGCAACTGGCTCAACAAGTGAATTAGTACAATCAGTATTAACTCAAGAGCTGACATATCAAATAAATTTTCAAGTTGAGGTTACAGCTGGAACATTATTAGTAAAAGCTGGAACAAGTGGTCAAACTCAAACAATAACATCTTCTGGTGATTATTCTATTTATCTAACTTGCGAAGGTTCAAGTGATATTAAATTTCAAGCTGGAACAACTTTCACTGGCTCAATAACTTATATAACCTTAAGAGACCAAAAATCTTTAAGCTCTGTTCCTATTAATGAAATTGGAAGTGCTGTATTTAAAACTGGTGACACATTTAATTTAATCAATTCAAATAGTGATGAAATTTTAGCATTGACTGTAACATCAAATCAAGGCTCAAGTGATACGTCAATAAGTGTTTCCTCAACTCCATTATATGATGACATTGATGCTGGTTCATATTTACTAATTAACCAAGATGATTTATCAGCACAATACCAAAACAAAACAAAAGGAACAGTTGGTGGCTTTGATATTACTGCAAATAGTATTGATTCTGGTAGTGTTGCAATTAGTAGTTATATAGATGACGATAGTTTTGGAACTGCAAGTGCTACAAGTTTAGCAACAAGTGAAAGTATTAAGGCATACGTTGATACGCAAGTTGGCTCAGCCGATACGCTTCAAGAAGTTACAGATAATGGAAACACAACGACTAACAGTATTAGAATTGGTAGTTCATCAGCTCCAGCTGGAGGGGTTGGTTTGCATGTAGATTCTGAAATAAGAGTGGATGGAAATGATGGTGTTGCAACAAAAAAAATAAGGTCAAGTTATTTTTCTTCAAGTCAAAATATAACAATTGAATCTGGCTCAAGTGCTGCAATAGTACATAATATTGGTTCTAGTGAAAAAATGCGTTTAACATCTGATGGGCGACTTGGAATTGGCTTAACAAATCCCTCAAGATTTTTGTCAGTAAATTCAGCCAATGAAAACTTTGTTGCTCAATTTACAAGCAATGATGACAAAGCATCTATTTTATTAGAAGATGATGACACTTTAAATTATATTCATTCACAAGATGGTTATTTATCTATTGGAGGAGGGAATGCTTTAAGTACAACTAATTTAAATATTAATTCTACTAATGGAAATACTGGATTTGGAACAGTTACTCCCTCAGAAAAAATCCATGTTGTTGGTGATGCCTTAATAACTGGAGATAGTCATGCTGATGCTTTCAAACCAGCTGTAAGTGGCAATCCAATTAAATTTAAAAACTTTGGTAGCACAGAACTTGCAAGGATTACTGATGGCGGAAGCCTACTTTTAGGAACAACAACTGACGATGGCTCTAGTAAACTGCAAGTAGAAGGAGATATAACTGCTCAAGAAGTGTCTGCAACAGCATCTTCATATTCGGCTGGACAAAGTGAAATTATATATAAAGCACAAAGAACTGGTGGTGCTGTGGCTGGTGATTGGAGTTATGATGATGGAACTACTGACATGTCATTAGGAACATCAACATCTCATTCATTTTCTTTAAAAACTGGTAACACAAGAAGATTGACTATTGATAATTCTGGAACAACTACATTAACTGGCTCATTAACTGGAACAACTGCAACATTTTCAACAGCTGTAAATACTACAAGTTCTTTAAATTTTACTGGAAATAATGCTTATATAAAAGTTGGGTCTGCTTGGAATACTGGTACTTTAAATTTTTTAAATGGCCCAACAACATATTTAAAATTTGACGTTCCAAATGGTAGAATACAAAACAATCTTGGTTCATATTTAACTGCTTCTAGTAATACTGCTAAATTTGGCTCTTTTGATAATTATAGCGTTGCTTTTGTTGCTAATAATTTAGAAAAAATGCGTTTAACAGCTGATGGAAAATTAGGTATTTCAACTACAAGCCCCACAGAAGAGTTAAGC
>Ga0208148_1000486_pt1 | contig 15331 bp, 21 predicted proteins | sample DEB08_DNA_16_FD_184525 | JGI IMG/M metagenome (GOLD analysis project Ga0208148, IMG submission 184525) | Aqueous microbial communities from the Delaware River and Bay under freshwater to marine salinity gradient to study organic matter... | ecosystem: Environmental > Aquatic > Marine > Coastal ...
TAATTGCTAGAATATTTTTTTCGTTAGGCTCTTTATCGTACTTAGCAAGTAACTTTGACATCTTATCTTTCCATTTTTTGTTCCGTTGATTCTTTATACAATACCCCACCAGATATGCAAGCGTTTTTCGACGGTGCCTTGATCGGTGCCCCCATATAGTACCGTCGGCGGTGCCTTGAAATTAGGGGGTTTACATCGTGCGAATCGTATGCAATACAGGGTCAACGGAAACACAAAACAAGGAATCCACAAAATGATTAAAACCTATGCCCTCGCAACATTGAACGCTAACAGTCAAATGCACCCGTTGGCATTGCCCTTGATGACATTGGCGCAAGCGGAAAGCCACGCCAAGAACCTGCGGAATCTTATGCCAAGCAAAACCGTTATGGTTATTAATACGCAAGCACAATAGCGGAATTGATGCCCAAGATTCAAATTTATGTTATCAATAGGGATGCAATCTAATGCAAGACTCAACCGACAACAAATTGACCTATAAGCGTATCCTCGACCGCGCAATGAGTGACGCCCGGGAGGCAATGCCTAACTTGCCAACTGCTAACACTCTGGAGGCATGGGAAGCCTTTATTGCTGATTTGGAGGCGCTGGACGCCTATGACATTGCTAGCGAGTCCAGTGAATGGGACTGGGTGATTTACTATAGCAGGGCGATGGAACTATGCCTTTGCGTGCCTTCAAGCGTGCTGAATGATTCAGAAGAGTCATACGCTGAATTTTGCTTGGAAGTGGAAGGTTTTTATCAATATGCAACGCAACTGGCGAGTCTCATTGTCACTAGTGAAATTGCCCAGGCAGTTGAAACCTTGAAGGATGAGTTGCTTGAACTAGCTAACACACAAATTGATAATGGGGAGTGGTAACATGATTATCCTTGAACCGCAGTATAAGCTAACTTGGCATGTTTCGCCATTGGACGAAAACCCAGAGGTTATCTATTTTGACCTCTGGCATGAGTTGGAAGACTGGGTCCAAGATAAGGAATCGACGGTTGATTTTTTTGATCTGGACATGTGCAAGATAGAGGATATCCGCAAATGAATTACGAAATAGAGTATGGCGTCGAATATTATCCGAACTTTGAAGAGGGGGAGCAATTCGAGTATCTAACGGAATTAGAATTCCTAGGCTTGATACGCGACCATGAATTGCGCGGGTATAGCCCAGAGATTGCCTATGATCGTTTTACCACTTTTGACAACGGACGCGACGGGCGGCGGCTTACAATCAGAGACACACAAGGAATCTACTATGTTTGAACTACCACACAACGCGGAATTGTATGCAAGCGATAGGCGCGGAATCTATATCCCACAGTATTTTGCCGAGACCATTCAAAGAGAATGTCTTGGTGGCGTATCGGATGAGGATATGCAGATCCTAGTTGATGGTCCAGAGTCAGGGTACTACTTGGACGCATGGGATATGGTACTTAATAACGCGGTACTAACTGACAAGAGCGGCAAGCGCTGGAACCTGTGGCAAGATGGGGACCTGTGGATTGTACCCGAGGATTGGACACCAGAGGAGGACTCTTGATGCGGATTAGATACCTATTGATTGACGCTCTAGGGCTTGCTTGCATAGGCCTGACAATGGTGATGGTGCTGTCACTATAGGCGACCCAAGCTACCGACCCACGCCATGCCTGCCCTATGGTATACCCTAGTCTTATCAATGGATAGGCTAGGGTTTTTCCATGCGTTACACTTGCGAATGACTCGCAACTAGTATGTTGTATCAATGGCCATAGGGACTGCCCCCTGCGAATCCTCTTGTCAATGATTCTTTTGACCATCCCCCAAGTAATTGATACTATGGCATTTATCCCACACCCACCTTTGTGATCACATGTGCGTCTCCTTTGTGATCACATGTGCGTCTCCTTTGTGATCACATGTGCATTCCCTTTGTGATCACACTAGTGTTGCCCTAATGTCACACTCGTGATATACCTCTGGCCCCTGTGCGATTAGGGGTTGACTCGGGTGATGGGACCCTAGGGGAAATTCGCAAGTGATTCGACCTCGGGGCGTATCCACCTGAGAACTCAAAAGAAAGATTTTACTTTGGTAATCTATCCAAGGCATTATCACGAATTGTTACAGTTTCACTAATGTTACCCCATATGAGGTCATCACGGAATGTTACAGAGGGGGTTCCTATAGGGCATCTTCACGAATTGTTACAGGTATTCCGTGAGGAAAGTGAAACATTTGAGGTCTGTAACAAAAAGTGATGAAAAAGTATTTGGGGCTTTTCAATGAGTTAGAAGAAAGTATGAAAATACTTTGGTTTTTCTTGTGTAAAATCCCCAGAAAAGGACTTATATATAGGTACAAGGGGGTAGGGGGTACTAGAGTACATACTTAAGTATTAACTACATCAAGTAAGAAGAAGTAAAAAGAAGATACCTAAGTATTACTTAAGTATTATACTACAACAAGATTGAAGACTGATAAGAATTAAGATACTTAAGTATATACTATAGTATTAGACTATTAAGTTATATAATCTCTATTAAGTATTCAGTAACTTAAGTATATACTAGAGTACGGTCTACCTTCTTAAGTCTATTAAGGTTTTGTAGTATTCAGATACTTGATGACTTGATGACTTAAGTAAACTGGTACATGTGCTACCGTCTTAAGGTTTTGTAGGATTAGTCTTAAGGAACATGCGCTACCACCTTAGGTATACACATACTCCTTGTAGTAATAATACACCCAATAGAAATACCACCTCCCTGAGACCTACAGAGAGCCTACATGGGCCTGTAAGGACTTCTTGGGTGAGGTGGGCGTTAGCCCGCTAACTAAGGTGGGTACTAAATCCCATATTGTAGGATACATTAAGAATGTCTAACTTCGGCGCACCAATTAACAAGATCGGTAAGAATAAGGCTATTGCCAACCTTGTGCAGAAGCGTGTGAAGGAAGGCTTGTCCGTTAAGGATATTGTAGGAGAAGTTCAGGCTAAGTTCGCTGATGCACCTCGTTCCCTTAATACCTTCTACAAGTATTACAAGAGTGATCTTGAGGCTGCTCGTGCAGAGATCAATGGGCTTGTAGCATCTAAGGTTATCAAGCGGGCACTAGAGGAAGGTGAGTTCGGTCATTTCCCTTCCCAAGAGTTGTTCCTTCGTAGTAAGGCTGGTTGGTCCCCAACGAGTACTAACATTGAAGTTGAGCAGGATAGTGCAGATGAAGACCTTAGTGCTATTGACCAACTTGCAGAGTTGCTAGGAATTACTGAAGATGAACCCGAAGTTGACAAGTAATCGACAGACTACGCCTATCTCGGCCCAGACCCTAAGGAACCTACCACCTGAGAAGGCTAAGGAAGTCCTCTCTAAGCTAACTGTTAAGCAGGCTAAAGAACTCAGGTACGATTGGTCCTTCTGGGGTAGACCTGAACAGATGGCCCCTGAGGCTAAAGACTGGAATGTGTGGTTTATTAACGCAGGACGTGGCTTTGGTAAGACTAGGGCTGGTGTTGAGTGGGTACGTGAGCAAGTTAAGCTGGGGCATAAGCGTATTGCTGCTGTAGCATCTACTAACTCCGATATTGAACGTGTTATGGTTAAGGGTGAGTCAGGCTTCCTAAATTGCTGCTACGAAGGCGACAAGACCTACAAGGGCCAAGAGATGGGCTACCCTGAATGGTCCCCTACCAAGCGGTCCCTTGTGTGGGCTAATGGTGCTAAAGTAGAGTTCTATAGTGCTGAAGAGCCTGAACGTCTACGTGGACCACAGTTTAGTGCCGCTTGGTGTGATGAGCTTGCAGCATGGAATAAAGACCAAGATACTTGGGATATGCTTCAGTTCTGCCTACGCTTGGGCAAACACCCTAGAGTTTGTGTAACCACTACACCAAAACCTACTAAACTAGTACGTGGTATCCTAAAGGCACCTAAAGTAGTAATTACTTCAGGTTCTACCTTCGATAATAGTGCTAACCTTGCTGGTAGCTACCTTGAGGCTGTAAAGGCCCAATATGAGGGTACTAGACTAGGTAAGCAAGAGTTGTATGCTGAAGTCTTGGAAGAGGCAGAAGGCGCACTTTGGACTACCGACACTCTTGATGCTTGTCAGATTGATCGTGATCTAGTCCCACAACTTCTCCGTATTGTTGTAGCTATTGACCCTGCCGTTACTGCTAATGCTGAATCTGACATGACAGGTATTGTTGTAGCAGGCGTAGACGTTAATGGCAAAGGTTACATCTTAGGTGACTACACAGATAAGCTATCTCCTCAAGGTTGGGCCTCTAAGGCCATCTCTCTTTACCACCAGTATGAAGCTGATCGTATTGTAGCAGAAGTTAACCAAGGTGGTGATATGGTTAAGCAGACCATCCACGGAGAGGACGATACGATCCCCTTTAAGGCCGTAAGAGCCTCTCGTGGTAAGTATGCCCGTGCAGAACCTATTAGCGCCCTCTATGAGCGTGGTTTAGTACATCACGTTAGAAACCCTGAAGATGGTGCTAACCTTAATGAGTTAGAGACCCAAATGAGAACATGGGAGCCTCTAGGGTCTATTGGTTCACCTGATAGATTAGATGCTGCTGTGTGGGCTTTAACGGACCTTATGATGAATGGCTATACCAAGCCCCAACTAAAACTCGCGTATAGTAACGCTAAAGGACTAGGAAACAAATAATGGCTACTCTCAATGATCGTGTGTTTGATAACGGTTTGACCGTACTAGACACGGAAGCTAACCGTATTGATATTACATCTATTGAGGCTACTACCTATGTAGCTGCTACAACCACTAACACTTTGGGTAACTCTACCAGCCTTAGCATTGGTGCGCCTGCTGACCGTGCAGGTGGTGGCCGTGAGGTTGTTGTAGGAGCCATTACCGATGGTGCAGTCACAGGTACGGGTACAGCTACCCACTACGCTATTGTAGATACCATCAACTCCCGTCTATTGGCTACAGGTTCCCTATCTGCATCACAAGCAGTTACATCGGGTAACACCTTCACACTGTCGTCTGTATCCATCGGTATCCCTGATCCAGCCTAAAGAGGTTCTCTAAATGGTAACTCTCGTCAACAGAGCCAAAGTATCGACTGCCACTACTGGCACAGGTACGATAACCCTTGGCGCGGCTGAGGCAGGTTATCAGACCTTTGCAGATGCTGGTGTAGTAAACTCTGATGTGGTTCGCTACGTCATTGAGGATGGCACAGCTTGGGAGATTGGTGAAGGTACTTACAATGCCTCCGGCACCACCCTAGCACGATCCGTCAGCGAGAGTTCCAATGCTGGTTCCCCCATTAACTTAACAGGTTCAGCAGTGGTGTTTGTGGGGGCCACTGCTCAGGATTTTTTTAGTTCTCCTGCACCCGTTGCTTGGGTGCGTAATCCGTCTTGGCCTGCTTGTGAGGCTAACTCGGGCGACAACAAGATTGTGGGGCTTTACGCTGTCTGGCCGGGTGATGGCGTAGGCACTGGCGGCAACTTCTTTGCCATGACGATCTCTGACGCCTACACTATCGACTTCGGTGACGGCACCACGACCAACTTTGCCAGTGGGGCAACTGCATATCGTGAGTTCGACTACAACAACGCTAACCTTGCCAACACAGATGCACCCGTCACGTTCACAGCCTCTACTGACACAGTAAACCGCACGGCTCATGGTTACAGTAACGGCATGGTTGTTCGGTTCTACAATATCGCCACGACGACAGGTCTCGACCGAGGGCAAGCATACTACGTCATCAACGCCACAGCAAACACGTTCCAAGTCTCGCTCACCGAAGGCGGGGCGGCTGTTGCTCTGACGAATGACGGTTCTGCATCCCTACTGCCCTACAAGATTGCTGCGGTAACGATCACGCCACAAGCTGCGAATAACCTGACCAACATAGACTTCTTCGTTAAGCATGACCAAGCGTCGCTCACTAACGGCTACTCAACAGGCTGGCTGGATATTGCGATTGCTGCACCAAACTGCACAACGTTGACGATTGGATCGGGCGTAACGACTGTGCGTCACACCTACCTTGAGCGGGTAAGGCTTAATCAGTTGGGAACTATTACGAGTTTTAGCGGCTTGTTTAGAAACTGCTCAGTTTTGCAAAATGTTGTGATTGCAAATTCGATCACCACTGTGACAAGCACTAGCCTAATGTTCTCTACATGTTCCTCACTCACTTCGGTACCATTATTCAACACTGCTTCAGTGACAGACATGAACAACATGTTTGGTAACTGTTCCTCACTCACTTCGGTACCATTATTCAACACTGCTTTAGTGACGAACATGCAAGCCATGCTTAATAGCTGTTCCTCACTCACTTCGGTACCACTATTCAACACTGCTTTAGTGACGAACATGAGCAATATAATAAGTTTCTCCTCCCTCACTTCAGTACCATTATTCAACACTGCTTCAGTGACGAACATGAACAGTATGTTTAGAAACTGCTTGGCACTTACTGCGGTGCCAGCACTTGTCACAACTGCTGCTACTTCTTCATCGGACTTTAGCAACATTTTCCTTAACTGCAACAGCCTCGCCCGTATAGAAGCTAAGGACTTCCGCTTCACGTTCTCTGTGGCAAGCTGCAAGCTATCCTCAGTGGCACTTGATGAAATCTACACAAATTTGCCTATTGCCGTGGGTCAGACGATCACGGTCAGCGGCAACTACGGTATTGCAGGCGATGATCCAACCATTGCGACAGCTAAAGGCTGGACGGTTACAGGGAGCTGATGATGGAAGATACAAGTGGCTTTTACAAACGTGACTTAGGGGGCATTCTACTGTTTGGGCGTTACTTCGTGCTGAGCGCCAACTACCACCTCAAGGGGGAATACCACGAATCTTACGAGTATCCTGTTGATGGATGGTCATGGTTTGAGAGTGATGAAGCTGCTCGTGTGGCACTTGGCTTTCCTACCAGACTTGAGGAAGCGTTCAACGCAATGACTGACGAGGATAAGCGAAAGCTACTTGGCTTGGGGGGGTAACACATGCTAGGATTTTACCCATTAGCCTCTGCTCCCTTAGGTGATGATGGGGCGGTATCTGCTGAGATTATATACCTCCTTACTGGTGTAGGCATTACTACGGGCGTTCCTAGTATTAGTGCATCTACCTTAGCTGAAACTATAGCTATTGCACTATCGCCTATCACTACGGGTATTCCTACTGTAGACCCGGCAGGATTTACGCAAGTACATTCCGTAATACTCGTTAACATCACTACAGATACACCTTCCATTGGTGCTGCAAGCATCTCCGAGGGCGGTGGGTTAGTTGCTGTAGGTATTACTACTGGCTCTCCCGTTATCGGTACACCTACCATAGTCCAAGACCAAGTTATTGTAGCCAATAGTTTGACGACAGGATCATCTATTGTTCTGCCATCAACATTGGTTCAAGCACATTCACTATCTGCTGCTAATATCAATGCAGAGCCTCCGGTCATTGGTTCACCTGCCGTATCTGAAGCTACAGGTGCTATTGCACTCCCCATCACTACAGGACAGCCTACCGTTGGCCCCTCAAGTATAGCCCAGACACATGACATAAATGCTATTGGTGTAGTATCCCAAGAACCTACCGTAAGCCCCTCTGTTATTACCCAATCACACCAACTAACCTTGGTTACTGTAGTAACGGGTACTCCAGAAGTAGGCATAGGGTACCTCAATGCTGCACAAGGTAGAGCGGTACACGTATCTGATAGATCATACAATGTAATTGCCTTAGGTAGTAGTATAAACTCTTGTGTAGTATCAGCGAATACCCCAAATAAAGTAATAGTAGAGAACGCTAATGAGGCTGCCTAGATGACATTCTATATAAAACAGAACGACACAAGCCCCTCCATGTTAGCTACCCTACAAGATGCTAATGGTGTAGCTGTTGACCTTACTGGTGCCACTGTTAATTTCTACATGGGAAATATCAATGGTAATGTTGTAACCTCTACCGCCACTATCGTAGATGCTGAAGCTGGTCAAGTTAGATATGATTGGGTAGCTTTAGACACGGCTAACTCAGGTATGTACCAAGCTGAATTTGAGGTTATCTACGTAGGTGGCACCAAAGAGACTTTCCCTAATAATGATTACATCTCTGTAGTTATTAAGCCTGACCTTCAAGATTAAAAGGAAACCCAATAATGGTTGATAAGACCCTCTCAGAAGGTAAAGCTAAGACCATCCTTGGTGTATCCGGCTCTAATACCCACAATGGCCAAATCCGTGCAGATGAGTTCCTTCCTGAGCTTCGTGGCCGTAAGGCTATCCGCAAGTACATGGAGATGCGTGATAATGATGCTACTATTGGTGCTGTTCTTTATGCCGTAGAGCAAATCCTACGGGATGTAGACCTTAAGGTTACTCCTGCTGACGATAGTGATGCTGCCATTAAAGAAGCTGACTTCATTGAATCTGTACTCGAAGATATGGAACACACTCTTGATGACCACATCTCTGAGGCTCTTTCTTTCCTTAGTTTTGGGTTCTCTTTCTTTGAGGTAGTATACAAGCGTAGGTCTTTAACCTCTACCTTGAATCCTAAGAAAAAGACTAAGTACCCTGATGGTCGTATTGGTGTCCGTAAGCTGGCCTCTCGTGCGCCTTGGACGGTCTCTAGGTTCGATGTTGACCCTATTACTGGTAGTGTCTTGGGTCTATACCAGAACACCACTCTAGCAGGCTCTGACAACACAGGTTACATTCCTACAACCAAGGCTTTGTACTACAGAACTACAGTAATCAACAATGACCCTTCTGGACGTTCTATCCTTCGTAATGCTTACACTAGCTACGAGTACCTTAACTCACTACAGGCTATTGAGGCTATTGCTGTAGAACGTGAACTTGCTGGTATCCCTGTAGCACGAGTACCTTCGGAATACCTCTCTGCTGACGCTAGTCTAGACCAAAAGCAGTTCTTGGGTAGTGTACAGCAAATCCTTCGGGATGTTAAGTTCAACGAGCAAGGCTATATTGTACTCCCTAGCGATAACTACCCAGATAAGGATGGTGCGCCTAGTGGTGTACGCCTTGTAGATGTAGAGCTTATGAGTTCCTCTGGTAGCCGTAACATTGACATTGACCCTATTGTACGGAGATACCAACATGACATTGCCAGAAGTGTTCTATCTGAGTTTCTTATGTTGGGAAGTAGCTCTACAGGTTCCTACGCCCTTTCAAAGAGTAAAACAGATTTGTTCCTACGTGCTTTGGAAGCCTACATTCAAACTATCGTAGACGTTCTTAATAAGCAGCTTGTAGAACCCCTTTGGGCGCTTAATGGCTTAGACCCTAAGTTGATGCCTAAGATTGTCTCTGGTGATGTTGCACCACATGATCTTAAGGAATTGGGTTCTTACCTTCGTAACCTTAATGGTGCTGATATTAACCTAGCTTCTCAACCTGATATTGTAGATGCCCTCTTGGCTAACGCTGAGTTGCCTTTGCTGGATCGGGAGCAATATGAAGCTGACCTAGAGTCTGAACGTAGGATGGCAACCGCTAGAGCCGACTATTACGATGACGATAAAGTACCCGGTGGTCAGACTACATCACAGAGCGCTACACAAACTAATGTGGTGGGTAAATGACTTGGCAACGCAGAAACTACGAAGTACCTGACGCTAGGTTAGTCCAAGCTGAAAGGGAGATTTACCAACAGTATGGTGACATGGTGTCTATAGATGCTAAAGCTAAGTCACTCATTAAGTTTGGTAAGTCTGCCCCTTTGATTGCTGGTACTCTTGCTACTGTATGGACTGTTAACGCTGGTAGTGAAGTCTATGTATCAAGTAATATTATCGACAGTATATCCTCTAGTTCTGCATTAGACAATGAAGAAATCTATATTGAGGGGCATACGGTAGCTGGCACAGGGTTTGACCAAAAGTTCACCTTTGTAAAACAGCTAATAAACCTTAATGGTCAAACAAGAGTAGCTTTGCCTATTCCTTTGGCTAGAGTTTCTGTCACTATCAATAACAATGGCAGCTTACTTCAAGGTCGTGTGGTAGTGTATGAAAACACAGCTATTGTTGGTGGAATTCCTACAGACCTGACAAAGATACACAACGATATACCGTTAGGCTTTCAAGAGTCCTTTAAGGCTGCAACCACCTTTAGCGATGAAGACTATTATATTCTAACTAGTGGTTTTGGTGGTGTCTCTGGTAAACAAGCCTCTGCTGCCGACTTTTACCTAGAAGTAAGACTGGCTGGTAGGGTTTTTACTCAGAAGGCGGCTGCTACAGCTAATTCTTCTGGTAGTAACTTTAACTTAAATCTGGACCCAGCAGTAATTATTCCTAGAAACGCTGACATACGCGTTAGAGCCGAAGCTGATTCCAACAATGCTGTGGTGTTTGCTAGTTTCAATGGGTACTTAGCTAAGGTGATGAGACAATGAATATTAAACTACTCAAGGCTCGGTACTCTACGGACATCTTCACTACAGAACCTGAAGCTAAGGCTCGTAGTATGGACATGGGCCTAGATGGTGTCACTCATGTGTCTACCTACGAAGGACAGGCCGTATTTATGCCCGCTGAGAGCCATGAGGCTTATTTGGCATACTATGGTGCTGAAACTGAAGATGACGCTGTAGAAGGCTCTCCTGACGATACAGAGTTCCGTATGGAAGTCCTAGAGTATGCCATTCAAGCTGTCATTGAGGCTATCTTGGAAAAGAGCTTGGTCAGTAAGGACACAGTTAAAATCCTTAAGATTGATGAGGAACAGAGAATCATCTACGGATGGGCAAGCGTTACTACCTACAAAGGTGAGCATGTAGTTGATCTTCAAGGTGACGTAATTAGAACAGATACGCTACACAAAGCCTTTAACAAGTTCATGAAGGGTGTACGAGTTGGAAAACTTAATCACTCAGGAGAGCAGGTAGGGCAGATTGTCCACTCCTTCCCCATGAGCAAAGAGATTTGTGAAGCATTAGGAATCCAGTCTGACAAGGAGGGTGTTATTTCGGGTTTCCACGTAACTGATGACGCTCTTTGGGAAAAAGTCAAGTCTGGTGAATATGCGGAGTTTTCCATAGGGGGCTACGCACAAAAAGGAGAGTTCAATGGCTACTGAGCTTGTTAGTTTGGAAATCAACGAATTGAGTTTGGTTCCTCGTGGGGCCAACCAGATGGCTAAAGCCCCTATTTTTAAATCGCATAATCCCAGTGGAGATAACATGCCAGAAGAACTAGAAAAGATGGACCCAGCAATGGATACCAAAATTAAAGAATACATGAGCGCAAAAGGCTGTGATCGTAAGACTGCAATGGCTGCACTTATGAAGTCCTTCGATGAAGCTGAAGGTATGGCTGCTGATGTAGCTAAACTCAAAGCTGAGAATGAGCGCCTGCGTAAGGGTCTTATTGATGGTGGCTACAAGATTGAAGCTGATGCTATCACTAAAGCAGCCCCTGAGGAGTTTGTAGAATACGGTGGGGAGAAGATTGCTAAGTCAACCATCCCCATGCCTATCCTCAAAGCCCTTGAGGAAGCTGAAGTAGCTAAGGCTGATGCAGTATTGACCAAGAGCGCAGAAGAAAAACTGCCTCACTTTGATCTTGCTGTAGCAAAAGGTCTTTTGGCTGCTGTAGCTAAAGCCTCTGATGCTGAAGCCCTTATGGCTGCACTTGAAGCTGCTGACAAAGCCTTCGAGGACAAGATGACAGAAATGGGTAAGTCTGGTGCTGATGGTGAGTTTGCATCCCCTAAAGACAAAGTTGACCTGATGGTAAAAGAATACCAAAAGGAACATAGCGTAAGTTACCACAAGGCGTATGCTGAAGTTGTTAAGACAGCCGAAGGTAAAGCCCTTATTACCAAAACCTACAAAGACAAGGAATAATTAAATGGCTGTAATGCAATCGCGGGATAACCGCACTTTCGAAGCTGGTGGTGATCTTTCCGCAGCACAATTTAAGTTCGTAACTCTGGCCGCTGATGGTCAAGTTGATGTAACTGCTTCCGCTGGTGGTAATGCCATTGGTGTGTTGTTGAACAACCCTGCTGCTGCTGGTCGCGCTGCTACTGTATGCGTATCCGGTTCGGTTATGATTAAATGCGGTGGTACTGTCACTGCTGGCGATCAACTGCAAGCAAACACTGACGGTACTGCACTGTTGGCTGCTACTGGTGATGTTGTACTTGGTTATGCTCGTGAAAGCGGTGTAGTCGGTCAAGTCATTGAGATGGAATTTATCACTGGCGGCAACGTAGCAGCCTAAGCTAATTTAAGGAATAACTAATATGCCTCTTTTGACCCCTAGTGCTGTTCACATCGACCAGCCATTGACCAACCTGACGATTGCTTTTAACCAAGAGCCTTCGAACTTCATTGCAGACCAAGTGTTTCCAATGGTATCGGTTTCTAAGCAATCCGACAAATACTACGTCTACAACAAAGACGACTCTAACCGTGCTGGTAACGTCAAGAAATTGGCCCCACGTACTGAAGTAGAGCGTATTGGCCTGTCGCTTTCGACAGATGCTTACTTTGCTGAAGTCTATGGCCTTGGTGCTGACTTCTCGGAGCAAGACATTGCCAATGAAGATACTATGTTGGAAATCCGCGCACAGCAGGCTTTTGATGTAGTAAACCAGTTGAAGATTCACCGTGAGCAGGCTTTTGCTGACACATTCTTCAAGACGGGTGTTTGGGGAACTGAATACACTGGTGTTGCTAATGCTGACAACGATACCGCCCCAGAAGTGACCCAGTGGTCGGATTACACCAACTCGACTCCAATCGTTGACATTACTACTGCTCGTCGGACCTCTTTCTTGAAGTCTGGTGGTTTTGATATGAACACGATGGTTGTTGATATGGAAACTCGTGATGTCCTGATTAACCACCCTGATATTCTGGCTCGTTTGAACGGTGGTTCCACCATCACGAACACTGCCTTGGTTACTAACGCCAAGTTGGCTGAAATCTTCGAGGTAGAAAACTTCTTCGTTATGAAGGCTATCCAGAATACTGCTGCTGAAGGCTTGACAGCTTCCAATGGCTTTATCTCGACCAAGAAGGCTATGTTGGTACACGGCCCTAAGCGTGCGGGTCTTCGTACTCCTGCTGCTGGCCTGACCTTCTGCTGGGACTCGATCCCCGGTGTTTCGGGTATGGGTATCACTGTAGAAACCTTCTCGGATGATGCTCTGAAGCGCCAACAGATTGCAGAGATGATCCAAGTTAAAATGGCCTATGACATGAAAGTCACTGGTCCTAACTTGGGCGTGTTCTTCAACACTATCGTTGCGTAAGCAACTACGGTAGCCTAATAAACTAGGGATACCCTTTGTAGCAATACTTGGGGTATCCCACAAAACAGGTAACATAAGTTGCCCAATAATAATAGAACATAAACAGCATCTCATAGAGAAAGTCATAAGATGAAAGATAAGACACCTATTCACCCTATTTACCTTGGGTGGCAAGTCGATTGGCCCATTTTCGTTAAAGTACCATTCACGAGTGGTGGTAAGAATTGGGTCCGTGGTGAAGAATACAAGTGGATGATTAACGGGTTTGAGCAAAGCACTGTAGCTAAACTATACTCCATTGGTTATGTACACCACAACCCTGCCCTTGAGGCACAGAATAAAGTAGGTGATCGTCTACATGAGATGGACCCTGCACAACTAAAGTCTTTGGTCATCTTGCTCAATGCAGAGCTTAAGAGCCGGACGGTATCCACTAAAGACTATGAGATTAAACGCCTACGACAGTCAGCTATCCCTACTAAACAACGTGGGCTGATTAGGGGCTGGATGTACTCTAATAAGTGGTGTGAAGAAATCTACTATGACCTACGAGATAAAGTCTTGGGTGGTAAAGTAGAAACCAAAGAATAACTATAGTTAGGATGCCCTATGGCCTTTACGTATGATGACACTGACCTTAATACTACAACAGCTTCAGGGCGTCTTAACTCTACTCGTTTCCTCTTGGGTGATACCAACTCCACAGAACCCCTTATTCAAGATAGTGAAGTAGTATTTTCTCTCTCCATGAATGGTAACAACATCTACAAGTCTGCTGCTTGGTTAGCTCGAACACTAGCTTCTAAATACTCCAGAGAAGTTAATATCGAACTTGATGGTATTCTTACTGTAGACTATTCCACCCTAGCACTACAGTTTGCCAAACTAGCAGACCAACTAGAGTACCAAGCTAAGACCAATAGTTCTACCTTGGGTATCTTCGCTGGTGGCCTTCCTGTAGTAACTACAGAAGATCGTAGTTTCCGTATGGGTCAGTTCTGGAACCCACCTAAGCCAACTGATGAAACCATTACTTACGAGTAGGATACAAATTGTCGGCACTCACAAGTAACAGGCTAATGACAGTCCTTAATAAGTATGGGGTAACTGTAACGCTAACAAAGCCATCCTACGGTGCTTATAACCCTGCCACAGGTGCTGTAGGTACAGGAACTACTGCCAACTACAGTGTTAAAGGCTACTTTGCTGACTACAACCTGACGGAGCTTAATAACGATAGTGTTGTCATGGGTGATCGTAAGGCTGTATTCCCTTACCTAGACACAAGTGGTGTTGTACTGCCTGAACCTGACGTAGAGGATAGTATCTCTGGTAATGGCGACACTGTTAAGATTGTAGCAGTACAGAAGTTGTACTCAGGTAGTAGCCTTATTTGTTATATCTGTCAAGTGAGGGAATAACATGGTTACTCAGGTTACTATCAGCCCTAGCTTTCAGAAGAAGATGTCTAAGCTGAACGAGTTAGTTGGTGACTCTATTGAGGAGAAACTTGTTAGCCTTGGTAATTACGCTGTAGAGATTTCACCTGTACAAACAGGCTCTTTCGTAGAATCTTGGTCTTTAACCCCTATTGGTGTTGGTGGTATCCGATCTAAAAAGTCTGGTAATAAGCCTTTAAAAGATAATGAATCTGCTAAGAGTGATGGTCGCGCCAATATAGCAAAAGATGCTAACACTTATAAAAAGCAGATAGTAGAAAAAGGTGGGGCTGTTCTTGCCAATAAGTCGCCTCACGCTAAAGATGTAGATCAAAAACACCTTACAATTACCCGTGTCAGAGATAGGTTTAGATAATGGCAGCTATATACGATGACATCCGTAGGGTACTAGAGACTACACTATCTGGTATTGTAGGTATTCCTGCTATTGCTTGGGAGAACGTATCCTTCAGCCCTACTACCAACACACCTTTTGTCAAGGCTAGGTTTGCCCCTACAATGCGAGAGCCTGCTGTCAGAGGTCTTAACCCACAGATGTACTACCAAGGTGTCTTCGTTGTAGATGTCT
>Ga0208148_1000492_pt1 | contig 15297 bp, 8 predicted proteins | sample DEB08_DNA_16_FD_184525 | JGI IMG/M metagenome (GOLD analysis project Ga0208148, IMG submission 184525) | Aqueous microbial communities from the Delaware River and Bay under freshwater to marine salinity gradient to study organic matter... | ecosystem: Environmental > Aquatic > Marine > Coastal ...
AGTGGGGATATACAGATAACTACTAGTTCGGCACCTACTCTTGAGCTAATACAATCAGGCTCAACTAATTACGTGGGACTTGTTAAACTCAATGGGAATGATTTAGAAATCAGAGGTTCTAGCGGAGTAATGGAATTCTATAATGGTTCTGTTCATGGTAATAGTTCTGCTTTAAGAATGAGCATCTCTTCGGGGGGTTTAGCTACTTTTAAATCAAGCTACGTTGTAGCTGGTAATCATGGAGGTGAAGTAACTGTTGGTGGAGGTTCTACTGCTTTTGGTATTGCAATGAAATATAATCAAAGTGGTGCAACTAGTGGAACAATTTACTGCTCACCAGGTTATAACAACGCAGCTACAACTTTAATGTTGGGTACTGGAAGTAATACAAATCAATTAGTTCTAAAGGGCGATGGTAAAGTGGGTATTGGAACTACTTCACCTGCTCATAAACTATCTGTTAACCAAAACACCTATGCATCTGGCTCTGATGCTCCTGAAGCAGCGTTGGGTATAACTATTGGTGATTATTGGACAACTTCAACTGGTGCAGCTTTAACTATTAAAAATGCTGGACATAGAGGAGCCGTAGGTCACGTTTTTGGATCACCGTTGTTTAGAGTAGATTTTAATAATGCCACAGGCATGATCTTAGATAAAAATGGCAACGTGGGTATTGGAACTGCTTCACCAAGTGCTAGACTTCAAGTGCAAGGAGCGATAAATACCTCCTCAGGAGCAGCGGTAGTTGAGGTTTATACTAACTTATCTAGTGGTACTGATGCTCAAATGGCATCTAACGCTGGAGGTGCTAATATTCATATGGATGTTAACAATTTTGGAAGTAGTTCCTCGGGCAATGGCATTATTTGGAAAACAAAATATGCTAATAATGCTGGATATACAAAAACAAGTGCAGCAATTAAGTTCCAACCCGAAGGAAATTATTTTAGAGGAGGGTTAGGGTTTTATACAAACGACACGCAAAACGCAACTACTAATGCAGTAGAACGCATGCGCATCTCATCGGGGGGTAATGTGGGAATTGGAACTACACCAAGTGGGTATTCAACAAATGGATATGTTCTAAGATTACACGGTGGTACTCAAACATATATGGCCTTTAATAATACCACACACACAAACCAAGTGGTGGGGGGATTTGTTATTGGAAATGATGCTAGTAGTGCCAATATTATTCAAAGAGAAGATCAACCGATAAAATTTTATACTAATAACGCACTACGTCTCACCATCTCATCGGAGGGTGCAGCCAACTTTGCTGGTTCAGTGACAAATGCTCATATGATGACTATTGTAAATAGCAAAAGTACACCTTATGGTATTTATCAACGATTTATGAGCGAACAAAACAATGAATCAAGTGACTTTATAAGGTTTCAAGATGGAACTGAAGTTAAATTTTATGTTTACTCAAACGGAAATGTAAAAAATAAAAACAACTCTTATTCAGCTATATCAGATGTAAAACTTAAAGAAAATATAGTTGATACACCTAACAAATTAAATGATATATTAAAAGTAAAAGTTAGAAATTATAATTTTAAAAATGATAATTTAAAACAAATTGGAGTTATTGCACAAGAGTTAGAATCAATATTTCCTTCATTAGTATCTGAATCACCCGACACAGAAATTATTGATAAAAAAGTTGTTGATTTAGGAACTACCACAAAATCAGTAAAATATTCTGTATTTGTTCCAATACTTATTAAAGCAATCCAAGAACAACAAACCATCATAGAAGACCTTAAATCAAGAATTGAAACACTAGAAGGATAATGGCATTAACTAAAGTAACATCGCATTTCATTACAGGAACGATTACCAACGACACGAGTGGGAACGCTGCTACTGTTACTAATGGCATATACACGAATGAATCTCACAGTAATCCATCTTGGATAACAGGCTTGGCTTGGAGTAAGATTACTGGTGCTCCAACCACATTAAGCGGATATGGTATTACCGATGCTGCTCCCATAGCTAGTCCAAGTTTTACTGGTGGAGTGACAGTAGGTGGAACGGCTGTTATAGATAGTTCTGGTGCTTGGGTAGGATCAAATAGTGGTCTTGTGGGTGCTACTGGACCCCAAGGTGCTCAAGGTATTCAAGGAATAACAGGTTCGACTGGACCTCAAGGTATACAAGGAGCAACAGGAGCAGCAGGTTCAACTGGTGCAGCAGGTCCTACTGGCTCAACTGGTCCTACTGGTGCCACTGGTCCAGCAGGGTCAACATCTTACGATGCTGGTACACTAGATGGTATTGATTCATCTCAGTTTCTCAGAAGTGATGGTAATGATACATTCAACGGTAGTTTAACTGTTGGCTCAACAACAAGATCAAGCAATACTGTTGTAAGGGTTTTATCTAACGATAGCCACAATGCTGGTTTTGAGGCATATGGTAATTCTCAAGGAACTGGTTATTTATACGTTGGTCAAAATGCTTCTTATGGTGGTGGTATTTCTTACAACGGTGATGGCTCTCCTTTATTTGCAATGTATGAAAGTGCTGATAAGATAACATTTTTTAGAAGGGATAATAATACAACTAGAGAGGTGTTCTCCTATCCTTATAATACAGATACTGTAACGTTTAATGGAGCTATATATGCCACTAGTGGAAACTTTAGTGGTAATATAATAGGTAAATCGGATAATACCACGGAAGTTGGTACGTATTCTACAGGAGCAATTAAAAGAATAAGAATGACTCAAGGTGGAGAACTACACTTTGGAGACACAACAACATCTAATTTTTTAGGATTAACAGAAGGTGCTGTAAATAATTTTGGTGATCAAGATAGACTGGGATTATATTGTAGAAATGAACTTAAAATTTATGGTAATAGCAATCTATTAAAAGTTACAATCCCAACAAGTGGAAATATTACTTTTGCAGAAGGTGCAACTTTTGGTGGAGCTATATCTGCATCAAATTTAAGTGGAACAAATACTGGTGATCAATCCTATGTCGCTACTGCTGGTACTGCTCTTACTCTTGATGACGGAAACAATCAATGGAATTGGTCTACTGGTTCTCATGCATATGCTGCAAACTCTTTAAGATTATGGGATCAATACGGAACAAATGGTGGTAGTGGTTACCCCATGTATTACGGCTCAATACTCCATTATACAGGTCGAAATGGACACATGGATAGTCAATTATTTTTTGGCTCAGGTGGTGAAATTTTGTATAGGTATAATTTTTATGGAAACAATAACTGGAACGCTTGGCAAACACTTGTTACATCAAACAACTACACCTCTTATATAAAATTACCTGCTGCTTCAAATCATTTCCCTATAGGTGATGGTCTTGGTACAACTGGTAAAATAAAATTTGGTACAGATTCTTGGGGGAATAACATAGGACTAGAAAGTTACTGGATGGTCTTAGGATCAAACTCCAATGAAGGGTTTAAGTTTAGAGATGATGATGGTAATGAACTATTAAAAATACATGGAAATACCAATGGTGCTGGGAAAGGACTTAAAATAAATGCTATTACTTCTAACACAGATTCTGGTGCATGGTTTGGTAGAAATCATGCTTACCCTACAAATGAACTAAAAGGTTACGGTTCTGAGTTTATGATTGGGGCTCAGGGTACCGCTATTCATATAAACTACAGAACCTGTAACGGAGGAAGAAGTGGACACACTCCAACTACTTGGTACTGGAGAGCTGGGTCTAGTAGTAGCTGGTCAAATCATAGTTTTGGTGGTGTAAATGCTTATGGTCAAATAACCTCTCATGCTGCTGACATAGAAAGAGGTGGCTTAGTATACTCAGGCTCTACATACTACATTTCATTATCTGGTAGTTTAAGTGGAAATGGCACAAACGCTCTTCCAACATTAAAAACAAATTTTGCATATCTATACTTTGATGTTAGTGGTGTATATACTGGGTATATTGGTTACAACACTGGCTTTGTTGATCAATCTGACCGAAGTTTAAAAGAAAACATAGAGGATATTCCAGATGCATTATCTAAAGTAATGAATTTAAGAGGTAGGTATTTTACTTGGAAAAATGAATTACAAAGCGATGAAAGACAAGTAGGATTTATAGCGCAAGAAGTAGAAGAGCAATTACCTGAAGTTGTAGACAATGGTGGTGGAGATACAAAAGGGATAGCTTATGGTAAGGTGACAGCCTTACTTGTTAACGCTATAAAGGAACAACAAGCTCAAATAGAGTTACTAAAGCAAGAAGTAGAACTATTGAAACAATAAACAATGGCAATAACATACAAGTTGGCAATAAAAAATATGGATGCAGCACCCACAGAGGGTGATTTAGAAGATGTAGTTAAAATAATTCACTGGATGTATATAGGTAATGAAACCGTGAATGGTGAAGATTTATATGGAGATGTCATAGGAGCGGTAGAAATCAATGCCCCTAGTTCAGATTCATTTACATCTTTTGCTGATCTTACTGAAGAACAAGTTAAGGGTTGGGTGGAATCGCAGTTAGATTTAAATTCTATCCAATCTGACATATCAGCAAGAATAGAAGCACAAAAAAATCCACCAACAGTAGTAAAATCAAATCCTTGGGGTGGTGAGGATGAAGTTTAAACAATAAAACAATGGCAATAACATATACATGGCATACAAAAACAGTCGATACCTACCCTACAAAGGGAGATCAGACAGACGTAATATTCAACGTACACTGGAGATTAACTGGTGTAGATGATACTGAGGTTAAGAACGCAGGAGACTCATACGGAGTAGTATCTCTAGACACTGAAGACCTTACCTCATTTACAGCTTTCGATTCCCTAACAGAGGCAGATGTCACTGGTTGGGTTGAGGCAGCACTAGGAGAAGATCAAGTTGCTAGTATTAAGACTAGTATTAATGCTCAGATAGCAGAGAAAATAACACCAACAGTAGTAACAAAACAAATCAATTAATCAATTAAATAACAATCAATATGGAAAATAAAATAACAGAAGAACAATTAAAAGACCTACAAGAATTAGTGTCAAAGATCAATCAAGCATCTAGTCAAATAGGTAATCTTGAATTGCAAAAGCAAGGATTCGTTGGACAAGCAGCGGAGCATCAAAGAGATTTGAATAAGCTACAAGATAAGTTAGAAAAGACTTACGGTAAAATTCAAATTGACATCAATGATGGTTCGTTCAAGCCAATCGAAGAAGAGGCTGAAGTAGCAGAGGAAGTCTAAGGTTCTAAGCAATTATTTATAGGGAGAAAGCTCTCGTATGTTGTTGGTTAGTTTTGCGTATGGTGCTCGTATAAAGCACTTCTAACGCAAAAAAGACCTTAAATGCTAGTAAGACTTCATACATTTATTCGATCTGTTTTAAGAAAGAATAGGAGTGCTTTCGTTCCCCCTGCTTTAATTACAGAAGCTATAAATCAAGCCAGTTATGATCTATGGAGGGAGTTGATTCAAGACTTCAGAACCACAGGAAAACAAAGTGATTTATTAAGTGCTTTTAAAGCATCAAGCTCCCCAGCTAAAGATCAAGATGGTACAGCATTTACCGTAGCTGGGAAATCAGAATCCGTAGTAGCTGGTATTAGCATAATTGATTCAGGGAATGAGTATCCAACGAGATTGCTTACAAGTGATAGCGATTGGGTATTACGGAAGAAACTACCTGTAGAGGATGTAAGTGAAAGCCTTATTAAAAGGTTTAGTATAACTGTTAACTCTAGTAATCCAACTTTAGACTTACCTCAAGACTTCATGGCTCATAAGGGAGCTATATATACCTCCGCTAATAGGAAAGGTAAGATTGTACCTAGCGAGGAATTTCTAGAGCAAAAGCATCCAGTAGATCAAAAACAAATAGATTTTCAGAATATCAATGAGGATCTAATAAAATCGGCAAGTATAAGCTGTTCTGGAACTCCATCGGTAGGAACTCTTCCAGAGGATTACTTGAGTAATACTGGTGTCTTTTATAATGCTGAAAAAAGAGAAGGTAAAATATTAAGTCCACAAGACTTCTTAAACAAGAAGAACAGAGTCACAGATATCGTTGGGTTAGAGGACACTTACACTGTCCAAGCCACGATCAACGCTGGTAGTGGAACGGATGATCTTCCTGATAATTATGCTGCCAACACAGGTAGCTTTTACTCCTCTACTGGCATCGAGGGTAAAATACTCAAGCCAAATCAGTTTAGAAACAAAGAGTTTAGACGAATAGAGGTAGAGGAACGAGAAGAAGATTTTATTAAAACAACTACATTCACCTCTACTGGAGATCCTGTGGATTTACCTACAGATTATCTATACAACAAGGGAGTATTTTATTCAACTACGAATAAAGAGGGTATCATCCTGACTCCTGAGAATTTTAGGAAGAAGAATATAAGAAGAGCTGAAATTGAGAAAAGAGAAGAAGACTTTTTAGATCGGATAACGATCGTTTATACTACAAGCATTGTTGATTTACCAGAGGATTACTTGTACAACAAGAAGGTGTTCTATACCGCTGCTGGTGCTGAAGGAGTAATACTATCAAGTACTGAATTTAGTGATCGAAAGAATTCTGTAATATTCCCCCCAGATGCAGATAATCCTATAGCAACCATATATGATAATAAATTAGAGATTCTTCCACAGAATACTACTTATGTTTTTCCATATATATGTTATTTCAATGAAAATAATCCCATAGCAACAGTATCTGGTGATCAAATAACAATACTTCCTGCTGCTGCCAATTACTCATTACCCTACGTTTCATATTACAATGTAGACAACCCAATCGCTACAATTTACGATGATAAGATTGAGGTGTTACCAGCATCAAATGGATATAAGCTGCCATACCTAGCCCTTTATTCTATTGATAATCCTATTGGAACAATAAACAATAATCAGCTAGAGGTTTTACCAAATGGAACATTCAATTATACCCTTCCCTATATAGCTAAATACACAGCAGAGAATCCTATTGCTACAATTTTTGATAATAAAATTAGTGTACTTCCATTGTCTACAAACGACAATCCAATAAGCTATATTTTACCCTATGTAGCACACGCAACAGAACGGCTGGGATACTCTAGGTCATTTAAAAGTGGAACTTCTTTAAAATTTGAAATAGATCCAACTCCAAGCAACGCTAAAGTTTACTACATAGATCCACCAAGTACTGCTGCTGGTAATCCAGGATACAGTGCTGGTGTAGTTACGATTACCGCTACTACAGACCTTAATTGGGATGAAGCTGCTTTCAGTTCTATCGCAAGTAGAGCTTTGCTATACATAGGGTCAAGCGTTAATGATGATGATGCTACGAAGATAGAATCGCAAGTGAACAGAAATGAGAGTGACATCGTACCAAGAAGAGGAAGATCAAATCAAAGAAACTAAATGACAACACTAGGTAAATTAACTGAGCAGATAGCTAGGATATACGCTCGGTATATAGATAAAGAGAACCCAAATACCGTAGTAGACAAACGTGAAATTAAGCTTCTAGTTGTTGATGCTATTCACACTATTCTTGGGGCAAAATTATCTGATCAAGCTGCTAAAGGATTTACAGATATTCCTGAAGCATTGATAGCAACCTACGAAAACATAAGTGTTGTCAGTGCTGGAGGTGCTTACAAATGCACCTTACCTGCTCAACCAATTTCAGCAGCAGGAGATATGGGAGTTTACGAAGTATTTTCAGATGAATTAAATCCATTTATTCCTATCCCAAAACAGATAATGAAGGTGATGCAAGGAACGGATTTAGCGGTTCTAGAAAGCAAAGTGGGATACTTCAGATCATCAAATGACAAGATTCGATTTACGGCTAACCCAGCAGTGGGTACCGTGACGATGAGACTTATTATAAACGATATCACTAAGTACAGCGATACAGACATCCTCCCCCTTCCAGGTGATTACAATCTGAAGGTTATTGAATTAGTATTAAAGACATTAGGATTAGGACAGGTTTCAATTCCAGAATTTAACGTAGAACAACAGCAAGATGCAAACCAAAACCCTTGATCAAATAGTTCGTAATGAACTGATTAACAGTCAGTTGACATTACATAATTATGTGCCATTTCTTTTCTATGCTATTAACGAAGTTAAGAAGCTTAGTGATGTATTTAACTTCAATGTGTCTCAGCAAGAATTGACGATTACAGGAAGAACTGCGACACTTCCAGCAAACTACAGAAGAGTAATATCTGTTAGTTTAATAGAAGGTGAAAGGTTACTTCCACTACCGTATGATAACAAAATGAATACGGATGCTGTCGAATATCCATCAACTAATACTAGTGGATACATTGGATCATTTGAGGTGTCTGATGACAACCTCCACTATACCATCAATGAAACTACCAATAAGATAATTCTAAGTACTGAAGCTGGTTCTAATAAGCATAGATTAATGCTTACTTATGAGACTGTATTATTCAGCACTACTGGGAATACGTTGGTGCCAATCATATTTGAGAGAGTTATTCAGACTAGCATAAGACTTCAAAGAGCCAAAAACTCTAGAGCAGAACGAGGAGATGTCAATAGGGTAAATGAAATATATGTCATAGAGAAAGAGTACAACAATGCGAAGAGAATTTTAAAAACTCATTTAAACCCAATGACTTGGGAGGACATAATGATGGTTACCAGAAAATCTATAAACAACTCAATAAAAAATTAAATGGAGAAAAAGATAATTTCTTTTTTAGGTGGATTAAACAAAGATGATAACGGACTCAACTTCCCAGAGGGAGACTATAAGAGTGCTGAAAATATCATCATAGAAACCGATGAGGAGGGTAATGGTGTTGCCATCAAGAAGATGAATAGCACTAAGGAATTATCATCCAATATAGCGACACACTTTCAATCCTCAGAATATGTCCAATCTTGCGTTGATTTAGATAATTCTATTTATGTCCTTTTAAAAGGTAAATACAACACTATTGCAACTCCTAGTGAGCCTGTAAGTGTTTTAATTGATGCAGCAACTATTGTTAAACTCACTAAAGGACCTACTGGATTTTTTGAAGTAATCAGAATTATTAGAAATTATGACTATCAGGGGTGTACAATTGAGCCTGATATGTGTATTGTTGGGGATCGATTGATCTGGAATTTCATGGGAGATGGAGTTCCTATGATGATACAAACAAGTTTAACCTATTCATCCCCCACACCTCAACAATTAACACTCATAAAAGCTCCTCCTGTATTACAACTTAAAGTAACTGAGATCATAGGAAATAGCTACAGTATTTTTACTGATCATATTTATCAATTTGCAGCTCGTTATGTATACAACGATGGAGAAGTATCAGTACTAGGTCCAATAAGTCCTTTATTTGGAGGAGTTGACCTAATTGAAAAAATCACTGTTGATCTTAATGAAAATGAGGTAAAACCCCAACAAGCGATAAAAGAAGGAAAAGTTGAATATTATGTTAGAGAAGGGAATAGAGGTGTCTGGTTTTTAATTGATTCTATTAATTTAAATGAGGCTAATACCTCTTTAACTTACGATGGAGTAAAATCACTTGCCCTTGCGAGCATAGTAAGTTCAAAACAGTTTGACTTTGTTCCTTACGCTACCAAAAATATTGAGGCTGTAAACAATCTAGTTTTTTTAGGAAATAATAAAGAAACACTGCCTTTAGGAGGAGTAGAATCTACTGTAACTGCTACTAGTTTAGATTTTTCTCCAATGACTGGTGCAGTGACTAAGATAAACTTAACAAGTACAGGACTTTATAGTGGGGCAGCTCCATCAATAACTATTTCAGGAGGAGGAGGAAGTGGTGCTACAGCCAGTCCTGTGTTGGGTCTTGTTGGTGGTTCTGGATATACAAGTACTCCAACTGTGACAGCAACAAATGGGTTTATGAACAATAACCCTTCACTTACCGCTATAGTTTCTAATGGATCGGTTTCATCAATTACCGTTAATAGCGGAGGACTTTATTCTAGTAATGTCACCCCAGTTATAACTATATCTGGTGGAGGAGGAAGTGGAGCTTATGCTATTCCTGTTATGGCTGCAGGATTACTGAGTACTTTTCATTCAATATCTTCCATAGTATTACTTAGACCTCTTTCATCAGTAACTATTACTAATGGAGGATCAGGGTTCAGATTTACACCAACTGTTTCTATTGCAACAAGTCCTTATGGTTCTGCTACAGGTATAGCTGAATTTGCTGATGCTAATTATGATGGAACCCTGTATTCATATTACAAAAAAATAAATGCAGATGAGACCCCTTATGCAAATAATCCAGACAGCCCTTATTCAGTAGGTTTTAATACAGACTTAGAGGAAGATACAAAGCCCTTCGCTAATGGGAGCGTTTACGAGGTCGGATATTTGCTATTTGATGAATACATGAGAACAAGAGGTGTTGAATCAGTAACTAAATTTGAGACTTCTAATTTTGCATTTAATAAATACAACTTATCCATATCAAAACAGGTTTCATTTCCATCTTGGGTAAAGTATTTTCAGGTGGCAATTACCAAAAACCTAACGAAGGACTTTACATATGAGGGGTACGCTAGTACTTGTTATTTCATAGCGGAAACAAGTAATGATATAACGCTATCGGAAATTTCATCAACTGTTGATAATAGAAATGAAATACAGCTGCTGGTGGATGAATTTTTGACACTAGAGCCCAGTACAGCAGCCAATCCAGAACTAAGAGAGTCAAATTCTGCTAGAGCTACAGAGCTAAGAAATATAGCAACTAAAGATTATAATACTACTATAGAAGATGCTATTCGTGTTAGATTCAATGATCCTAATATGAATGTGGTAAGTTATGAAAATAATAGACCCAGCTCTAGTCAACTAACTAATGTTAAAACTCCTGTCCCATTTCTTCCTAGTCAAGATTATAGAGCATCTGATATTAAGGATAAGATAAAATATTTTGCCGTTGATATTGCAGGGATGTTTGAGGCTGAAAGATATTATACATTTCAAGTTGGAGATGAAATTATTGGAAATTTTGATAATGATATTGACAATTCTACTGCCAACCTTAAAACCTTAAAAATTTTAGCTCAAGATGGTTCGTTATTACTCTGCGATCCAAGTCCAATAATAAATACCACTAAACTTAATTCAGTTGAGAGAAGTTTGTATTTTGAAATATATTCACCAGCAGATGTGAATCAATCTTCTGTCTTTTACGCAGGAAGGGATGTATATCCTATAGGAGATTTAATAGGCTCTAGTGGCAGTAAGACTATTAATTTACAAGGAGATTGCTATTATAGTAGTATTTCTCTGCCCTCATATGGGCATCCTAAATTCATAGAAGAGTCTAATAAATACATATCTGAAAGTACTGATGAGGCAATAGCACTTGAAATAATTACTAACAACGATGTTAATATGGTTGCTAAATCTATATTAACGAAAAGAAGTACACCAACAGAGGATGTAGCTCCTGAATTATGGGAGTTAGATTTAGGTAATTCTGGAGAGGTCATAATTAATACTGATGGATTATATACTATTCGTTATGAGGCTCGTTATGATATGCATTATAATCACACCTCTAATGGTATTACAAGAATTGCAGAAACTATACAGGTGGGGTTGTTGATAAATGGATCTTCTGTAAGATATGGTGACTTTCAAAACTTCACTACTTCTGCTACTATACTTAAATTATTTACTAGCGTTTGCTCAGTATATCTAAATGCTGGAGATAGCGTATCTATATCGCATCAAAAATCAGATGAATTTCTTGATGTAAACTCAGCCCCATATGGTAATGCTGTCTCATTTGCTGGTGGTTATCCTTACTATATAAACGGCTCTAATTACTCTTTTAGAATCAGTAAAGATGCGATTGCAGTTTCAGGTGAACGTATTTATAAGAAACACAGAAGAGGAGATAAAGTCCATGTAGATGGTGGTATATCATATACACCTCCAGAAAAGAACTTTATAATTAAATCATTATCTCGGTCAGGAAAGATTCAAAATCAATGGAATAAGGACTTTGGTAAGCCTTATACAAAATATACCGCTCCATCTAAATCAGGGTTTATAAAAAATCGAGTAAGGTATAGTGGAAGATATATCAATGGTGGATCAATGAGCTCATTATCATCATTTGTATTTGATGACTTTTCAGACTTACCAGCGGAGATATCTTCAATAAACGCATTAAAAAGAACTTCAGATCAACAATCTAATGGTACTGTAGTCCTTGCTATGGGAGATAGGGATACTTTTTCTTTATACATAGATAGATCAATGGTATCTACTGCTGATGGTCAAAGTTTAACCACACAATCGAATAAGGTTATAGGACAAATCTATCCCCTAAAAGGTGGATACGGATGTAAGGATAAGATGTCTATTGTACGAAAAGAAGGTAAGGTTTTCTATTACGATAGAACTGAAAAAGAATATGTACGATATGCTCGTGAAGGCTTAGAGCCTATTAGTAAGAAGATGAGAAATTACTTTAAAGATAAGACAAGCGTAAAGGCAGCGTACTATGATCCCTTTTACGATATGATCTTTGTAAACTTCAATAATCTAACGACAGCAGCATATTCCGATAAACTAAAGAGATGGATCTCTGAGTATGATATGGCATTTACTGGAAGTTTCTACCTTGAGAATAATGCCTACTTGTTTAGTAAAACCGATGATAACGTAACCAAGTTGTACGAGACTAGAACAGGTACTGATTACGGTAACTTCCTTGGTGTTGAAACGGTATCAAAAATTAAGCTAACAAGTAATTCAATCTTACCAGTAAACGTAGGACACATTCAAATTAAAACTAAAAACTGGCTAGACTTTACTAGCATATAATATGGCTAAAACTATAATATATAACTCCTCCTCCGCTTCAACTGTATTCGATACAGACAACATTGCTGTAAATGAGAGCAACGGAGATCGGTATGTAAATGATAGAGATAGTTCTACCATTTATAAAATTGATAGTAACGGTGCAATTACAACTTTCCTTACTGGTAATCAGTGGAATGTAATTAAGTTTATTGGAGGTTATTTGTATGCTTCTAGGGATTTGGGGGGCATATATAAAATAAACCCCACACCATCTAATCAAAGCCCTACAGTAGCTGGAGGTAATGGAAATGGCTCAGGGTTAAATCAATTTAATCGTCCATGGGCTGCTGTTACAGACTCATCAGGTAACTTGTATGTAGTAGATAAATTTAATCATCGTATTCAGAAATGGGCATCAGGAGCCACAACAGGAGTAGTATTTGCTGGTGGTAATGGACAAGGTACTGGGGCAAATCAGTTTAATCAACCTGTAGGAATAGACATAGATTCTTCAGGGAATATATATGTATGCGATTACGGTAATCATTCTATTCAGAAATTCCCATCAAATTCTACAAGTTCGACTAATGGAACTACAGTTGCTGGAATAAGAGGAAACTCTGCTGGTACAACAAATAGGCTAGTCTATCCTCAAGATGTTGCAATTGATTCATCAGGGAATATTTATGTGTGTGATGGTGGGGATAGAATAATAAAATTTCCTTCTAATTCTTCTAGTGGAACAAATGGAACTATTGTAGCCTCAAGTCTCAATAATCCAAGAGGAATAGGTTTAGATTCTTCAAATAATTTGTATGTTGCTGATACTGATAATCATATTATTAGGAAATATGTTTTCTCAGGGGGGAGTACAACAGCATCTATTGTAGCTGGATCTAATGGTAATTCAGGGAGTGGTACTAACAGGCTTCACCAGCCAAATGATGTAGCAGTAGATTCATCTGGAAATATTTACGTTGCAGATCATTATAACAATCGTATAATGAAATTTGCAAGTAACTCCACAGCAGGTTCTTCTGGAACAGTACATTCAACTGCATCTACTCCAGTTAACATCTTTATTGATGGCTCAGATAGTATATATGTAACTCAAAGCCATAGTGAAAATGTAAAGAAAATATTCTTTGGATTATCAGTAATTCAAATAACTTCAACATCAGGAGGTCTTGGGCAAGTCGCAGATTTAGATACCTTAGTTACACCTCACGGATTTCATATATTCAATAACGATGAATGCTATTCAACCGATACTTCTAGAAATAGAATAATGTATTGGACAACATCGGCTACTGCTGGTGTTCAAATAGTTACAGGTGGTAGTGCAAAAGGTTTTACAGTAGATTCTTCAGGAAATCTTATAGTTTGCGATAGAATTAATTCTAGAGTTTTAAAATACACAAAGACAGCCCCAAACACTTTTAGCCAAAGTCCAACAGTAATTGCTGGAGGTAACGGAGCTGGGTCAGCTTTAAATCAACTATCAAATCCAACTGTTGTCAAGTATAACTCAGATGGATCGATAACCGTTCTTGACAATGATAACGATAGAGTAGTAAAATGGGCAAGTGGAGCTACTACAGGAGTTGTATTGTCAGATTCATATACTACTCCGAGCGATCTATATGTATACGCAAATGGAAATTTATTAATCTCAGATGTAGGTAATGACACAATTACTCTAGACACAGGATTAAACATTGCTCCAACAATGGTAATTACAGCTCCATTTAGTAGTGGTGCATTAAATTCAGTAAGTACAGTAGCATTAACATTTACTTCAAGTCTAGCTACATCAGACTTCACAGTTAATGATATTACCGTTACTGGTGGAACATTTAGTAATTTTTCTGCTACTTCTAGTACAGTATACACAGCTACGTTTACTCCATCAGGGATTGGATTGAAGGTTGTTAAGGTGTTAAGTAATTCTTATACAGATTCTGCATGGGGAAATAACAATTCTAATAGCAATACATTTTCTTACACCCATGGAGTTTCCCCAGTAATAAGTAATACATCACTAACGAGTAACAACGCTTTAGGAGCTACCAAGGCAAAGGTTTTAGATATCGTAACCCTTACGTTCGATATAAATGTAGGTATTAGTAGTCCAACTGTAGCGTTCACAAGTGGAGGACAAGCTATAACAAATAGTGTAACGGTAACAGGAAGTAATACTAATTGGACAGCAACTTATACCATACACGCTAGTGATACAGAAGGTGCTGTAGCAATATCTATTACCGCTACAAGTACTAGTGGAATACAAGCGAGTGCTCATACCACCATAAGTTCAGGTTCGGTAACTGTAGATAAAACTGCTCCAGTTTGGAGTAGTATATATCCTTTTGCTAATGCGTCAGTAAACACCACAGCGGTACAGTATACTCTTAGTGAGGCTCTCTCTTCAGGGACACTTACATGGACACAAACAG
>Ga0208148_1000498_pt1 | contig 15142 bp, 16 predicted proteins | sample DEB08_DNA_16_FD_184525 | JGI IMG/M metagenome (GOLD analysis project Ga0208148, IMG submission 184525) | Aqueous microbial communities from the Delaware River and Bay under freshwater to marine salinity gradient to study organic matter... | ecosystem: Environmental > Aquatic > Marine > Coastal ...
TGACTTCTTTCTTCAAGATGCTGATATAGATATTGAACTTAAACAAACAAGTAATGATGTAGGTGTATCTTTCTATTATACATATAATGGGGATGATTCAGATTTACGCTTCTTTGCATTAGATCAAGATGATGTTGAGTTAACTGATTCGATTGATTACTTAGAGGCAGCGTCTACACCGACTAGATTCTCAACTAGCTTTTACATCCCAGCAGGAACTACAGGGATTAGATATGGGTTTCAGGTAGTAACTGGAAATAGTGCAAAGATTTTTATTGTTGATGATATAGAACTAAGTTTAAATCCCTTCGTATATAAGAATTTAGTGGAGATGACAGACTGGACAGCTTATACACCTACGACTCAAGGTCTAGGTACGCCTACTAGTGTTGATTTTAAGTATAGACGGGTAGGTGACTCCTTAGAGGTTCACGGTAAATTAACAGCAGGGACTTCTACGGCTGTAGAGTGTCAGTTAGGTCTACCTAGTGGGTTAGCTGTTAAGACTGGGGAGGTTCTTAAGTTGGTTGGTAAGGCAACGCTAGCAAATAGTACCTCAACGGATTACACGATAGTAGCTACAGGGGATGATACATATTTTAATGTAGGTGCTCAGTCAGGAAGCTCTAGTGGGTTAGCTGTTATAAACGGTAACGGTTTTCTAGGCTCAGGGCAGACATCTTCATTTTTCGCTACAGTCCCCATCGAAGGTTGGTCAGCATCCTCCGAACACGTAGTAACTCCAGCTAAAAGTAATATAAATAACTTTAGTGCACTAATAGCAAATAATGGAACAGCTACAATCACCTCGCAAGGAGGGGTAAATGCTTCTGGTCAAAATGCTATTGCAAGCGTGAATCAAACAGGAACAGGTAATGTGGATATAGTGTTTACCTCAGGATTCTTTACTGAAAAACCAACTGCAATTGTTACCATGAATGATTCCTTAAATAGGTATTTAGCGGTAACTGTTTTAAGTACCACAGGTTGTACAGTAGAATGTAGGGATGACGGAGGGGTTTTTAGGGATAATAATTTCTCTATACAATTTTCAAGGCAGGGTGCAGATACTAAAGAAGCCCAATTCCTAGCAGCTATACCCGTGCAAAAGGTGGCTTATATTAAGGACGTTAAGGCGAATAATGTAGAAGGGGGGACTTATACCACTGGGGGAGCTTGGCAAACTAGAGACTTGAATACAGTAGAGGGAGACAGTTCTTTTGTTTCCGTTTCGGCAAACCAATTCACACTTAGTCCCGGATTGTACTCGGTAAGCGGCTCGGCTCCAGCCTACAAGGTAGATCGCCATCAGGCAAAGTTATACGATGTAACAAACTCTCAAGACTCTCTAATTGGTGCCGCAGGGTATACTGATAATACCGCCGGATCTGACGCTGTTAATAATTCTTTTATAGAAGGCGAGTTGGTTGTTACAGCATCTACAACATTTGAGGTTAGACATATTGGTGAACTCGCTTATGTTACATTTGGAATGGGAGTAGCATCTCCAGCGGCTACGACAAATACTGAGACATACACCCAATTGAAAATAACCAAGCTTCGTTAAACTATTTGCTACGCAAAAGTTTCCCGTAAGTAATATAAAGAAAAGGAAATAATTCATGCCATATTTAACATTAGGAAGTGCAAGTCAACTTCAAATTAAAGTACCTACTAACGGTACAACCGACTGGGGTGATACCTTAAAGACTGACACGTTCCAGAAAATCGCAGAGCATAATCACACTGGTTCCGGTACAGGTAGTCAACTCGGTACAGGTTCCATTCAAGCAGATGCCATTGTAGGGACTAAGATTAGATTAGCCAATAATGAATACCTTCGTGCTAGGGATGCAGCTAATTCAACTGACATTAACATTGTTAAAGTTAACGCTTCTGATTTAATTGAATTTGGAGCCACCATTGTAGCGGCTACGATTACAACTCTAACATCTACAACGGGTACGATTACAACTCTAACATCACCTACTTCCAATCAAACTCAAATAAACGCTACAGGGAGTGTCACCTTAACGGATAATACTTCCAGTGCGGCTGATGCGTCTGTAATTACTCTAAGTGCAGATGAGACATGTAAGATTCGCGCTAAAGTAACTAGAAACGGTTCAGTTAGTACACATACGATAGAGTTAGATCAGGATAACGCAACTATTAATGAGGTTTACTCAGGTGATTCCACTGGAGTTACTTTTAGTATTGCATCAGATCAATTACAATATACAACTACAAGTACAGGGTCAAATGCGACTTTAACTTATACAATTATAAAGGAATAATAATGATTGGTTTATCAGAAGATGAGAAAAGAGCTTATCGTAAGAATAGAATAGGTAAGACAACTGGATCAGGTGGATTTGATAGTAAACAGTTACGTATGCAGGAAGCTGAAATCCAATTACAAAAAGAAATGCAATCAATACAAGGTGGATTCGGAGATCAACTCGCGGCTCAATCAAGTCCTTTAATGGATACATCTGTATCTAATCAGGCTCAAATGGCTACTAGTCAATCTATGGGTAGTGCCCTAGCATCTACTGGGGCTACCGTACTAGCTACTGAGGGTGGTAAGATGATAGCTAAAGAGACTGGTAAGGAAGTTGCTAAAACAGCAGCTAAAGAGGGAGCTAAGACAGCAGCCTCAGCAGGTGCCTCCGCAGGTGTAGGTATAGCAGGTAAAATCGGTGGAGACATGATAGATGCTGGAGGTACTACTACTAGTACTTCTGAAGGTGTAGCAGGTGGAGTGGTTAAAGGAGCTACTACAGGTGCGGCTTTCGGTGTTCCGGGGGCATTGATAGGTGGTGCAATAGGGGGTATTTCTGGTGCCCTTGGAGCTAGAAGTCGTAGAAAAGCGGCTCAAGCTAAAGCACAACAGGAACACCAAGAGAGAATAGAAAGAATTGAGGGTGATAAGACTGAAAGATTAAATAAGGCTTTAAGTGGATTAGCCTCACAATTTACATCCACATTAGTATAAGGATTACCATGGCAGATAAAGATACAAGAAAGAAAGAAGAAGAGAAATCGCTACTAAATAAGATAATGACTTTTGGTGCTAGGGATAAGGCTGCGAAAGCACCTCCAGAGAAATACGTAGACCCAGAGAAGAAGAAGAAATTTAGACTTAAAAAATAATTAATCGGAGACTAAATGTCAAGATATATACTACACTTAATTGAAGATGCTAGAGACTCATCAGAGAATGATGACTTTACATCTGAGACTGGAATACAGGATAGAGAGTTCATACGCTACCTGAATGAAGGTCAACAAAGATTACATAATAAGATAACACAACAGCATCCGAGAGTGTTTGAAAAGGACACTACTTATACGCTTTCTCGCTCTCAGGAGACTGTTACTCTACCGGACGATATCCATGTCAAGAACATGGTAACTCAAGTAGAGTATAGTTACAATGGTAGTGAGGATGAGTTCTACGTACTTAATGCAACGTCAATGCGTAATAGACAGTCAGGGGTTACTGGTTCTCCTTCTCACTACTTTGTACGTAATAATAAGGTATTTATTACACCTACACCTAATGATTCATCAGGCTCCCTTAGAGTATCATACGTTAGAAGGGCTAATAATCTAGGTAAGCGCATGGCTCAAGTTGATGCCGTAACACTACTTACAGATACTATTTCCAGCTTAACCGTAGATGTAGCCTCCGTAGGAGTAGACTCAGCATCGCTTGAAAGGGCTGATGAGTATTTTACCGTTGTAGATTCGCAGGGTAATATTAAAATGCAGGATATTAAGTTTGATGATATTGACACATCTACTGGTGTGGTTACAGTAAACTCATCCTTTACATTTGACTCAGGTGAGACTATCGTATCAGGTGATTGGCTTATAGCTGGTCGTAGTGGTACTAGTCACATAGATACTAACCTTACCGACATGGCTGAGAGATATATTGAGCAATTCTGTATATATAAGATTTTAAAGAGAGATTCATCTATTGATTCTCAGGAAGCCATGGAAGAACTAGGGCTTTTAGAGGTAGAGATAGTAGATTCATATAAAGAAATTCCTAATGATGTAACCTCTATTCCAGAGATTAACGAAGATAGTTGGTTTTAATGGCTGCACAGAACACCATAATAAAGTATTTTGATAACTTCAAGGGCTTAGACCTGCGTATATCTGATCTTAAGAGAGAGCAGGGTGCGGCTACGTCCACATTAAATACATCTCTACGTAAGACTGGGGCGTTATCTAAGAGAAGGGGATATCAGAATAACATGAGGACTCAAGGAGGTTCAGGTTTATTCTCCTTTAAGGACTTTCAAGATGATGGTACTGACTCCATAGTATATGAGGATCAATTATTAACCTTTGATGATAATGGTCATAAGATGCTAACTGAGCAATTCAATATTACCTACGGTGGTGCTGATTCTGCTTACTACGACCTTTACCTTAATGATGCAGATAGTAATTTCTATATAGATATATATGATGATAATGTTAGAGTATTAAACTTAAACCTCGGAAATGGTACTGAGTCTAGCTTTGTAACTATTGCTGTTATGATAGCAGGTATTAACGCATTAACTGACTTTACTTGTACTACGTCTAGTGCGTTAGATACAGAGCCAGCCGCTTTCGTGCCAATTGCCAATAATGTTACAATTCCCACTACTCCGGGATTAGATATAGACTTTACCGCATATGAACAATTAGCTACACCGACAAGTGCAACTAATCCCTTAACGGCTCACTACGCTCACAAGGATGATGCTGATTTCCGCATGTTGTCTGGAAACGCTATTAATAATAATCTTTACCTAACGGGGGAATCAGTTAATCTAACTAAGTACGATGGTACTAGAGTATATAAGGCTGGTATTACGGCTCCTTCCGCAGCACCGTCTTTAAGTGCTACTCTCTTTGGAGCCTTAACGGGGGAATATAAGTATAAATTTACCTATGAGGTATATGATGCCAATGGTAATATTATTGAGTCAGACGCTTCACCAGAATACACCTCTGCTACGTTAGCGTCTAAATCACTTACATTAACCTTCCCTACTACTGTACCATCCTCGGGCTTTAATACTGATATGGGTGTAGTATCTAGTAATGCTACAAGTACTACTATAACCATGACAGCACCTCACTATATTAAGAAATTTGATACAGTGTGCGTATATAACAACGCTACTGCTTTAGTTGAAAGGCATAAGGTGGAATCTATAACATCTACTACGGCTGTAATAGGTACATCTATTCAAACAGTAATCGGGGATAAGGTAGCCGCTGCTATATCTATCAGGGTATATAGAACTAAAACAGGTGGAAATCTATTCTACGCATTAACTGATTTAGTTAACGACTCAGCCGCTGCTTCAATGTCGTTTACTGATAATATTGCCGACACAGCTTTAGGTGCGTTATACGTTGATCCAGCCGAATCTAGAGAGATAGCTCCCTCAGGATGTAAATACTCTTGTGTATGGAGAGGGATTCAACTACTATCAGGAAATTATTCTAATCCCAATACAGTATACTTCTCAGATATTGAATCATCTGAGTACTTCCCTACGTTAAATTCCTTTGATGTATCTACAACATCCGGTAAGGAAATAACAGGGATTAAATCTTTAGATAATGCGTTATATGTATTTACTGAGGATGCTATTACAGTTGTATCTGGTGATTTATCTACTGGTGCGTTTGTCGTAGATACTTTCTCAGATGAAGGTATAGGCTGTAGAGCGCACAATACCATACAAGAAATAGCCGGAGAGCTATGGTTCCTATCCTCTTCAGGGGTTTACTCTGTATCAGAGAAGGGACTACAAGAGAGGAGTCAGAAGATTGCTCCTGAGTTTAAGATAACATCTAATATTAATTTTGACCAAGCTGTATCTTTTCACTGGATTGATGAGCGAAAGTTCCTATTAATGGTTCCAGTTACTGCTGATAATGGATCGGGTGCTTTATATACCGTCAAGGCTACATCTAAGATATTTGTATATGATAGATTCTGGGACTCATGGTATCAGTGGGATAACTTTGATTTTACTGGTGGTATGACTGAGCATAATGATAAGATATACCTAGTAGATAGGAATGTAGACGCATTAAACTCAGTAAAGAGACATACTAGAAAGATACATGATACCGGACTAACATTTGATTTTGCAGATCATACTGAGCCAATACCTTTCTCATATAAGTCACACTGGGAGACTCTAGGTGAACCTTCCATGTTTAAGAAACTAAGAAGAATTAAAGTATTTTCTTTAGATGCCTCTCTAAATGACTTTGAATCTCAGTCATTCACGTTAACTACCTCACTGGAGAATGATTATGCGGCTGTTACAATATCTAGCATTACTTTGGATTTTGGCGGTGGTGCCGCTGGCTGGGGTAGTAGCCCATGGGGTAATTTCCCTTGGGGTGAAGTTCGCTTATTTGCGCTTAAACACAAACTCAACCAGAACAAGACAAAAGCATCTAGAGTAGTATTCACTAACGATAATGTTAATGAGAATGTACTCGTATCAGGGTATGAGCTAGATATAGCCTTACCATATAGAAAAGAGATTAAAGAATAATGAAGTTCCGTCTAGAGCAATTACGCGATATTAAAGGGCTAATTAGAGACTTAGCTAATGGACTGAGACACCTAACTTTTGGTGATAATTTCCAATCATTCGAGCAAGTAGTTGAAATTACAGCAACGACTGAGCTAAGTATACGTAACCAGTTGACGAGCATACCAAAAAAGTATATAGTAGTAAGTCAGACGGGTAATGGTTTGCTTACAAAGGGTACTACGGACTGGTCTGAGGACTTCCTCTATATTTACAATAACGGGGCTGTAACGGTTACAGCTACAATCATTTTTATGGAATCTTAAAGCGCATTGTGCGAAGTCCAAATGAATTAGGAATTTAACATGGCAGAAACAACTACAACTACAACAGCACCGGCTCCAAAGAAGAAGAGAAGTATAAGTACTGATCTTACGGCTAAGTTTGGTGGAGCTAAAGCAGGAGAGGCTCAAGCGGCTCTATCTGGAATAAATACTCAATTAGCAGATACCCAGAGATTAGGTCAGGACCTAGTAGCCCAGCAGCAGGGCTTAGGTGATGATGCTACAGAGCAGCAGCGTAAAGATATACAGAACCAGATTGTAGCTAATCAACAATCAACCTCTGGATTACAGTCTCAGGCAGCACAACAAAGTGCTATTGTAGCAAATCCTCTAAGCAGAGTAGATGCTAAGACTAGAGATATTATATCAGGTGCTTCTTTCGGAGAAACAGTTCTCGGAGAGGAAGGTCTAGGTAGAGCAGGTGATAATGCGGATATCCAATCAGGCATGGCAGCACTTAGAGAGCAAGCTCAAGGTTTCTCTGGGGCAGAGGCTACCGCTAGAAGAGAACAAGCCATGGGTGGTATCGCTACCAATACTCAAGGTATGTCAAGAGCCATGCAAGCACAACTAGCTCGATCAGGTGTAACTGGTGGTGCGGCTGGTAAGGCTCTACTGGGAGTAGCACAACAAGGACAACAGGCTCAGGCTAATGCCGAGCAACAACTATTCATTCAAGGTGAAGAGGCTAGACGGTCAGGTACAGATAGACTAATGGGAGCAGCCGGAGAGTTAAGTAAGTTTGACCTAGGACAAGCCGCTAAAGAGAAGAATATTGTTCTTCAATCTGGTCTTGGGTTTGCCCAATTAGGTGCAGCGGAACGTGGAGCTAAGTTACAGGCAGACGCGTCTAAAGCCGCAGCCGCTAGTCAAGCAGCAGCATCGTGTCACACCGGAGATGCAGAGCTAAAGATGGCTGATGGTACATTTAAGCGTATTGATCAAATTAAAATAGGTGAAGAATTAGAATTAGGTGGAAGGGTTAAGATGATTGGCTCTGGTGAGGCTGATGCTCATATCTACAAGTTAGGTGATGAGTTAGTTACTGCTACGCATTTAATTGAATTTCAGGGAAGGTTTCATACCGTATCCTCTCTAGGGTTTGAGAGAACTAATCTACCGACAAATACAATTATATATCCCATTGTAACTGAGAGAGGTTATTACATAACTAAATCAGGTATCTTACATGGGGATTTATTAACGGAGGAACATAGTGAAGGACTTAACTGGTCAGTTAGAGTTAAATCAACGCTCGGATAGTGAGCTAGTATTAGCTTATCTAGGTACTACATTAGAATTAGAGTACACTAGAGTAGGTAATATGTTTATATTATGGAAAATAGTAGATAATGTACTAAGAATCCATGATATATACTCAGAGGAAGGTGCAGGAGCCATGTTAGAATTTGCCTCTATATTTGTAGCAAATTTTGATGACTCAATTACACACGTAGAGGGTTATGTAGATAAAGAGTATTCGCAGAAAGATAGGTCAGATAAGATATTAAGGAAGTTTGGAATGTTACCCTATCACGAAAATGAAGAATATGTATATTATATTATGGAGCGTTAAGCATGGAAGGAAAAATGGAAGGTCGCAGTTCAATGTTATCTAAGTCTAAGAAGATTAGTATAGAGGAAGAGGAAGATGCTAAGAAGCTAGAGGCTTTTATGAAAAGAAGGAAGGCAAATCGTGATGAGGAAATGGCTAGTTTACGGGCTGAGCGTCGTAAGCTTAATGGTCTTACCCCTAAGAGCATCGGGAAGTAGTAGAATGTCTGATAAAGATGATAAATTACGTAGAGAACTAGATGCTTTCATAGCAGACTATAATCATACAAATAAAACTGACTTTAAACCTACAGGTGTTAAAGGCTCTAGAAAAAGAACAGGTAAAGGTACTCAAGGGCATAGACAGTTTGGTGCTGTGGATTTAAGTGCTTACGGTAAGTCTGATAAAGAGACAAGTAAGTTTATGAGGGCTATGGCTAGAAGAGGGTTTAGGGTAATAGACGAGATTGATGCTAAATCTAAGAGAAGAAGTAAGAGAAATGTAATACACATTGATTCCATGAGAGAAGATACAGGGAATAATAAAGAAAAAAGAGGTACTATACGTAAAGAGCGTAGAGTTAAGCAAAAATCTAATAACTACCCTATACAGAGGATTGAGAAAGATCAACTATATAGATCAGAAATGACTTCAAGTCAAAAAGAGTCTCTAGATAATAAAGATAAAGGATTCTCCTCATTAATGCAAGGAGGACAATCTAGAGAAGTAATGTCCTTACCAAGAGAAAAAGAAGAAAAGAAATTATCATTAAAAGAAAAACTACAAGGTTTAAGTCAAATTGACCCTGAGGGTTCAAACACAAAAGAAAATATAAACGCAGTACTAGAGAATGACCCAACACAACTAGTACCTCAAATAAGTAAAGATACACCGAGAGTAGCCATGAGACAAGATGCAGAAGGAAATCAATTCGCTAGAGATATTGTATTTAAGCAGAAGAAGAAGGAAGAAGAGAAATTAGCTACTGCTATTGCCTCTAACCCTCAAGCTGTTAAAGAACTAGCCTTATCTAAAGTAGAGGAGCCAGAGCTAAAGGCAGAGGTCCTGCAAGACATTGAAGCTAAAGAGCAAGGTGCACCTAGACAGGAAGGACCAGCTTCACAGTTTACTGAAGCCTTAACCTTCTTTCTACCTCAAATCATAGGTGGCTTAGCAGGTGCTGCTTTAGAAGGTACTGAGGGAGCTATTGGTGGTATACAGCAAGCTGGTGCGGCTAGAGATGCTTTCTTAAAACATCAACAAGGGAAGGAAGCCGCTACACAGAAGCAAGCTAACTTTGAAACACAACAAGCACAAAAAGACGAGGATCAAGCCATACAAGCAGCTAAATCAAAACGCGCTTTAGGTAAGACAGACATAACTCCAGACTATCAAACAAAGAAGGGTAAACTACCAGTATACTCTAGAACAAATCCCAAAACAGGATTACCTGAGATGATTGATTCTAATGGTAAGGTAATGGACCCTAAGGATTTAGAGAAGATATCGACCTTCGAGGCTAACATTAGACAGCAAGGTATAACTGATAGACAGGGTCGCTCTCTAGATGATAAAGCTATAGATAGAATTGATAAGTCGTTTAAATCATTTACTACTAAGCCAGACGTAGTTAAAATCAGACAAGGGTTAGACGTAACAGCACCTGTTATTAATTTATTACAATCAGGTATGCCTGTTACAGGTGACTTTCTTGCTCCATTTATTGCTAGAGGTGTTCAAAGTGAAGTAGGTAACTTATCAGAGACAGACCTTAAGAACGCTAGAGTCCCTCAAGCTATTGCTGCAAGAATTGCCTCAGACGCTAAAGGCTTTCTATCAGGTAATATGACTGATAAGGAGAGACAGGCTACTATTAGGTTATTAGCGTATATAGATAAGCAGAAAATATCTCAGTTAGAGGATAAGGTTAAAGGCTACGCTACTGATGCTAGGTCTACTAGAAATAAGTTAAGCAAGGATGATATGATATCCCAATTAAGACAGGAAATGGGACTAGAATCATCTGGACAAAAGAAATCATCCAATGAGATTAAATCAGGTTTTGATGCAGAGAAACAGAAGAGATTTGAAGAGTTTAAAGCTAAGAGAGGGCAACAGTAATGGCTAATTTGACTGATGAAGAAAAAGAATTTGAAGAACTAGCACTATTAGAGGAGTTTGAGGCTCAAGACACTCCTAGTGAGTCAGAGGGTCCATCTACACTAGATAAGATAGGGGACTCTGTAGGTGGTCTAGCGGCTATCCCAGTAGCTATAGCTGAATCAGTCCCGGGAGCTAAACAGATAGGCTCTGCGATTAATGCTACTATAGATACATTTACGTCCGATAATGATGCTGAGACATTCTCTGAATCATATCAAAGAAACTTAGACTCAGTTAATGAGACTGTAGATGAGTATAGGGGCAGGGAGCCAGAATTATTCCATGGTACAGATTTTGCAGTACAGATGGGTGCTTCAGCCGTATTGGGTCCAGCTGCTCTAGGTCAGAAGGCTGTTTTAGCTGGAAATGCTGCTTTAGGTGGTATGAACGCACTAAGTCGTTCTAGGGAACAGGGTGTAGAGAAGGCTAAGGCTGCATTAGGCGGTACGGTCCTTGGAGGGGCTTTTACGGCTCTAGGTATGTTCGGACCTAAGATTGTTCAAAAAGGTGTTCAGAAGCTCGGTAAGAGGCTTAAAAGGTCTGCTGAGCGTACAGTTCTATCTACTGTTAGTCCGAATGAGGGCTCTGCCTTCTTAAAGAAGACTCACAATCTGGTAGAAATGAGATATAAGGGAGACTTGTCTAAGGCTGCTAAACATGCTGATGAGATTATTAACTTAGAAACAGTTCTCTCCCCTAAAGGGGTAGCTGAAAATGCCTCTAACGCTAAGAGCATGATAGGTAGAGAGATAAGTGATCTGATTGATGAAGTTGATGAGGCTGCTCTTATTCTTAAAGGCGGTGCTAAACTTAAAGACGGTGGTGTTCTAGGTGCGGAGCTTAAACATGCAGTAGGTGGAAAGAGTAGATTTGCTAAGAACTTACCTCCTGTATTACGTGCTAGTTTCGATGAAATAGATCAGTTTATTGATGATATTGTACTAACTAGACCAAAAAGCACATATAAGACAATATACAATAAAGTAGAGAAAATGGACCCTCTAACAGGTGGAAAAATAATTGATTATGTCCCAGAAATGGCTCCAGAAGGTGAAATAGTTGCTCGTCAGTTCTCTGCTAAAGAGCTATTTAACGTAAAGGTCAATATTGCTAATAAGGTAGAGGATGTATTTGAATCCTCTCTTAAGGGTGGTACTATGACTCCGGCTAAATACGCTGGAATGAAGTCTCAGCAAGCTGCTATTGTAGGTAAGTTAGCAGACGTATTAGACTCTCAGGTAGCCGCTAAGGTAGGTGGTGGTGCTGATGAGGCTGTTAATGCCTTACGTGACCTTAATAAGAAATATGCCATGGCATCTCATCTAGAGGAAGTAGCCCAACATACACTAAGCACTCAATCTAATTCAGCCTTCCAGATAGGAAAAAACCTTACATCTTTTAAAGGTGTTATGTTGGCAGGAGCCGCTGGTATCTCTGGTGGTCCCGTTGTAGCAGGAGCCTTACTAATAGGTCAGGCTGTAGCAAAAGCCCCGGGAACTCCTATTAAGGTGGCTAGACAGTTCATGAAACTATCTAAGTTTATGCAGAACTTCCCAGAGCATAAAATTGCGCATGAGGCTCTAGTGGCTATAAATAATACTAGTAACCCAGAGGAATTACAAAAAATGCTAGGTGGTGTTATTGCTAATATCTCTCTAATGGAAAATGCTCAAGCAGGTAATCCCATAAGAAGGACATCTGATAGTGCTAAACAGAATCAGAATAACATAGGGGCTTTAATCAGGACTAAGTTAGGGGATGAAGCGGCTAAGTCGTTTAATGATACAATTGAGTCGGATGACCCTGCTGGGATAGGTGCATTTATGGATGGTCTATCTAAGAGTCCAGACGCTAAGGGATTAATTGAGCAAGGAATAGGCTGGGATGGTAAGGTTTACGATCCGGCTGATAAGGCATCACTAGAACAAGAAATTAGACGAGCAGATTTACCTGCTTCACAGGAGATTATACTACTTGAAGAACTTAATCAACAAAATACAATACCTAATATCCAACCTGTTGAACCATTTCAGAGGAAATTCACTCCAAGAAATAAGGATACGCACGGTTACTAGGACTAACCAATATCTCACCAAGGAAGAGTATGAAAGAGAAATCATCAGAGCTAATTGTAACCATACTAGAAGGGCAATCGAAAAGGCTAGATTCGATAGATAAGAATTTATTTGAGCATATGCGTCGAACAGACGTACTTGAAGAATTGCATTTAGATAATCAGGGAAGAATTGCCTCACTAGAGGAACCTAAGAAAGCCAGAGAATACTTTGTATCTGTAGTTGTAGATATAAGTAAATTCTCTGGATTCATTGTAGGTATTTTAGCTATTTTAAGATATTTCGGTAAAATATAACTACTTCTTTTTCTCCCTATCGAAATCTTCCTTCTCCGAAGGAGATTCCTCTACAGTTAAAGCTCTCCTCCATATCTCCTCAAGGTATATATTTGCCCTTCTACCGAAGGTTCTACCAAAGAGATACCCTAACTCTTCAGCAGTATATTTACTTAAGTCTATTTCTTCTTTTCCCATGTCCTACCTCCCATGTGTACACCTATAAAACTACCATAAATATAAGCTAATACTTGGTTCCATGGAATAATACCTAATCCCATTAAAGTAAGAGCTATAAAACTACCTATTGAGCAAATTGGTCGCCATGATCTACTTAGAGTATTACCGTATTGCTGTTCTGACATGGCTACTTTACTGTTAGCCTCTATAATTTGACTCTGCAATTCTAATGTACGAGTAGCCACCTTAGCCTCTATCTCCGCAAGCTTATTTCTCAATATACCTTTTTCTTCCGTAGATGTATGGACATTATCAACTAAGTCTGCTACAGGGGCAAATAAATCCCCTATCCAACTAAATAAAGACATTGCGTAACTCCTCAGTACCTTCGGTGGATTCCGCGTACTCCCTCTCTATAAGTAAATCTATATAATGCTTAGCCTTCTTTAAGTCCTCTAAACCATTCTTATCCTTATACCTTGTAATATATTTAATTACATTACCCTGCATATAACTAAGATTATTCTCATGTATATAATCTATAGGCTGAATCTTATTCTTCTTATAGTGATTACCACCTTCCTGTGTATCAGATGGCTTTACCTTCTTACCTACTTCCATAAATATCCTCTCCCGTTCTAATCTGCCTTTTTCTCTCTCTATCTCATGGTGCTGGATGTTGTTAAAGTCACTCCTCTCATGGACTGATAGACATAGCTGACTACAGTAAGAGCCTAATACACCGTCGTACCATGTATTAGTTACAATATGCGTACAATCATCTCTACTACAACCTCTATCGTTACTCATAAATTTCCCTTATACCTTCCCTTATAGGGTGCATTGGATTCTTAAAGTAAATACTAAATATATCATCCCATGGCTCTGAACCATGTCTAATACTTAATACAAACGTACTTAACATTAGCAGTGGTCCAGCTACAGTACTTAGCCATGCGCAATTACTCATATGTAAAGTTGTAAGCCTTAAGAACCATAGGCATTTACCCGATGTCTCTCCCTTAGGTCTAATCAACGAGAATAATAAAAACGGTAATAACAATAATGATAATAAAAACCCACATAATCCCTCTAATCGTAATATACTGTAAAATATAATATCCCTTGGGTGTAACCAGTACCTATCATTCCACTTTAGAATAGGGGTATCTAGCTCAGTACCGTATATATTATACATTAAGCATTTTAATCCAGTCATGTTATCATGGGAAAAATGCTCTCCCTTCTCTGGAGGATTCGCTACATACCAATCATTATACATTAACGTAGACTCTATGGCTACATCCCCATTGTATATATGATGTCCATGAATCTTCTCTAACGCATAATACTCAGAGGCAAATAGTATACCATTCTCAGATGGCTCATTTGGTTGAACGTGTAATAGTCCGTACTCGTCCCAGAAATTACTCATTAATTACTCTCCAGCGTTGATATTCTGTGATTCCCTTACTTAACTGCTCATGATATAGTGCTACCTTCGTATCCCTAAACCATGGTACTTTACACTCACCTATTAGATTCTTCTTGATCACTGAAAACATAGGGAAAAAGCCTAATACCTCTACGGTATTCTTATCTAAATCCACAATAGTAGTTACTAGGTAATGGTTATACCCACTATTAGAAAATAAAGGGTCCTTCCTCTGACATAACCATGACTTACCATACTGAGCGGCACTCTTAGTAGTTTGGCTCTTTACGTGAAAGTGTTTATTGCCACTCTTAAGGTCCGAATCATATGACTTATTTCTCTTTGCGTAAATCTCAAAGTCAGGCTTGCGGAGTGTATGTCCATTCTTCTTAAGGACCTTATATACCGCTATTTCCCCCATGGCTCCAGAGATAATATCCTCTTCCTTAAAGCCACCCCTCTTCTTATATAGCCCACTACTCTCTGACCTAGCCTCAGCAAAATCATTACACGTTTGCCTTTCCTTATCGGTTATGTTTATTT
>Ga0208148_1000508_pt1 | contig 14942 bp, 19 predicted proteins | sample DEB08_DNA_16_FD_184525 | JGI IMG/M metagenome (GOLD analysis project Ga0208148, IMG submission 184525) | Aqueous microbial communities from the Delaware River and Bay under freshwater to marine salinity gradient to study organic matter... | ecosystem: Environmental > Aquatic > Marine > Coastal ...
CCCCAAAACCCCAAAACCCCGTAATTGTAAATATGTCCATAATTATTATTATTTATTCTCAATCAAAACTGAGTTCACTCAGAAGAGCTACTCCACGCTTGATCCAATGGGTTGGAGGCTTTTCTCCACAGGGAAGATCGATGTAAGAAATAAAATTGGTTGAATGACCTGTTGTAGAAAGTGTTCCACGCCTAATTGGAGTCCTGTACAGAGGACATTTGTACTTAAGACTCTCACCATCTAATTTGCTTATTATTGTTGGCTTAAGATGGATCACAGGCATTAAAGAGTGAAGCTCCTAGTGAATAGACTCCCTTAGACCCTTGTCTTCGTCTGACCAGGCTGCTCCTTCGAGGAACAGTCCGCTAATGAGAGCACCTTCGCTAGGAGTGCTGTAAAGAGACCTCCATGTGTCTGAGCTTGGGTCCTCTTGGTCGGCCTTGCTCCGGGTGAAGAACTCGAAGGTGAAAGCGAGGCGGTCTATTTCGACTCGGTGACGACGAGCATGGTCTTGCATCACTGCTGTCAGGAAGGCTTGAGGCGAGAAGAAGCCTGGGAGCCAGTGGACAGGAGAAGCTCCCTAATCGATCCATTTATCGAGGACCGTGAGCCTACGGCGTAGATCTGAAACGTAGCCTGCGAGTGTGCGTTGAGTAGGGTAGGAGGCCTTGGTCCAGATGGTAGGAATTTCTCCTAGAAGAACTGAGTCAAAGAGCTACTCTGAGGCAGCAGAGGCAAGTTGCTCACCGCTGAGGGTCCTCAGAAGGCCTTAGAGACTCATTGTGATCACGTTTAAGAGAGTATTGTAACGCTGAAGCTCCTGAACTAGTACCGAGTTCATAGACAGCTCGCGAGTCATAGGATACTTCAACCTCACGGCATGGAGGTCGTACAAATTGTCGGGCAGCCTAGTGAGGATTTCTTTGCAGAGAGCTGCAACTCGGGCTTCGTCTCCTTCTTAGGTGCTTGCTTCTTCTGTGGACTCCCCTGAACTGTAGGAAGCAGCAGCGAGGTTTTCAGCACCCAGTCCCTATGGGCTTGCTTTAAGACCCTCGACCTCGCCCATTCGGTGGAGCTAGCCACACAGTAGATGCATATCCCTAAGGTTCCTCGAGATGCTCGCATTCGGGTGGAGGCCAAAGAGTTCAGGAGGCTCAGCTTGCGGCAGGGACTGAATGTGCGTCAGGTGGTCCTGGAGACCCTAAGCTCCAACTGGGGGTGAGTATTACTCAAGGCCTTGGGGATAGAAGTCACGCGCTAGTATAGCAGGCGTGCAGAAGTCAGCGAGGAGGGCAAGGAGGACTCTGCGGTCACGCTCATCAGCTAGGCGCCCACCATAGTTGCAGTCTCCAGCTAGTCGAGCCACAGCCGCCACTGCTCCTTCGAACGACTGACTGGAGCTGGCGTAGAATTATAGCTGTCTAGCGGTAATCTACAGGTCTGAAATAGAGAACTCGTAGCGCACGTTCCAACCCAGAGCCCCGAAATTTCGCCGCCCTTCGACAACTGCGTGGAACATGCACAGCCCGTAGAAAAGCCTGTGGGCTGCTTCTGGCTCGGCCGACTGCTCAGCAAGTTGCTCTAGCTGAGCTCGTGCGCTGATGCAGCTCCGCTGCATGTTCGCCGCCAGACCACTTGGGGGCTCGTTTGTCATCTTGACTCCGTTTCGCAGCACGAGTGCGGGGAAGGAATCAGAGCGGTAGGAGCTGAGCCAGAGCCGGAATTGTGGGTGAGTGTAGTCACTCCCCGACTGGGCACCGCCGCCTGGACTAATTGCGGCGAGTTAATCACAAATCAGCTCAAGCTTTGGCATCCATGACGGGTACAGGTGGCAGTTCTGGAGAAGCACCCAGCCTCCCTACTTGCGTGCCTCAGTAATGGCTGCCTCAGCGCGGGCACCCTGACCTTGGCCCAGAGAAATAGTCTTGAAGTTCTCCAGCTTCTTCTTACGTCTAGCAAATGCAGTGAGTGCTTAGAGGGGATCAGAACCTGGAAGCACGAAGATCAAGGGCGCGTTGCAAGAGGAATCGTCGTACGAGCACTCGATGTCGAAGAGGGGCGGACTCAGGTATCTCTCTCCACGCTCTTAAAGGACGTACTCTCTCACCGCTGGCACAAACTTGCCAGGAGCTAGGGCCTTCACAAGGCAGAGCTTCACGAAGTTTCCCATTTCGACTAGCTCTTCCCCTTAAAGGACCCGAGGGAATTCTTCTCGGAGCGGGTTTTCACTCCCTGCAATAATTCGCCACTGCTTTTCGTGCTTGCTAAATTAGCGTGCAGCAAGAGCAATTAGTGGCTACTAGGTGGCCATCTAGCAGAGAGCATACCACCTCGAATTTGGCAGCCAGCTTGCCCACTCGTTGCGCCCGCCTGTCGGCTAGGCTTCAAGGCCGTCCTGAGCTTGCACTAGGACTTCATAATCTCGTGCTTTGAGCTCCCCCCGTGCCTGGGCCAACTTGGCTGCCAGCATGAAGGAGAAGAGGAGCTTGTCCTTCTCGAAGAGGGAGCGGCAGACGTTCGAGTAAAGCGCAAACGTAAAGTACTCAGCCAGCTCCTCTATGCTTATGGTCTCCTCTTCTTTCTTGCTCGAAGCATCCTCGTCTATCTCGTCTTCTTGTTCGGGAGGTGGTCCTCGGAAGTCCTCAAGGGCACGGTGGAACAGCTGCAAGAACCAGGTCAGGCTGTACTGGTACATCACATCGGCCCGCACTAGCTTCGAAACAAGGAAGAACAGCAAGCTGCAGTGGTGAGCTACCGGTGAGTACTCCCTACGTGCCTAGTCGAGTTTAGCCTGGGTGACACTGGCCACCTCCTGCTTTTGCTTTATCTCGGAGGCAATTCTCTACGACTGCGCAAGAGCATCGATAGCCTTCTCGTCGTCGAGGATGTTGCCCTGAGAGGTGCGGAGAACGTCTAGGATGCGCTGCTCTACGTCTCTCTAAGCCCTTTAGTTAGCGTGAGTCTACTGGATCAGCTCCTGACGCTCTTCGTCCAAAGAAGCATTCTCCTTGCGGACCACCCTATCGAGCAGCTGGTCCTTGAGGCCGTCGAATGTGATGACGAAATTAATCAGAGTGACTTTCGTCGAAACTTCTGGAAGGAAGTGTGGGTTCGCAAGCTTGGTCGTCATGAAGAACTGGAAGTCAGGCGAGTAATCTACGACTGCGTCTCCGAGCCTCAGCGTAAGACCACTGGCAGTCTTGACGGTCTGCCGTTCAAGCAGAGGCTCAAGAAGAGGGTCGAGCTCCTCACTCACGCCCTCAAGCAGGGCGGGTAGTCCAAGCGAGATGCATTGCTCTAACCTGCGACCAAAGGAAGCATCACTAGGCTTCATTACGGCGAGTCGTCCTGCCCGTGCGCTGTCATGAGCCGCGTGTGGGCTTCCCTCCATGTTCTTGACCCACCTGCTTGCCTGGCCCTGGGGATCGATCATCAAGGGCCAGCGTCTCGCGCGAGTCACCATGATGGCATTATCGATCGAAAACGAGTCTGTAGGTAGACCAGCAATACCCCACTGGCGGATAGCCACAGGCTCCCCGAGTAGGCGCTGGAAGCTGTAGTCGGCAGAAGCAGAGAGCCCCTTCCCCTACACAGCAGCTATCCAGGCCCTTACTGAACTTCCTCGAAGCTCACTCGTGACCGGGGCAAGGTAGGCGATGCTGGCCGCTGCCACCAGACAGTCACCGACGAGGGCGTTGTACTGGCCATCGAGGGCGACTGAGGCCTCCTGCCACCTCTCCTGCTCGCCGCCGAGCCCTTCCAGCAAGGCCTTTGCCCTCGTGAGCTTTTTCTGGCAGTCAAGGATGTCGTCTTGCAGCCTTTGTTTCTGTTGTTTGGCCTTCGCCAGCCTCTCTTGCAAGGCCTCAAACTACTCGATGATGCCCCGCAGCTCGGCCTGCTTCTTTGCGAGCCCTTCGAGTGTCTCTTGGTATTTTTGCTCTGCCTCCTTTGCGCGCGCCCGTTTTGGTGCCACCATCTTGACCACGCCGTCGTACTGGTCGAGAGCGCGCACCCACTGGCACAGGCCCTTGGCTGCGAACGAGGCTTTCTCGACCCTCGCAGGCTTGAAGTCAGGGTCGGGAATAAACTACTCCCTGATCTTGCGCATCACGGAGTCAGGGATGCTGTCTCGATCGAAGTCGAGCAGGCCCTGCAGGAAGTTCTTCTCGGCCATGAACTTCTGAGCAGTGTACCACCAGTTGTCTTCTAGCTCCTTGGGATTGTCCTTCTTCGGAGTGCGCTCGACCTTCCGTTGACACAACACGCACACAGCATGCAGCACTCGCTTCACTGGGCCGGGTGGCTTTCCGAGGACCTTGATCTCGCCGATGTGCTGGCTCTTGATTGTGTTCAGGGCGGCTTGCGCCTTAGCGAGGATGGGCAGTGCCTGTGCTAGCTCACCATCACAGTCTACCTTGATGGCCTGCGCCTCCTGGGCCTGCTTGTTAGCGTTGGCCTCTTCTTGCTGGATCTGCGCCTGCTTTGGGGCCACGACCTGGGTGGACTCCTTCTCGATTTGCTCCATCAGGTAGTCGGTCTCCTCTGTCATCTGCACTAGCCGAGGCTGCTTCTCGTTCAGGTCTTGTCGCATTTTCTGAACCTCGTCGGCTGTGAAGAGGAGCTTCTGCACTCCCCGCTCGTAGCCAGCCCGCAGACGCAGCGTCTTCTCTCGCTCCGAGCCCAGCAGGAGTCTGTAGGTCAGGAGAAGCTCCAGGTAGCTCGTGGGGGTCACGTAGATGTGGCGCCTCTGCCTCTCTAGTCGCGCGCTCATGTGCTCAGCACTCTGGTGAAGCACGCGGCAGGCCTTGGCGATTTGGCGTCCTTGCTCTGGGAAGAGTCCAGCATCAGCGAGGACCACTTCGGAGACTGCCTCGAGGGCTTCGTCAGGCCAACGCATGAACCAGTCGATCGTGCAGCAGTTCACGAGCGAAGGGAAGCTCCTGATCCTATCACGGAGTGCGCTGCCTACGGGGCTCATTGCGAGCATAACGTGGAGGTGCTCTCTCGCCCTCTCGACGAAGAATTCCTCATACTCATCCGGAGTCCCTGAGTCGTGGAGGTCTTGCCGTCCAGCCTATTTCGCGTGGATACGAAGCCGCTCCTAGATCACGAGCCGCTCTTCGATTGGGAACAGGTTGGGCACACTTCCTGAGTTGAGGAGATTGTTGATGTCGTCGAGCATGAAGCCGCCCTTGATCTGCGCCTCGGGCAAGAGCAGCACACAGCTGATTCCTTCGACCCCGGCCTTGAGCAAGAGGGCTCGCAGATCGTCCCGCCACTGCTCCTCCGTGTAGCCGCGAGAGGTCTCGAGCATTACTTCCTCGTGGTCGCAGAGAGATGCGGCGAGGCGACTGAGGGACTGGCGCCCAGTGCCCAGGAGGCCGATGAGGAAGGTGTGGCCGAACGGCATCTTGAGGACTCTGCAGATGCGGTGGAGGTGCATGACAGCGTAGTCGAACAGCACTATCGAGAGCTGTCTCTTGGCTGTGGCGTTGTAGTCCTCGAGCAGTTTCGTCAAGTGCGCGTGCTAGACCTCCCTTGCGCTGGGCAGGACTTCGTCGAGGACACCCCTCCCGGGCCTCATGTCGGTGAACAGGATCCTCTTCGCCATCAGGCTCCAGCCTTCCTCTACCTCCCCGAAGTCAGGGCGCAGGGCTTTAGCTAGATCCTCTCTTATCTTTTCTCGCGTGGCCTGCTCGAGGTAGGCGTAAAGACTCCGCTAGTCGTCCTCCGAGGTGAGCCTGTCAGAGAAGACCCTTGCCACTTCGTGCACCCAGAGCCGCACCGCCTTCTTGGGGTCTGCTCCGAGCTCGTCGCGGCCGAGCATCCGGAGGCCCTGGACGACGCGCGCCAGGTCCCTGAGGTTGAACAAGTAGTGCGACTTCGTGGGAGTGGGCCTGAGCTCGAGCTGGGCGAAGCGCAGGACGCCCACTGAGGCCTCTGCTGCGCTTCTGAGAGTCTTGGCGGCGGGGCTGCCGAGGAGGCCGGACACCCTGAGGTGGTCGTCGACCAGAGTCCCGAAGATGCGCACGAGCACTGCCTCACTGAAGTGGTTGATTGAGATGATGTTGAAGTGCCGCAGCAGCCTTGGTGTCACTGGGTTACGGGCGCCACCAGCTGGACCCATGGCAGCGATGAAGTCGAGGTCGACGACTTCCTTGAGGGGCTTTCCCTGCTCGGCTTGGTCGTACCAGGCACGGTGGTCGATGAGCTGCCGCAGAAGCTCGATAGGGGGCTGAGCTCCGTACTGCTCTAGGCTCGGCATGCTGAGGTCGTCCACGAACACAGCACACCTCTTGCCGGGAGCAGGTCCCATCACCCGCCGGCCGCGCTTCTCGAGTTGGGCCAGCAGGATCTCCCCCGTCTGACGGGTCGTGGTCTTGGCGCTGAACGTGAGCGAGATCGAGGAGCGCCTCTCGCGCGGTGCTGCTTTCAGGAACTGCTGCACCGACACAGACTTGCCCGTGCCAGTCGGGCCAACCAAGAGGACTGGCAGCTTGTGGCCGACACAGAGTTGGAGCAGCCTCGCGAGCTTCAGACTCTCCGTCGTGGGGACGAAAGCCAGCTGGGAGGACCCCGACGAGGCATCATCTGGCAGGCCCCGCGAGGTGGCTGCGCTGCGCAGCTTGTCTCTCCAGCTTGCCCAGCGCGACTAGTCGACGTAGTACTCGTGGGCATCCTGGCCGCCCTCTGGGATGTGGCAACTGCGCTCAAATTTGAGCAGCTTCCCAGATTCGAGCTTGTGCACCTTCTGAGTAGCCTTCCTCAGGTGCACAGTGTAAGCTCTGCGGCCAGCGTCGTCGATGACGGCCCCTACAGACCACACCAGCGAGTAAAGGAAGCACAAGTCAAGCACCGGGATGACGTCAGTTGTGCGAGAGTTTGGGTCTCGGAGCAGGGCTGTGAACTCAGGGGCCAGCAGCTGCGACTCGAAGACGCCCATGAAGCTACGAGCCAGTTGGACCTCGGAGCAGGGCACCATCTAGGTGCAGGAAGTGAGGACGAAATCCGCGCTCATGCTGAAGAGGGCTTCGAACAGGTCTGCTGGTCTCTGGAGGACCAGAGGGTCAACTGGCTTGCCCTCAGCATCCACAAGTTGGGGCCCTAGCCGAGCAAGCCAGCTCGCGAGGTGCGACTGGACACCTAGCATAGCGGGCTCCAAATAGATCATGCCGCACCTCGATACCGTGGCTGGTGAGGCCTGCGAGAGGTCGTCAGTCTCGAAGATGAGGCTCATGCCGTCGCCCATCTGGATCACTTCCCCGTTGAGCAGGCAGAGCTTCTTGTTGTCGTCGAGCACAGTGTTCATGTTCTCCACCCACTCGGCGTCGACGGGCCCGTCAAAGACGATCCACTGGCGGCCGGCAGCCCTCGCTCCACTGGCGCAGCTCCGGAAAATGCGGCCGAGCACGCCGTCAGTGAACTCGTGGGAGACAGCGTCGAAGGAGCCGTAGAGCTCCTCGAGGGCCAGGCTCTTAGGGTTGAGGACGTGCGTCTCCACTTACTCTTCACCGTTCGCCTGCCCAGACTCGGCCATCTTGCAGAGGGCGGCCGCGAGCACGCGGTAGGTGGAAGTCTTGGCGGCCAGGGGTGGACCCACGAGCATGAGACCGTGGCGGCAATCCGCCATCTCGTAGAGCTAGAGGACCTTGGCGACAAACGGCTCAGTGTCCTGGAGGAGCTGGGCGCGTGCCTCGGAGCGGATGCTCGCCTCGAGCGCCTCATGGCCTGAAGCACTCTCTGAGCTGCCCGGGAAGAGATCGGCGACGATGCCTTCAAAGAGTGGAATGTCCAGCGACACAAATTTCGGCAGGTTCACCTGGGTGATGCTCCGGAGGATGAGGGCAGCCTCGTTGTCCTCGGGGAACTTCTGCTTGAGCTATCTGGCCGCCTGCAGCACCGCCTTGACGGCTCGCATGCCGTAGTCGTAGTGGTGCTGGACCGAGAGCTGCTCAGAGCACAGCCGGAACGTGGCCACAATCTTTTCGGCGTGGACCCGAGACGCGAGGAACCCGTAAGAGTAAAGCGTTATCTCGCCAATCATCGTGTAGTCGGGGATCATCATCGCAACTGGGCGGAAGAGCGCCTTGAGGTTGTCGGGCAGCTCAGCACGCCCTGCGTAGCCGGGGTTCATCGTGATGAAGATGTTGCACTGAGGCTTGAGGACGATCCAGCTCTCCTCGAAGTGGAACTTCTCGAGTCCCTGCCCCTTGGCCGTCTGGATCTCGAGGATCTGCTGCGCCACGACCGAGAGCACTTCGACGTCGATTCGGTTGAACTCGTCGAAGCAGCTCCACGAGCCGGCCGAGGCGAGGCCCTTGAAGAACTTCGCCATGGCCAGCGCGTCGAGGCCCTCAGCACAGTTGAAGACGAGGCAGTGGACTGCCACTGCCTTCGCAAGATCCTTCGTGGTCTCCGTCTTTCCCGTGCCTGCGGGCCCTTCAGGTGCGCCTCCGAGGTTGAGCTCGAGAGCCGTCATCAGTGTTCGGTAGCACCTGTCGGTGAGGGGAGTGATCACGAGCCTGGAGGGCGTGCCGAGGTACTCGTGGCCGTACGCCACCTCGCTGGTGACCATTCGTACCCGTAGCTGCTTGGCGCGCGCGTCGAAGTAGTAGCGCAGGCGGGAGACCCAGTCGAAGTCCTGAATGCTACTCGTTTGGCTCTTGATAAGCTCTTCGAGCACATCCTTCGCGTGGACGTCGAGGACGATCAGGGATCCTAGCGTCATGCGCGTGAGTCCCGGCAGCGCTTCACGAACCAGGCCCACAATCTGCGCCAAGTGGTTCTGGCTCTCCTCCAAATAGGACTTGAGAGACCTATCTGAATTCGTCGATTTAAGCGCCTACTCGACGCGCTCAGTCCACGAGTGCTGGGCGCTCACAAGGACTGCCTGGCCTTGCCATTCCTGCAGCCACTTTTCACGCAGCACAAGCTCGGTCCTTGCCCGTGAGTACTCGACGAGGCAACGGTGCACAAGATCTTGCACAGATTGCTCCATCTGGGTTTCAAGCTCGAGCAGCCACCGCTCGACAGCATTCTGGAACTCGGAAGGCGAAAACGCCTTGAGGATTTCGACCAGCTCGCCCTCTTTGCTGAGCAGCCCCGTTATCACTGGTCCAGCCTGTCCTGGCTCGAAGACTAGGCGGTCGATGCCCTCAAAGCATTTCTTCAGGTGGGGCTGCACCCTCTCCGGCTTGCGGCTCTCCCCGAGAATTTCGAGCAGCTCCTCGTTAGAGAGGAAGTAGAACCGCGGGAAGCTCTCGCGCTTTGTCTCTAGGTAGGAGTGCAGACTTTTCATTATCCTTTCGAGGCGCTGGTCTGCACCCAGCAGCAATGCCAGCAGGTCTGTCCCGCGTACCAGCACGACAATCGAGACGTCTGGCTTCACTCTCCCGGTGATTGTAGTCCAGGCCTCTGCTGCAAGCTCAAACTCCCGTGCCTCCGCGGGGAGAGTTGTCCGGATGTCTTCGGCACGGAGCACCGGCTCTAGGTAGAGAAAGTTCGCCTGGACTCTCAGCCACACCTCGAGGACCTCCTAGAGGCTCGTGAGCGTTCGTTCCCAGACCTCGGCGCGCTCTTGGAGGGGGCCCACGTCTGGGCTCGACCTGACGCTTTAAGCCACGAGGCAGTGCTCGTCCAGGCGCTGCTGCATTGCCTCAACGTTTGGCCCGAGGAGGATCGGGATCTCTGTGTCGCGGAGGGTCGTGAGCTCCAGTACCTGGGAGTCCCAGTCCTGCTCCATCTTGTTGAGCATCTGCTCCAGTCGACCCTCTCTGTTTGCACGCCCGCTTATCTCAGTCAGCTCGTCGAGGTGGTGATGCAGCTGCAGGAACCTGAACTAGCCCAGGGTCATGTCCTTCTGGCTCACGGCCGACTAGATGGCCTCCTAGATCGCGCTCCAGTGCCTAGGCCTCAGAGCTGGGCTGCATAGTACCTCGATGATCGGGAGCTGGTCGGCGAGGTCGGTGACGTCGTTGCGGAGGGACGTGAGGGCCCGCGCAGGTGGACCACTGGCTGGGAGAGTCCTCTGCAGTCTTTTGATGACTCGGTTGCAGCTCCGAATAGTCTCGTCAACTTCGGCAGGGTCGATGTCGGTGAGCGGGCAGTCTAGCCACAACCTCTTCTTGGACAGCACGCCGTGTACCCCCGTCCAGAGCTCGTAGTAGGGCGCAAACCAGGCTCGGAGCTCGTGGAAGCCGACCAGCTTGCCGGCACAGCCGTGGATCATCTTCTCTTGCTCGAGGAGGGTGGTCATCCTTTCCTCCTGCAAGGCAAGGTCACGCTCATACTGTGTGATCTTCTCGATGTTCATCCAGCAAGCCTGCGGATCACCCCACTGCCCAACTTCCTTCAGACTCAGCTCCAGCTGCTCTGTGTCCCGCTCAAAGTCTGCCCGTAGTTTGAGGAGCTCTGATTCAAGGGCCTGGCGCTCCACATCGTGCTTCTCGTCACAGCTTTGGACATGTGCGTCCAGCTTTCGAGGCCACAGGTGGAGCTTCAAGACGAGATCCTGCGTCTCTGGACTCAGCTGCCGGTCTGCTCGCAAGAGGAAGAACACTGTGTCCCGGTTTGCCTGCGTCTCTCTCTGCACACGCGCCATCTCGACGAGGAGCTCTGCCTTGTACTTTTCCATCAGAACTACTTGCCCAGGTGTCACCAGGGAGACGCTCAGGCGCTAGCAGATGGAGTTGTATTTTGAGCAGAGGGCACGGGCTGCAGCCATAACGCGGGCCTCGTAGTGGTCGAAGATGCGGTCGAGGAGGCAGTCAAGCCGCCTCTGGAGCTCATCTTTAACGCACCTGACTCCCACCTCAAACATCGGCAGAAACACTATCGTCGGGAGCTGCCTCGACAACTTCTGGTAGAACCTGACTTCCTTGATGGCCGCCGCGTACTCCTTGTCGGCTGCTTGCCCGGTGAGGCCGTCCTCCTGCACCTTGGCAAGCGTGAGTGTCACTCTCTGGGCGAGCTTGCCCTCCAGGACTAGCTCGAACTGCTGGTAGATTTCGAGCACTCTCTTATTGTCCTGGAGGTGAGCGCGGACAATAGCGAGGATGTCCTGTTTCGCGCGCCTGTAGCAGGCCTCTCCGGCGTGCGCGACCTTGAAGAACCTGTCAATGTAGGTCGGTGGCTGGTTTGCCTCGCCTAGGCGCCCGAACACGGAAGCCGTTCTGTCGTATTCAATGCGGTGCCCCTTGGTAGCCCTGTCGCTCTCGAGGACCTGCACTCGCCCGATGAACCTGCTGTAGAAGTCGGAGCCAGAGTCCTCGCCTGGGTAGAGCAGCGACTCGAAGTCCTGCTGCACGCCACAGGAATGGCTCCCAGTTCCGATGTCTTGACCGGTAGAGTACGCCGAAACCCCCTGGTTGGCATCTGTTTTACCCTTGATGGTGCCTTCGGGCTTGGGGTCTTTGCCGTTAACCCCTATCGGCTGAGCTGTACGCTTCTCGGATACCTTGCAGAACTCTGGCCGGCAGAAGTCATCGAAGGCACTCACCAGTCGGTCGACATGGGCCGCAAACCCGGCCAGAATTTCATCGTCGGAGCGAGAGAACTTGAGTCTAGAGCTATCCTTGGACCGCCCCTCGTCGCCATCGTCCCGCGCGAGCAGCAGGTCAAGGCGGAAGACAGGGCTCACATAGTCCTGGAAGTCCATGAAATCGGGGAATTGCAGCTCAGGGACCTTGTCCAGGGCGTGGACTGAGCCTGAACCCAATGCATCCGCCTCTCGTTTCAAGGTGCTTTCCCTCTTCTTCTTTGCGGCCAGCTTCTCTGCCTGCTGCTTCCTGTAGGCGGGGTTGGCCTAGCGCTCTTCCTCCTCTTTCTGTTCCGCGCGTGTGAGCTTCTTCTTTTTGTCAGCTTTGTGGAGAGGGGCAGGAGCCGTCTCCTTCGTAATCAGGGGACGAACCAGCCTCAGTGGTTTCCCACCAGCCGCCTGCTTAAGCTGCTCAAGAGTAAGGAAGCCAACGAAGAAGCTGCGAAGTGTCTTTACAGAGCGGTCCACTACTTGCCTCAGCTAGTGCTGCATGAGGTTCCCCGCAGCAAACTTTACCTCTTGCCTTTGCTCCTTTGCCAGCCCCTTGTAGCCGTTCTCATTGAGATTGAGGCGACCACCAATTAGTCTGACGAAAGCGCGATGTGCCTCACAGTCCCGGATGTCTGGGAGGTCACCCAGTTCAAGGTCCGATTGCAGTGCACTGCCGGAAATCAAATCGGTGCTCTCCATTCCAGTCTCGTTTAGGAAGAACCCAAGGTGGACATTTTAGTGTACAGAGGCTGAACGGAAATAATAAGACTAGAGCGGTGTCATATGCGCCTGATACTCGAACTCATGAACCTTCCTCAGTATGGACTCGTCAATCCACTTTCGCTCAGACAACTCTGACTCTGCCTCCTTGTAGCCACTAAAGCACCATTTCCCAGTTGCACTCTTACCTGGTCTTCCATTTTAGTTTCTAGCTCGCATTTGTTGTGGAGATCTAAGCCATTTGAACTTTTTGATAATGAGCAGACAACCTCGATGCCAAACCTGTCTTAGTAGTCGCTACACTTTCGTTTGGTATGCGGTCTGGAACTAAAAGAACTGGTCAATTTCTATCGCGTAGAGGGCTGCTCCTTGCTTCCCTGGGTCTCGCTCAACCACAAACTAGCCAAGGTTACGGAGCTCTACTAGGCTGAAGTGCTAGAAATCCTACCACCAGTCTTAAAGACTAGCAGTGGCAACATTATAAGCAATCAGGCGCATTTTAATATTACCTTCTGCCTCTTGTTTCCTTTAGTGATGCCCTGCATACTCAGTGATTGAGAAGCCCCCTTGTTTGGCATGGCGCAATGCAGCCGTGAGTCTTGTCCTAGGGAGCACGAGGATATGTAACCGCTTCCTCTCGTCAGGACTCTGAAGAATGTACTCTAGGATTGCCTACTTCATAGCGCGCACGTAGCTGGCGAACACCTCCTGGAAGACTGACTTCACATTCTGATTGAACTTGCGCAGAAGGCGCTCAGGCACACGATCGAGTGCTCGCTGCATCCATTCGGTGCGGAACTTGGACACCTCCTCGTTCCTGATCGATTCGCTCGACTCCAAGTATCGTCTGAACCGGTGCGTGCTCAGTTCGACCTGCTTGAGTAGCTGTGTCGACCAGACTGCGTTGTACTTGAATTAGCTCTCGTCTTCAAGCTCAGGGGATGGAAAGTCAAATACCCTTAAAAGAGCTGTTTCTCTCTCGGTAGTATTTTCTTTTGAATCTTTAGGCTGTTCAACAGGTGGATCCTCGAGAGGCATTGCCCCAGCAAAGAGGCAGTGCTCGAGGAACTCCTATAAGCCCTACTCCTCCTATTGATCTTCGTCGAAGGGCTTTGTGGGCTGCTTTGTGGTCTTAAGATAGGCTATTAAATCAGTAAGGTGCCTCTTTTGGAGCCGAGAGGTGAAGTCTTAGTAGGCGCCTATTCTTTGAACTGGGGTAAAATAGGTGAGGTCTCCAAACTTCGCAAATGTGGCTGCAAATGTCCTTTCTGTGCGGTCGAACAGCTCCGGATAAGGAAGTTTGTCTACTGGCTCTCTCAGCAGTTCTGCCGCTGAGTCACTGTATCCTATTGGTTGCTGCCCAAATGAGGTTGCGAGAGCTTCGTTAACATCATTTAGCGTCGCTTATGAATCCTACGTTCCCTAGATTTCAGTAATGCTGCCGTCATTGATTTGGGTATCACGTGTTTCTTCTTCCTTGTTTCTGCCAGTCAATTGCTGGAAAACTTCTGCCCTGGACGACAATTAACCACTTTTGCGTAGCCTATTGCTCATTGCTGCTGCAGTCTGAGGCTTCTTAGGGATCTACTGGGTGTTGATCTTGAAATCACGATTGCTACGTTTGCTGTTTGGGCCGATGTCTTCGACAAGGAAGTTCTGAAAAATGTTGTTGAACTTTGCTTAACTAGGCCTTTTAATTACCTTGCTCACGTCAAGCTGTGTATATATTCTTACTTGGCTTTTAACTGCCTAGTTAAGCTCTTTTTGTAAAGCATGATGCTTAGGAGCAAGGCCAAGCCCAGATTCTCGTAGCACAGACTTAACCGTGGTTGGAGCTTGCTTGGCTCCGAGACTGCTCAGAAATTGGTAAGGTTTCGATGGGCTTGAAGATAATCCTGCCTCAGGTGTTTTCAAAGCCATTGTCTCTCCAGTTTAAAACACACCGCTTTCACTCGGATCTGGCTACTTCTAAGAGAATATATATCTTTCAGAGTCTTTGGAAGGCTCAGCAGAAACGTTTATGTTTCTTCTTCTCTCTAGTTTTTCAATTCGGCCAATCGCTTTCTGCCAGTGCATGCTCTGCACGAGGCTTTTAGATCCCTGACTCTTGTCAGGTGGAAGCGCCATTCTGAGACCAGCTGTAGACTTCGCAGAATTTATCTACTCAGGTGCTGCGAACCCAGCGTGATCAGTTTGAAGGGCAATCTTGTTCCGGCCGAACCTTTTAGTCGCTTGGCTGTAACCTCTCATTGCTGGGGTTGCAAGAGTTTGCGATTGCATTGGTCTCGACGACGATTGTCGCATCTAGTGCCCTTTAATGTTTTAAGTATTAGAGAAGGGATGGTTTCTGAACCTCGGCTACTTAACATGTCCTCCTCTGGCCGAATAGTCACCATTGACATCTATGGTTTGCGCCATAAGCTGAGTGCTTGGTCTCAGACCTACACCTTTTGATGATTCGAGCCCAGACATCATTGCATTCTTTTGCACGCTGCTTCGGTTGAAAGTGGTCCTGACGTGCATTTAGGCGACAGATTGTGCCGCCTTTTGGTTGTCATGGAAGACTGGTAGCCTTTCATCGTTGGGGTTTTAAGTATTGATCCTTTGCATATTGGGGATTCCCCGTTACGAGTTCATATTACAAATTATAATAAATTTAAATAATTCAAATGTATGGGGTTTTGGGGTTTTGGGG
>Ga0208148_1000520_pt1 | contig 14807 bp, 18 predicted proteins | sample DEB08_DNA_16_FD_184525 | JGI IMG/M metagenome (GOLD analysis project Ga0208148, IMG submission 184525) | Aqueous microbial communities from the Delaware River and Bay under freshwater to marine salinity gradient to study organic matter... | ecosystem: Environmental > Aquatic > Marine > Coastal ...
TCACGCAACTTTTGTGCATGAGGTCTGCTTACTGCATCTTCTAAAAAATCGTGGTATTCTGTCGGTATATCTTTTGTAAATTCGTCATAAGACTCGTCATCAAGTAAAAAGTTTTCGTCAGGTTCGTGATCTTCCAAACCATTGTATATCCATGACATTGCGTTATCTTCAGCAAATGCAGCAGACAAAGCATCACTAAATGTAATTTTTTCTCTTTCTTTTTCGTAGGCTTCTTTTGCCTCTTCTTCTTGAAGAAGATTTATAGGTCTCGCTAACTCAATTTTTTCTGCTTTTAATGCCATTCAAACTAACCTTGTGGTAACTTAGCAATTTCTTCAGCCGTAGGTATTTTAAATTCTACAGGACCTTTATTTTGTTTTTCTATAATTGATGCTTTCTTTTTCCTAGCTTTTTCTACACCTAATTTCTTTATTTGATCTAATGTATAATACTCACTAGGAAATGGAAACTTATCTCTTATTATCATCCACCTATCAACTCTGCCAGTAACAGGTGTTGCAGTAATTTCTGACTCATCATCTGGATTTTTATTTTTGTAATCGTCTATTATTAATTGAGCATTTTTCTTTATATCTGTTTCATTCATATTTATAGATCTTGGTATTAAAACACCTTTGTAATTTATATGACTTGCAATAATATCTGCTCCTGCTTGTTTAACTGCAACTTTAGGATCTACTCCTAACCCTATGTAAACCCTAGATAAATCCTCAACCTTTTGTTGAATAGATGCACTGTTATGTGGACTTTCACCAAACCAACTTGTAGTTTCTGAACTTATAGTACGCACTTGCGATTCTATTAATTTATATTTAGCATTTATATCAATACCTGTTCTATTAGATTCTGCAACCATACCTATTGCTTCTTCAAGAGATTTACCACCTTGTTCAATAGCAAGCACTGAGTTGTAAACAGCTATATCATTTTTACTCAAATGATTTTCAAGAACACCATTTCCTCTTGCTTTCATTATTCTAAACAATTCAATTTGTGACTTTACTTTATCTATATTAGGCTGAACTCCTAAAATATTTGTAGAGCCTTCAGACAAAATATTTGAATAATCATCTGATTTTATGTTATTTCTTTCCAAAATAAGCATTTGTGTATCTACATCTTTGCCTTTTAATGCTAATTTTAATGCAGCGTCTTTTTGTTTTTCTGTTAAATTTTCTTTTATAGATGTAAAGTTACCTTGTGTCATTACATTCGAAGCATCAGTAATTACTAGTGCAGCAGCTATTTCCTTGTCTAAATCTAAACTTATATTATTTAATCCAATTAAAGCATTGTTAGATGATGTTCCTATTTTGCCAACTTGTTTACTTAATGCTGGTCTACCATCATAACCTGTCTCTAAAAGCTGTTTAGATGTTTCTATAAGCTGTCGTATTTTATTAACGTTAACTTGACTTGGATCTTCTTTGTATATGTTTATTAATTTTCTTGCATCTGCTTGTAAATTTAATGCAGCAGCCAATACAGCACCTTCTGCTTTTTCTTTATTAGGCATATTTTTTACAAAAGTACCTGCTGTTTCTAATGTTGTTTTTGTGTCTGTATTATTTGCTTCATCTATAATACTAGAAGAGCCATCATTTAAAGCAATGTCTTCGTTTTCTTTTGCTTTAACGCTGTTAAATTTTTGAATAGAATTACTTACATCTTGAGTTAACTCAGAACCTTTTATTGTTATTGTTTCCCCATTTCCCAACTTCATATTTACATCTTCGTTATTTTGTAACTTTTCATTAATTTCATTTAACTCTTGATATGTTGGTTTTTTTAATTCTATCTGATCTTGTATGTTTCGGTTAAATTCGTTAGCTAAAACACTACGTTTTGTTCTCCATGCTTTATTAAATTTATCTTTTTCTGATTGTGGCAATGTACTTTTAGCTATGCGATCTTTAGCAGAGTTTAACTCACCAAAGCTAGAAGCTCCAGTTACAATATTATTCAATGTTTCTGATTCAACTTGTATATCTAATTGCTCTTTAGAACGTATATTAGAATACTTTATACTTCCATCTTTTTGACTTTCATCAATTAAATTTATTGCATCAATTCTTGCCTTTTCATGCACAGGATTGCCTGGTAAAGTTGATGCCATTGTACTCTTTAGCCTAGTTAATGTATCACCAACAGATATACCTCTAATCTGATCTCTTCTAGTATATGTTTCTTGCCTTCCCTTAAGTTGTGCACCTGCTGATAAATCACCTAATTTTGCAATCAATGCCTTTTGTTCGTTTGGTCTAAGATTGTACTTTCCTGCAATATCTTGTATTTTTTTGTTTGAAAACTTTGTGTAGTTTGTGTCAAAATCTTCAGCGTTAAGACTTTTGTCGTTGTCGATATGTGCATCTAATTCTTTAGCCAATTCATTTTCAGCATCTGCTATAGCTGTTTTTGCTTCTGCTTTCTTATCAGCATCATAAAATTCAAACATAATATTACCAGCAGCTTCACCAAACTTTGCAACTTCTTGACCTACGCCAGTAAATGCACCAGCTGAAGCTCTTGGTCCTAATGAACCACCTGTAGTCAAACCTGTGGAACCTAATCCTTTATTATATAATGGTATCTGTGGCATTTTTTATTCCTATCCCATCATTACTTTAGCCATTTTCTCACCTGACTGTAAAACAGTCCTATAAGCTGCTGTTTTAAACTGTGCTGATTGTGCACTTGCTGTAGCTCTAGCCATAGCTGCTTCGTTTATTTTACCAGCTTCTTCTATAGAACCTGCATAACGTATTCCTATCGCATCTAACTCAGTGTTAAAGAAAGTATCTCTTAATGCTTCCAATGCACTACCTGACATTTGTACACCAGACTTTGCAGTAGCAACTCTTTGTGTGCTTTGTAATCTTTCAGCACTTTTTCTAAGATTAGCTTCTTTTTGTCTTGTGGCACGCTGCAACAATACCTGTTCATTCTCAGCTACCTTTGCATTATATTCACCTACTTGCCTTGCAGCCTTAGCTGAAGCCATGTTTCCTTTGTAACCTAGAACGGCATCTAACATTACATCACCCTCGCAAAACGATAATAGTCCGAACCATCAGGACCATACTTCTTCATTAAACCTTCATTCTCAAAACCAAGCCACTCTACATATCTTATAGCTTGCTGGTCATTTGTATGCACGCTTGCCTGTATACGCTTTAAATTTGCATCATCCTGCACATGGTCTAACAGTAAACTAGAGTATTTCGCAGCTGCAAATGGTTTCTTGTAAGCTATGCTTGACATAACAAACCAGGCTTCACCTACGTTTTCCCACAATCCATATACACCACCAATCATAAATACCTTACTTCCTTGCAATGCTGTGTATGCACTAATGCAACTTTCTTTCATCATAGCCGCTTTTGAGCTTTCTGGAAAATGAAAATTAGTCTCTATCATTTCCAAGTCTTCTTTTTCAAACTTTTTAATACTAAGCATCAAATGTATTAGACCTTCTCATAATAGCTAATATTGTCATTGGCAATGGTTGTGTCTGCCTTATAACAATCTTTGCATCATTATCATACCCTGACGGAAAGGATATTTCCTTATCTCCATTAAACAAAGGTACAGCTTGATCCATAGCCATACTACTATCTCTAAACGGCAATCTATCTAAGTTACTAGTATCAGGTCCTAACTCTGCACCAACTGTCTGAAAGAATCTAGCTGTAACACCATGTATTCTTTTTATCTTGCCTTGTGCAATGCCATCTTCTGCACCTGCTTCCATACGCAATGTTTCTAATGATGATGTGTAGCCATAGCCAACATGAACTTTAGTTGAACTTCTATCTAATGTAATTGCACCATTGCTTACTGTTTTATCAGCGTGTGCAGCACCATCTGCTAAAATAGTTACTGTTACACCCTCAAGATGATTTAAGCCTGTAATAGACGTTGTAGCACTGCCACTATATGTTAAGCCACTATCTACAAAAAAAGCATCTGTTACATCATCATTAAAATATAATGACTTTAGAAAAACAATATGTCTTACAGTAGTACTGTTAATAGTTCTTTTTACACTTAGGTAAACTTGGTCTTCTGCACCACTAGGTATAGCTGTTATACTTTCTACAACACCACTGCCACCTAAACTATGCTCATGCCAACCTACTGTTGCGTTTGCTCTATCATAAGTTAATCCTATTAGTCTGCCGTCACTGTGAACAAACCATAATAATAACTCTGGCTCCTGTTGCCAAACCATATCAGTCAAGCCACCTCTAGCTAAATGGTCAGCTAACACAGTTAAATCAACACCTAACAATCCATCTGTGTCTAAATCAAAGGTTATCTCTTTTACTTTTTCTGCACCTTTTTGTATTAATATCGTGCTGTTACCTGCTCTTAATGGTTTTACATTACCTGTGCCAAACGTAGTTTCTCGCAATACGTTAACATTTGTAGGTGTAACTGGCTCTGATCCTGCACCACCTGATAACGTAAATTCAGCACTAGTAGTCAATAACTGCAAAAATCTAGCTGGTAATAAGTGTCTTATCACGTTAACTTGGTCTGATGCTATTGTTACATTAATTGCTGCATCATCTGCTGTGCCTGGTGTATGGTTCTCAAAGTCAGCAGAAACGCTACCAAATATAGTTTGTGGCTGATCTGTTGTACTTGCAAAATACAATCGTTCTTCGTAAAAACCTATAGCTCTTGGAAATCCAGTGGTTGTACTAAAGCTACCTAACGACCATTTTGCAGTAGCATTACTAGAACCTACAACTTGTGCTGGTAAAACAGACACTCCACCATCATCTTCTTTAACTGTAGCTGTGACTGTTGTAGCATTAGTAAATGCAGTAATCTTTACATAACCAGTATCATCATGCCTATATTCCCAGTTAAGACTGCCATATGTTTCTGTACCAGATGTATGAACTGGTGGTGTGTTTCCTGATGTTTGTGTGTTACCAGTCGTATGCTTATAAACATGACCATTAAATCTCACAAAAGCATTATTGGCATAACTTGTACTTGCTGCCCATTCATCATAAGTTATCTCTAATACTTCACGAAACCTTATTAATCTACCAACATCTGTGCTTGCAAATAAATCAGCACTAGCTGTAATCGTAACAGAGCCATTATCTGCTGATGCATATAAAGTTGTTGCAGTAATATTTTCATCTAAATAAGGACCATCAACAAAATCAATATCTGTTAATGTCCATGCTGTATGACTTGTTCTTGTTAACTTTGCAGGTTCATGGCTATTATGTGCTAAAAACAAAACATCTGCTGACTGTGCAAAGTTAATCGTAGATAACTGTGATGTAGTATATGGCGTAGTAATTTCTATTACTTTACCAGCAGTACCTGCACTGCCATATGTTGTAAACGCAGAACTGTTAATACCACTTAACTGAAATGTATTAGTTGTAACACCTGCAACTGTAAACTCTCTGTTGTTTACTTCTGTCATGCCTACAACACCAGAAATAAAAACTCTATCTCCATTACTCATGCCATGTGAATTAGACGTTACAACTGCTGGATTTGCTTTGGTTATAGCACTTATTGCTGTAGTTGCTGCTGTGACTAAGCCACCATCTTTATATATTCTAACGTAAAGATTACCAAACTCTAAGACATAGGCTTGTGTATCACTAAACTCAAAGTTAATTAATCTTACCTGTCCACCATCTTTTGTGGTTCCTGCGTAATATGTGCCAGGTCTTCTTGTCACTCCACCTTGAGGAAAGACAATCATATTGTTTAAATCTTTTACGGCTTCATTATATTTTTGTAAGTCTATTCTACCTTCTAGCCTAGGAGATATTTCACCTGCTCTAAAGTTGGTGATAATAGACGATACTCTAGCCATATTAGAACCTTGCGTTAGTGTAAGTATCTGCCTGTAATTGCTCTGGATAACCCTCTAGTGCATCCATACTTCTGGCTTCACTTAGCCTTGCTTGATATAAAGAATACATAGATTGAGCTAAAGCATTACTACCAGTAATTGCATAAGCCGTTTCTGATGCAAGCTTGTGTGCAATCGTACTGCTTAACAAAGGATCAAACTGTTCTGTGTCTGTTACTCTACCTATATAAATAATAGAACAAGTACCTTCATTAGATAATACTTTCCTACCCTCTATCTTAAACATTACATTACTGTCATATGCAGCAACATCATTGTTTACATTAGAGTTCCAAAAAGAAACAACCCTTAAGCAATAAGGGTCTGTAGGTAATGTAAATTGACTGGAAAATCCAAAAGCAGGTGCATCAGTATCTTTAGCTAATGATGATCTTGATATAGCTACATTCCAAGTATGTGCCCTTAGAACTGCATCTCTTACTGTTTCAAATCTTCTGTTACAAAGTCGTGCTTCTTTAGAGTTTTCAGTTAATGCAGTAATTGTTGCTGCACCAAGTAAATCCATAGCTTCGTTACAAATATCTACAACTGACGGCATTTTAAACTCCTAATAATAAGGAGCAGCTTTCACTGCTCCCTATAATAATTTAGTTTACAACATAGTTGATGATAAAAGCCATATCACCAGCAGTACCACCAGCAGCTGACATTGTCGCTGCAATATAGTAATACCCACCTGGATCAGAACTATCACCAGCTAATTCGTATAACTGCTGCCCTGTTGTGTTTAGGTTAGCTGCTTCATAGCGAACTTCTGCTATTGCTGCACCATCTGCTACAGCTGTCGCAAAAACGTCTGCATCTTTCACAACACCTGCTGATGTGTAGATACCAACATTAAATGCACAACTGCCACCTAGAGCATCTGAGCCAATTTGCACTGACATTATAGATGCATTAGATGGAATTGGAGCAAGCATAACAATGTCACCTGATGCTGAGTCACCTGTACCCAACTCAATGTTACCTGATGCTACTCTTACAACACCATGCAAGTTATGAGCAGCGTTAGCAACTGTAGGACTAGCCTCAAAGTTAGCTACGAGATCTGAGTTTTTAGTAGTCATAATCTATCTCCCTTACGCTGATTCATCACAATCGATTTGCACAATCTTAGATTCTTCCATGCGTGTAGCTCCAACACTCATGCAATAATAAACTTGAGTAGCATAACCTTTGTCTGCTCTCTCGTCTATTCTTGCTGATACGTCTTTGCCTATGCCTAGAGCAATCCCATCCTCTGCCCATGCGAAACATGAACGGATGTTTGATGCAAGCGATAGTCTGTTTGTTACAATAAACTTGAAACCCATGAATGTATCTACATCACCCTGAACAAGAGCCTTAACTGTATTAAAGTCAGAACTTGTTACTGATGTTGTATTTAATAGAGCTTCAATCTGATTAGGACCAACTGCAATATATCTTGGTATTGATGGGTCAACGTCAGCTAAATCTAAAATCTTTTTAGCTTGAATTAACTTAGCAACAGACATATCTGCACTACCATTTGCAATCTGATTGTCAGATGAAAAAGCAGTAGATGTTGAACCTGTTTCGCCTGTAAAAGCTGTTCCAAGTGCAGCAGAAATGATAACATCATCCATAGCTCTACCCATTGCAGCTGCTGCTGCTTGTGCATAACTTGATGTTGGATCAATTAACATTCTGACTTTATCTTGGTCATCAATTAAATCGGCGTATTCATAGTCAGCTAAACTCACCCTACGTCTTGCATGAGGTGTGTCTATCTGTGGAGTGTCGGCATGACGTGTTGTACGCAACTGTGCAGTAGCAACGCCTACCTGGTCGAAAAAAGCATTTTTCCCTGTGATATTCTCCACACGAACTGTGTCTCTTAGACGGCTTCCCATCTGTTGAGACAGCATCTGTACGTTAGCAGAATACTGTTGGACAAATGCTGTAGTTACTGATGTTGACATTTAAGTCTCCTTAGTAAAAGTTACATTTGATTTATTTACAGTGTGCTACCCTTTACGGACACTCCTAGAATTTTTAGCCGACTTTAGGCTATCGTCTATCCGATTGTCTTGAGGACTTGTTGCCAAGCTACCCTGCATAACCCATTCGTAATATATATCAGCAAGTTTGTTAGGATGCAACAAATCTCTTTGCGTTCCAAACTCAACTGCAAGCCGTAAACATTCCAAACGAATTTCTTGTGTAGGCGTTATTTCATTATCCATGAATAAATCCCATCAATTCTTGCATACGTTCAACAGCACGTTGTCTTCCTATAGGATCTTTTCTGTTCCAGTAGGCGTGTGTTTTATCGTTCATTATAGTATCAACTTCTTGTTGTGCCATTTGTGGTGTATAAGCTCTATTAGTAGCGTTATCACTAACAGTATCTTCACTTGTTACAGTAGATTTAAAATCTCCCATAGCAGCAAAAGCCTTAATAAAAGCAGGATGATTACCTATTAATGTACCATCATCTAGTTTCATTTGTAACAAATCAGAGCCACCAAACTGTTCAACAATCTCTTTTGCAGCCGTAACTTTTTGTTCAAACGCTGCTCCCCACTCTTTTTGTAGCTCTGCTGCTGTTTGTTCTGCTTGTTGTTCTGCTTGCTCTGCTAAACCTTCGCTTGTTTGTTGCACTGTGCTTTTGTAATAATCTAACACACCTTGTGCTTGTTGTGGTGTAAGCCTTAGATTATGTGCAATATCTGCATACGCACTAGCAACTTCTTCAGTTATAACATTCCCATCAACAGGTAACTCGTAACCTTGTGGTGTTTCTGGTCTGCCTAACTTACTGTAAATGTTATCTAAATCTTCTTCTGTAGGATTTTTTGGCAACGGAACCTTATCGCTACCTATTAATCTCTGTGCATTTACATAACTCCTGGCTAAATTACCAACATCTTTTATTGGCGATAGACTAGGATGCTCCCTTAATTCTTCTGGTATCATTTCCATGAAACTGTTACCAGACCCACCTTGTGCAACTTCAGCTGGAGTCTCCATAACTGTAGTTTGTACTGGTTCGGCTACCTGTTCAGCAACTTGTTCTGACATATTTACTCCTCTTTCATCATGTTATATATGTGTAGTATGACTGCCCTTTTACCTTCTTCAAAGGCTGTAGCGTTGGCATCTCCTGCTACATAACTTGAAGCACGCCAGTTACAGCGTATCTCCAAATCTTCCAACACCTTTTTACCAGCGTTATCCCCAAAAGCATCTTTATACATTACCTTGAGTTGTGCTATTTGCTCACTCATTTGCACCCACCATTCTTACAGCTTGAGCAGCCTGACCTACTGTAACAACATCTTCTTGCTCCATTTGTCTTTCCATCTGCTCTTGTTGCATCATTGCTCTTTGTTCTCTTTCTTCATCAACGACTGACTGTGATTTTAACACTTTCTTTGGTACGCCTAAAGCATCAGTTAAATAAGTAACTAATCCATCAGGGTCAATGTGATCTCCTACTGGTAGTTGCTGTGACAATGGCATTAATATTTCTAAGGCTCTCATCACACCATTTACGGAACTAGACTTCTGTGCTCTTGCAAGTGGTGATACATATTCTATATCAACATCAATACCTTGTAAAATCTCTGGTGGTCTTGCAAGCATGTCAGCACGCAGCATCAAAGCAAACGCCCTGTCAATTAATGGTCTTAGCATCTCGTTCATTAATCTACCAAGAACAGGACCTATGACTCTCATACGTTCTTCTTGCCTTTGTATTACTTCTGTTGCTGTCATGTTTGGCGTACTGCCACTAAGTAATTGGTCAACGAAGAAAGCAGAACGTATTGCTAATCTTCGCTGTTCTTCCATATTTAATCCGATAGGTATATTCGCACCAGTTTGTAATGGTGTTATTGTATCTCTTGAACCTGATCTGTAAAAGTTAAGACCTCCAGGCTGGGTCCTAATGGGGAGCAAGAACCCATCATCTGGCACTAATAGTGGAGGATCTATCATTTTTTGTGCTGCTTGTATGATTGTTTTAGACATTAGATTTATCATCTTTACATCTGGCAACGCAACCATAGCTGGAGATCTACCCATAACTTCCCCAGTTGCCTTGAGAAAGCGTGGAACAACGTAAGGTAACTCTTGGAAACCACTCTCTGCCAATATCATTTTTGTTTCCATGCAGATATACATAGATGCAAATGGCATATTCTTATTATTAGCTTTTGTTGGGTCTCTGTCTTTTCTTGGCATAACTGCATGTAGTATTGTAACATTCTCATCTGGCTTTTTCTCAAACGTCTTAGCTATAAACGCACCAACATTATCAATACCAAACCTTTGCACAGCTTGCCTTGCAGGTATCTCATACTTTCTAAATACAGTATCAACAATACCATATTGATCTTCTGTCACATAAAACTCTGATATATGCCTTGTACTAAAACGTAATGTCTTGTCATCCATCTCAACAAACATACACCCAGTACCGAATACAACTAGGTCTACATACATCTCATGCACTTCTGTTTCAAAGTTAGACATAGTAAAAGCACGCATCATTCTTTGCGAACTATCTTCTAACCATCTTTGTACTTCTTCATCTCTGCCTAGTTCTTCGTCTTTCATTGTCAAATGAAACCAAGGTGTAGCACCTGATGTAAGCATACCATGAAGACTAGATGATAATAAATCTACTGATTGTAGAGCTGTACCATCAAAGATAAGCTCCATTCTCTTTTCACCACGACTTCTTTTCTTAACTATGTCTGCTTTTCTTGGCAACATATAGTCAGCTAACTCCTGGTAATGATTATTCCAGTTGTCTCTCTGACCTTCAACGTGTTGAAATCTAGCAACTATATCTTTAACATTCATCATCAGCTTATCCTAATAAAGTTGGTGTGCCACCTGATCCACTCATACTGGTAGACGTTTCTCCTAAGTTACCAGCAACAATCGTACTGCCACGACCTCTACGTTTTTTTCTTTCTGTTGTTTCAGCTTCAGCAGATAAAGCAGCAGCCTTTTCATAATCAGCTTTAGCAGGTTCTTCTGGTACTGGTGGTGGTGGTGGAACATATACTTTAGGTTTAAGGAATGACATTGTTATCTCCTACGTTACTGATCTTTTTGACGCTGGTCTAGTTGTAACACCATAGCCTTCCATGATTGTGCCGCCTTGCCCTGATCTCTTACCTCTAGTTGCATACCTAGTTGTAATTGTTGGCGTTTCATCTTCAACAACTTCAGGTGTTACTTCTGGTGTTACTTCAGGTGCAGATGGTTGTCTGTAGTCATATTTATCTGTACCTGTTACAGTTTCTTTAACTTCTCTAATAAGTTTTTTTGTTGGTCTTTCTAATGGTTCTACAATATCAGCACCAGCTTTTTCAACTACATTAATTGCTTTCTTAACTGGTCTTTCTAAAGGTTTAACTATTTTTTTTGCTGCTTTTATTACTGCACCCATTTTAACTTCCTTTCCATGTATGCCATCCTATTTTCTTATTCTCAGGTCGAAACCAAAAGGCTTTTTGATAACCACTTCTTGTAAAGGCTTTCCTTAAAACTTGAAATCCCATTCTTGTATAACCTTTTTTAGCAATAAAGTCTATAACCCAAACATTTTTGCCACCACCCTTGTAAGCATCTACAGGAAACTTTGAGTTTTTTACATAGGATTCAACTTGTTTTTCGTTAGGAAATCCCCATGTAGCAAACACTAACGGCTCCTGTATCACACTTCTAATAATCTTATACTGCATAATTCCCAAAGGTCTTTCAATATATTTCTGTATAAGTTTATCATCCCACCAATTATGAAACTCACTCTGCTTAACCATCTCCATAGCATCACGATAGTCCTGCGAATACCTCATAGCGTAAATGGATTGTACTCATTGACTGCCACAGACTGTGGTGCTTTTGTCATCTTAGTACGATTCTCCAACCCTAAAGCTAAATACCTAAACGCATCAGCACTGTGACTTGTAAAGTCATGTCTTGGCTGATCCCTAAACATCCTCTTTCGGTCATCCCATTCCTGTCTATACTGCCTTAACATCTCAAGACCTTCATTGCATTTTTCTCTATCAAAATAACATTTAGGTATAAGCATCCTTGCAGCGTTAATTCCATCAGCAATCTTCATCTTAGGTATCACCTTAAAACGTATACCCAAACTAAACGCAGTCTCTAATCTCGACTTCCCACTACCCAGTTCTCGAACTTCAATATCATGTGGAGCAAGATGATCTCCCCAGTGATAATCTTTTTGTCTAAGGACTTCAGCATAATGGTCCAAGCCAACGCCACTATTCTCATAATAGTCAATAACATTAACAGCTCCCCCTCTATAAACCTGTGCAAACCAAATAGCCGTACTATCATTAATTCCCAAATCCCAAGCCGTATGTACTGGCAATGCAGGATCGTAAGGAACCCTGGTAATCTTACCCTCATCATCTAAATCAGCAAGCAACTTACCATAATACGCACCAATAATAGCAGCTGTAAACGAACACTCATACTCTTGCTCATATTGTTCTGGTGTCATCTGCACTCTAGCAGCATCTAATTCTGTTTCTTTTACTAGTTGTGTTTCACTAGCCTTAGCAATTTTCCAGTACCATTGGTCAGAACCTTCTTCATCTTGCTCTTTAGCCTGCTGTAATATATCAAAAAAATGATTATGACCTGCTGGTGTACCTAAAAAGATGGCACTACCCTCTCTGTCAGATAGTGCTGGTCTTACAACCTCCCCCCATACCCTAGGATTCTGCATACCATATTCATCAAACACACACAAATCTAAGTATATACCTCTTAACGCATCTGGATTCTCACCTGATAATAACATTATCCTACCATTATTAGGAAAGTCTGCCCTTAGCTCAGTCTCGTTAAACGTAACACCTGGTATAACACCAGCATAATACTTTACATAATCCCAACTAATCCTCTTAGCTTGCGTAAAAGTAGGTGCCACTAACGCAACTCTTGGTCTTGGCAGAGGACAAGTTAACACATGTTTAATCATATGATTGACAGCAAAGACAGTCTTACCAAAACGTCTGTGCATAACCAGCACATTCCATCTTTTCAAGTTCTTATGCATCTCAGCCTGTAAGTCTCTAGGCTTATAGGGTATCTTAACTTGCATCCTCTGTACCAGTCTCCCAAACTATCTTCAATGAACCATCACTGATCTCAACGCCTGTTCTATTCTTAGGCTCTCCAAACCTGTCTGGTAATACTTTCTGCACCTTCCATCTTACATGATGCCCATAGTCTCTTAATAAATTAGGGTCATAGTTCTTTCGACCATGCAACGCATCACCATACATATCCTCTAGCTCCTCAAGTGCTTTTTCAGCAGCCTGTCTCTGTGCAGTCTTAACATTGGTGTCTAGTTCTGTATCTTTGCTCATGTAGCGATATAACGTAGCACGACTAACCTTTGCATCTGCACATGCTTTTACAAGGCTGTGTCCGTCTGTAATCGATGATATGATGTGGTCTTGTTTTGCTTTGCTTATCATGTGTGTGTAGAACTACCTATTAATTGATATATAATGTGGCACGCCTGCGTGGGTGGCATACCTTAATTATTATCCCCCCCATGCCTCGACAATCTGCGTACATTTTTATTATTGTTTTGTTTTCTTTGTAAATCATGTGTCTTCTTTGCCGTGTAGAACTGTATCAACTGAATGTTTATTCTAGGCTAAACAGTACCTCTCTTTATATGCTATCAAATAAACTATTTCTTTCATCGCATCAATAATATTTTTTACATTGCAATAATATTGCCGTTCTTATCCTACCTTGTAACGCTTGCCATGCCTTGAATTATACGCTTATAAAAAATATTTACATTCATGTATTGACATATAAACCATTGGTTATTATATTAGTATTATATTTTAATTTAGCAAAAGGTAAATACAATGAAATTACACCATACAAAATATAAACAAAACTATGTAAATTATATCTTAGATACAATAGACGAAGATATAAACGGCAAAACATTAATAAATAAAAATGATAAAATAAGTTATATCTTTGAAAGATTTTACAGTGAATACGCTTGGAACATAGAAAGACAAGGTAAGTTAAAAGCAATGACAGAATGGTTGCAAGGTTTAGCTTTAAACATTGAATTTTATAATTATGACATTATACAATTAGCAATTAAAATGGGTAGCATTGACGAAAAGCCAAGCGAATCATTACAAGATAAAGTTTGTGATAATTACTTTAATTTTATGGCAAATATTATTTTATCAATAGAACCTACACATATGATAACAAAAGATAATAAGCCTATATATTATGGCAATGATAATGAATGTTTTACAAAACTATTAAATATTCAGCCATTTAGCACAGATTATGCAATTAAACATGTTGGATATAATATAACAACAAATAATCTTTTGTGGCGTTCTATATCTCAAAGAGCTTAACTCTTGTTACTCTTGTTAGACTGGCTTTGTTCCAGTCTTTCAAGAGCTACAAGCTCATAACCTAGCAACAAAGAAAGGCTATAACATGATTAAAAAATATAAAGCAACTATCGAATTATCTTTTAACGTACTAGATGAAAACTCTGAAAAGATAACTATAGAGCATATAGAAAACAAACTAGATGATAAAGCTAGAGATATAGCAGATTATCAAGATGCAAAAATATCTATAACAAACTTTTACGAGGCATAACATGACAAGCATAATAAAAGGTTATCTTAAGTTTTTAGGTTTAATAATCTCAGCTATCATAACAGTCTATATAATTTATTATTCAATATGGTTTTTATGTTTACTCAATGATAATTGCTATCACAATAATTTTAGCATCTAAAAACAAATAGCATTGTAAAGGCTAGATTATACTAGTCTTTACATT
>Ga0208148_1000537_pt1 | contig 14564 bp, 18 predicted proteins | sample DEB08_DNA_16_FD_184525 | JGI IMG/M metagenome (GOLD analysis project Ga0208148, IMG submission 184525) | Aqueous microbial communities from the Delaware River and Bay under freshwater to marine salinity gradient to study organic matter... | ecosystem: Environmental > Aquatic > Marine > Coastal ...
ATAGAACTACAATCAGCTATTGCTATTAGACCACAGATAAAAGCTATTCTTGAAAGAGAATATTTAGCATGGTCAGATACAGTTGTTAGAGAAGGCTTTAACAAACAAGCTAAACGAATTGAGAAAGCATTTAAACGTATTGGTAATATACCTATTGAGTTTCAGGAATTAACTAAAGGCGATAAAGCACTAATCCAAAATTTAAAACAACAATACTTCACACAGTTTAAAGACGTATCAAATACATTCACAAGAAAGTTATCAGAAAAAGTTTATCAGAATACATTAGTTGGTTCAGATTTTACAGTATTAGAAAAAGAACTTAGACAAACTATTAATGGAATATATGCTAGTTCTGATGACCCAGAGATTCAAAGATTAGTAACTTATATCAAAAGAAATCAAAATTCAGACAATGCTACAATTCAAGCTAAAGTTGATAAGTCTGTTCAAACATTACAATCTAATTTTGCTAGAGATCGTGCTGGAGAGAACATGAAACGATATGCTGGACAGATTTTAAATGATTCTTTAAGGGATTTTGACGCAACCTTAAACCTTAGCAAGTCGCAAGATGCTGGTTTAACTTATGTCAAATACTATGGAGATGTTATTCCAACAACTAGAGAAATTTGCAGAAATGTAATTAATGGAGTATATAACAAACGACAAGGTGGACTTTTTACCATTGAAGAAGTTAATCAACTTTGGAACAGTAGAAGTTGGAAAGGTAAGAAGTCTGGTAATCCTCTTATAGTTCGTGGGGGTTATAATTGCAGACACCAATGGAGTTATGTCAATCCTGATTGGTATGACGAAGCTGGAGAACTAATAATATAAACAAATAAGGAGTCATAAATGACGCAAGAAAACGAGGTTGTTCAACCGATAACTGAACAAGAAGAAAACAATACTGAAGTAAAAACAGAAACACAAACAGCACAAGAAGTAAAAGAGATGAAATTTACTCAAGAACAACTTGATAAAGTTATCTCATCAAGACTTGAAGCTGAAAGAAGAAAATACGAAAAGAAACTTCAAGAAGAAGAAAATCAAAAAGCTGAAATTCTAAAACAAAAACAATTAGAAGAAGCTAAAACTAAACAAGACCTTGAAAAGATTATGCAAGATAGATTATCTGAAAAGGAACAAGAATTAAATAGATACAAAAACCAAATCAAAAAAGAAAAAGTTGATAATTCTATTTTATCTGTTGCTTCTTCAAACAAAGCTATTAGTCCAGCACAAGTAGTTGCTTTATTAAAAGATGAAGTAAAATATAATGATGATGGAAGAATAGAAGTAGTTGATAATAATTCTAATGTACGATATAACGCAAAAGGAGAACTTTTGACAATCGAAGATAGAGTAAAAGAGTTCTTAGATAGCAACCCACATTTCCGTCAAGGGTCGTTGTCTGGTTCAGGAAGCCAGAGTGCTATCGGTGGTAAAACTGTAAAACCCTTTAATCTACAGGACTTGGACTTAACAAAGCCAGAAGATCGTAAAGCCTATCAAGAATATAGGAAGAAACGAGATTCAGGTGCTGTTGAGATTAACTTAAACAAATAATAATAATAGGATAATATCATGGCTAACGAAAGCACAAGTTCTACACTATCGGAACTATACACAGAGATAGTAGCAGAAGCTCAATTTGTAGCATCTGAAAAATCCATTATGAGAAACTTAGTTAAAAACTATGCGATCTCTGGTGGTGGAAAAGCAGTAGAAGTTCCTGTCTATGCAGCAGTAAGTGCAGCAGCAGTAGCTGAAGCAACTGATCTAGCAAACACAGCAATCAACCCAAGTTCAGTAACTATTACAGCTTCTGAAGTTGGTGTTATGACTACTCTAACTGACCTAGCAAGAAACTCTGCACCAAGAAATGTTGCAGCAGATGTTGGTAAGTTATTTGGAGAAGCACTAGCAAGAAAACAAGATACAGATTTAACTGCATTGTTTAATGGCTTTAGTGTTGCATTAGGAGATGGTTCAGCGGCTATAACTCCAGCAGTATTATTTAATGCTCTTTCAACTTTGAAAGAAAACGCATTACCTACTGATGGCTGTCAAGTTGTACTACACCCTAAAATTGCTTATGACCTTAAATCTGGTTTTACTAATACTTTTGCTGGTTTAGATACTGAATTATCTAACGAAGCATTAAGATCAGGACACATTGGTAAAATAGCTGGTATGAATGTATTTGAAACTTCAAATATGGCGAATACAGGAACAGCTGGAGATTACAAAGGTGCTGCGTTCCATAAAGACGCATTAGCAATCGCAATGATGCAAGATGTTAAAATCGAAACTCAAAGAGATGCTTCTCTAAGAGCAGACGAAATCGTTGCTACATCAGTATATGGTGTTGGAGAAATCCATGACTCATATGGTGTAGAATTACATTACGATTCATCTATCCAAGCATAATAATTGCTTACTTTGTGGGGGCTAGAAATAGCCCTCGCAATTAACTAATAGGAGATAAAAATGGTAAAATTAGTATTATCAAATGAAACAATGGTTACTTTAAAAAGAGGTAACAAAACAATCACTAGAAGCGAATTAGATTATCAAACTAATAAAGCTATGTATGATTTTAGAGGTTTTAAACCTGTTCAAGATGATGTAAAAGAAAATATTAAAGAAGTAGATCAAACTTTTGAAAATGAAGCAAAAATTATACCTCTTAAAAAGAAAAGAAAAACAAGGAAAACAAAATGAATCAATGGATATGGCTTAAAGGAAAAAAGAAAGTTAAATGGATTTGGGTAAAAGCAAAAAACAATCCAATGTACTCAATACCTTTAGCTTTATTAATTGTTTATTTAATTTGGAAGTAAATTATGGCTAATTATACTGGTGCTGACGTAATAACTGCAAGTGATGTAACTAAATATCAACCAGACGCATTTGATTTTGGTGTAGCATCAGGTTCAACAGAAGCAGTTAATTTCTTTGCACAAACTACTAACGATATATTCAGACAATTAAGAGTAGAGTGGTGGCCAGTATATAAGACTAACATATTTACAGACATCACAGTTTTAAATACTGCTGAAATGGTAAATACAAAAGTTAATTTAGATCAGTTTGAACGTGCTGGTGTTTATCTATTTTTGGGAAGATTCTTTTTACCAGCATTAACTAAATTCAGACCAGAAACAGAAAAAGATAGATTTGAAAGAATGGCAGAATATTACATGAGTCAATACAACATGGAATGGAGAATGATCTTAGAAGATGGTGTTGAGTATGATGTTGATGCAGATGGAACTATTGTATCAAACGAAAGAGAACCTTTACATGGATTTAGAAGATTGATTAGATAATGACTATTGATTTGAAAATCAAAACAAATGCTGATTTAGTTAAAAAAAGATATTCAAGAATACAGAAAAGATTTAAAGGTATAATTCAAAAAGGAATACTACAAGCTGGATTCCAATTACTAGATATTATTAGAACTAAAACCAAAAAAGGTATTGATTTTAGAGATAGACCATTTGTTCCATACTCACAAGGTTATTTAAAAAAATTAAACAGAGAGGGTAAATCAACAAATGTAGATTTATTTTATTCTGGTAGAATGTTAGGTGCTTTAACTCCATCTGGTAGAACTATTAGAAAAACAGGAACTAATAAAGTTAGTGTAGGATTCAGTAATTCACAGATGTTACAAAGAGCAGTATTTAATCAAGTATTAGGAAAAAATAAGAGGGAATTTTTTGGTTTTAATGATAGAACTGCTAATATAATAAGAAAACAATTTAACAGATTTGTTGCAAAGGAATTTAGGAAAGCAAGAATATGAGTGTAAGAGAAAACATAGCAGTTAATTTATTATCAGTAATATCTAGTATATCTAGTCCGATAACAATTAAGAAGGCTACTAGACAACCTTTTTTATTAGATGAATTATCTGAACAACAATATCCAGCAGTAATAGTTCAAACATCAGAAGAAAATAGAGATGATAGTGAACTTGGTAGTGGTGCTAAAACAAGACATGGTACGATTGATTTTGTAATACTAGGTTTTGTTAAAGGTGCAGAAGCTAATATTGATACTAAAAGAAATGAATTAATTACAGCTATTGAAACTGCAATAGAAACTGATATTACCAGAAATGGTAATGCACTTGATTCGGAAGTCATACAAGTAGAAACTGACGAGGGTAGTTTATTTCCTGTTGGTGGAATAAGAATGACAATCAGATGTATGTACGAATATCAATCAGGAACACCATAAGGAGATAACCAATGAGCCAACTAGATAAATTACTAGATAAAATTACTAAGAAAGTAGATCAAGTAGAAAAACTGCATGATAAAGAATCATTACTTTGTGAAGAAGTAAAAGATTTAATTGAAGAAATAAGAGAAAACCATGTAGAGGAAGATCATACTTGGGAAGAAGATGATGATAATTTAGAAGAAGATTTTGATGAAGAAGATGAGGAAGATATTGACGAAGAAGAAGATAAATAGTAAAAGGACTTATGGCTAAAGACATTAAATTATATAAAGATAATTCAGAGATTACTATTAATGAAACTAATCTTGAACATTTTTTAAGTTTAGGCTATAAGCAAGAACAACAAACTAAACAAACTAAATCTAACAAGGATAAAAAGACATGGCAACACATCACGGAAAAGAAGGAGTTGTAACAGCTGGTGGAACAGCAGTTGGGGAACTAACTAGCTTCACACTTGAAACAACAGGAGATGTTGTAGAAGATACTGCTTTAACAGATGCTACTAAATCATTTGTTGCTGGTAGAACATCATTCTCTGGAACATTAGAAATGCACTTTGACGAAACAGACACACCACAAACTAACTTAGTAGCTGGTGCAACTATTGCTTTTATTTTATTACCAGAAGGTAATGCAAGTGGCGACAGAAGTTTTGCTGGTTCAGGAATTGTTACAGGAATGTCTGTAAATAACTCAATGGACGCAATCGTTTCAAGAACTGTAACTTTTCAAGGAACAGGTGCTTTAACAATAGGAACTGTATAAATCTAATTTATGTCAGTTATTGATAGAGTTAAAACTCATTTTGAAACTCTTAAAACTATCACTATTGAGGTAGAACAATGGAAAGACGAGCATGGAAATGCTAGTGTTTTCTATTCAGAGCCATTAACCCTTGAAGAAAAAAACATTATCTTTAAGAAGTCTAATAATTTTCAAGACTTAACTATTCTTGTTGATTTGCTTATAATGAAGTTGCAAGTAAAAAATGACAAAGGTGAAATGATTAAAGCCTTTAGTCCAGAAGATAAATTTGCTTTAAGAAAAAAAGCAGACTCTAATGTTATATCTACTATTGCCAATCAAATACTTGCTGATACTAATTACGAGGAAGCCGAAAAAAAGTAGATAGCGAACCTGAAACAAGGTCGCTTTTAGTTGTTGCAGACAGACTCCACATCACAATTCAAGAAGTTCTTGATATGCCAATTAGCCATTATAATCTTTGGTTAGCTTACTTGAAAAAAGAACAAGAACAGTATAAAACAAAACAATCGTTATCAGAAGCAAGGAATTTAAAATAATGGCAAATCAAAGACTTAATATAGACATTGTAGCACGAGATAAATCCAAACAGGCTCTAAATGGATTGCAAGGAAGTTTAGGAAAATTAAAACAATCTATATTTAATGTAAGAAATGCTTTTATTGGTTTAGGTACAGGACTTGCAATTAGATCATTAGTTAATACAGGAAAAGAAATAGAAGGATTACAAGTTAGATTAAAATTCTTATTTGGTAGTGCTAAAGAAGGCTCAAAAGCATTTGATGAGATGGCAAAATTTGCTGCTAAAGTTCCTTTTTCACTAGAGGAAATTCAATCAGGTTCAGGAGTATTATCAGTTGTTTCTAAAGACGCAAAAGAACTTGCTAATCTTATGGAGATTACAGGTAATGTTGCAGCAGTAACAGGATTAGATTTTAGAACTACTGCTGAACAAATACAAAGATCAATGAGTGCTGGTATTAGTGCTGCTGATTTATTTAGAGATAGAGGTGTTAAATCTATGTTAGGTTTCAAAGCTGGTGCAGTAGTATCAGTAGAAGAAACAGCAGAAGCATTTACAAAAATATTTGGTAAGGGTGGAAAGTTTGGTGGTGCAACAGGTGAATTAGCAAAAACATTTGAAGGTACTCTATCAATGATAGGAGATAAATTTTTCAATTTTAAAAGAACAATATTAGAAGCTGGTTTCTTTGAAGGACTTAAAAAACAATTTGGCGATTTTAATAAAACATTAGAACAAAATTCTGATACTTTAGATAAAATAGCTGTAACAATAGGAACTGTTTTAGCTAGTGCAGTTGAAGCCTTTGCAAACTCATTAAAATTTATAAGTAAATATTCACAAGAATTTGAAACAGCTTTTAAAGTAATCATAGGTTATAAACTTGGTGCTATGTTTTTAAAATGGGCTAGTGCATTAAGAGCAGCTTATTTTTCTTTAGCAGCGATAGTAGGATTATCAGGTGTTGGTCTTGTTGCTGTTGCAGCTTCTGTTGCTGCTGCTACTGCTGGTTATATAGCATTAGGAAAAGCGATTGATTCAGTAAGCGAAAAAGCAAACAAAAATTTTGATAAATTTAAAATGGGAGAAATTCCTGATAGAAATAGAGGACAAATAAATATCATTTCACCAAAAGAAAGAGAAGTAGTAGATACATTTTTGTATAATGTAGAACATGAATTAGGATATGCCATTCCATCTGCAACTGAAAAAGCTATTAGTAAATTTAGAGAATTAAATAATGGTGCAATAAAAAATATTGAAAATAAAATGAATAATATTAAAATGATTCTTGCAGAAGGTATTAATAATGGCATAACTACAATGTCGCAAGGACTTGCAAGAGCATTTGTATTTGGAGAAAAATTATCTGATACATTAAGAAATATGGCACAACAATTTTTAGCAAAAATTATTAGTCAATTAATTGAAGTGGTTGCAAGAAAAGGTGTGGAACTTGCTATTGAAAAATTGATTACAAATGAAAAAAGAAAACAAGCAGCTTTAAGTGCTGTTGGTGGTGGTGGTAGTATATTTAGTTCTATTGGAAGTTTTTTTGGTGGTGGTAAAGCATCAGGTGGTTCAGTACAAAAAGGACAACCATACATGGTAGGAGAACAAGGTGCTGAATTATTTGTACCAAACCAATCAGGACAGATACAACAATCAGCAAGAGGTGGTAATGGTGGTGCAACAACAGTTAATTTTAATATCAATACAGTAGATGCTTCTGGCTTTGAAGAATTACTTGTTAGATCAAGAGGAACTATTACACAATTAATTAATAGTGCTGTAAATGAAAGAGGGAGTAAAAACTTAATCTAATGTCTGGTGCTTTTCCAATATCTTCTGCTAAGTTTGGAACTTTAGGAATAAAGTCAATTCAAAATACTATTATTTCAAAAACTGTTTCAGGTAAGAAACTTGCAAGACAAATAGACAATCAAAGATGGGCTTTCACAGTTCAAATTATTACAGGAACAAGATCAAGTACCTATGGAGAATTGATGGCTTTTATTGTTAAACAAAGATCAGGCAAAGAAAACTTTACAATTATTCCACCAGAAATTGCAGATGCCAGAGGTAATGAATCTAATACAGTTTTAGTTAATGGAGATCACGCAGTTGGAGATACAACTATTGCTATGGACGGACACCACAACGATAACCCACACGCATTTAAAGCTGGAGATTTTATAAAGTTTGCAAGTCATTCTAAAGTTTATATGATCGTAGCAGATGTTCAGGCTTCTAGTAATGCTTCAACAGTTACAATAGAGCCACCATTAATTTCAACAGTTGCTAATGATTCAATAGTTACTTATGACAATGTTCCTTTTACAGTTCATTTAACAAATGATATTCAAGAGTTTGGAGTATCAGGTGCAGATAATGAGGGCAAATTATATTATGAGTATCAATTTGATGTTGAAGAAACCTTATAGATGAAATACAAAGTAAAATATTGGATTAGTGTTGATTTTTTAGCAGAAGAAATAATAGAAGCTGATGATTTTAATTCTCAATCCTTGAATCAGGGTAAGTATAGCGAACCATCTAAAAATGCTAGTTATATGGTCAATGATGCAATAAAAATTAATAGAAGAACATTTGAGGAATATGACGAGAAGCCTAACAACAGCGATAAAGAACGAACTAGCAACAAATGATATTAGACCAATCCATCTTATCACTATTGGGTTCGCTACTCCTATTAACATTACTGATTGCTCTTTTCCATTAACCTCATCAGTTTCAGGCTCATCAGTTACTTATTCTTCTAGTGATTTTATATTAGGTATATCAAATCATAGTGAACAAACAGATTTAACTAAAGCTAGTTTAAATTTAACATTATCAGGTGCAGATCAAACATTTATATCATTAGTTTTAAATGAAAATGTAACAAACGATATAGTAGATATTTATAGAGGTTTTTTAAATGATTCTAATACATTAATTGCTGACCCATTCCTTTTATATAAAGGTCATATAGAAAGTTTTGGAATACAAGAATCAGAAAAAGATAGTTCAGTTAATTTATCAATAGTTTCACATTGGGCAGATTTTGAAAAAAAGAATGGTCGTAAAACAAATAATGTATCACAACAAAGATTTTTTAGTACAGATGTTGGAATGGATTTTAGTTCTCAAACTGTATTAGATATTAAGTGGGGTAGAGCATAATGGGTTTTAGTTTTAAAAAAATTGTTAGTAAAGTTGTTTCTCCTGTTTTAAAAGTTTTTGGAGTTAATCCTTTTGTTGCACTAGGTATTAGTCTATTTTTATCTTGGATATTAAGACCAAAAGTTCCTGAAATAGAAGATTTTGGAACTAACTCTTTTGATGATTTTGAAAGAGGATTATTAGTTAATAAACAATCTAATGATTCTAATATTCCTGTAATTTATGGAGAAAGACTTACAGGGGGAACTAGAGTGTTTATGGAAACATCAGGTACAGATAACACCTACCTATATATGTGTATCGTTATGGCAGAGGGGGAGATAAACGATATAGAAGAAATAAGAGTAGATGATAAAGTTGTTACATTTGCGTCTAGTTTTTCAGATGGAACAGCAGTTGAAGTTGGAAGTGGAGATAATAATTTTTATAAAAATAGTGAAAGTTTAATTAGAGTAGAACCTCATTATGGAACAGATGGTCAATCAGCATCATCTTTATTATCTACATTATCATCTTGGGGAAGTAATCATAAATTATCTGGTCTTTGTTATTTAGCAATTAGACTTAAATGGAACTCTGACGCATTTGCTGGACTTCCTAAAATACAAGCAAAGATACAAGGTAAAAAAGTTGTAGCTTATAACTCTAGCTTACAAGCACAATCTCCAGCTTATTCTACTAATCCAGCTTGGTGTTTATTAGATTACTTAACTAACGCAAGATATGGAAAAGGATTAGCAATAAGTGAAATAGATTTACAAAGTTTTTATGATGCTTCACAAGTTTGCGTAACACAAGTAACACCATATTCAGGTGGAAGTGATATAAATATTTTTGATACAAACACAGCATTAGATACTTCGAAAACTATCTTAACTAATGTTAGAGAACTTATAAAAGGTTGTAGAGGCTATCTTCCTTATAGTGCTGGTAAATATAGTTTAGTTATTGAAACAACAGGAAGTGCAAGTATTACTTTAACAGAAGATGATATTATAGGTGGTTATAGTTTAACAACACCAGATAAAAACGAAAAATACAATAGAGTTATAGTTGGCTTTGTTGATCCATCTAGGAATTTTCAAGTAAATGAAATTCAATATCCACCAATAGATGATTCTGGATTACCAAGTGCAGATCAACACGCAACAATGAAAACTGCTGATGGTGGATTTTTGTTAGAGGGTAGATTTTCATTTAGTACAATCACAAGTCAATATCAAGCAGAAGAAATGGCAGAAGTTATTTTAAGAAGAAGTAGAGAAGCATTATCTTTAGGTATTACAGTTAGCTTAGATGCTTATGATTTAGCGATTGGCGATATTGTAAATATTACACATTCTTCTTTAGGATTTTCTGCTAAACCTTTTAGAGTTCTTGGAATAACTTTTAATGAAGATTTTACTGTTGGTTTATCTTTAGTTGAACACCAAGATAGTCATTATACTTGGGCTACAAAAACACAAGCGACAGCAACACCATCAACTAACTTACCTAATCCATTTACTATCCAACCACCAGCAAGTGTTACACTAGATGATACATTAATTGAATATAATGATGGAACTGTAATTGTAGCTTTAGATGTATCAATAGGTGCTTCTCCTGATAGCTTTGTTGATTATTACCAAGTAGAATACAAGTTAAGTACAGATTCAGATTATATTATCTATGCACAAGGTTCAGGATTAAATCACAGAGTTTTAAATGTAATTGACCAAAGTGTTTATGATGTAAGAGTTAAAGCTGTAAATAGTTTAGGAGTTTCATCAACTTATGTATCTGCACAAAGAACAATCATTGGTGCTATTGAGCCACCTAGTGATGTAGAGGATTTTGCTTGTAATATTGTAGGACAAGAAGCACATTTAAGTTGGACACAAATACCTGATTTAGATTTAGCATATTACAATTTAAGATTTAGTGAAGAAACAGATGGAACTGCTGATTGGCAAAACTCGGTAGCATTAGTAGAAAAAGTATCAAGACCAGCAACTTCAATATCTGTACCAGCTAGGGCTGGAACTTATCTTTTGAAAGCCGTTGATAAGCTAGGAAACTTTAGTTCAAATGCAACTGCAATTATTTCTAATGTAACAGGAATATCTAACTTTAATGCAGTAGCCACACAATCTGAACACCCAACATTTGCTGGAACTTTAACTAATACTGTAATTACAGATGATGCTATTGAGTTAGATTCATCAGAATTATTTGATAGTGCGTCAGGAAACTTTGATGATGAAACAACTAGATTCTTTGATTCTGGTGTTGCTAATGCTGACTTCTTTGCAAGTGGTAATTATTTATTTGCAGATGTAATTGATATAGGTGCTAAACATACTGCTAGAATTACAGCTAGTTTAACTCAAACATCAGATAACCCAGATGATTTATTTGATAACCGATCAGGACTATTTGATTCAGCTTCTTCTAACTTTGATGGAGATACACCAGCTAATGCAAATGCACATATAGAAGTTGCAACAAGTGATGATAATTCTACATATACTGCTTTTCAAAACTTTGTTATTGGAGATTACACAGCAAGATATTTTAAATTTAGAGTAGTATTAATTTCAAGAGATGGTGCTTCTACACCTAGAGTTTCTGCTGTAACAGTTACGATTGATATGCCTGATAGAATATTTAGTGGAAATGATATAACATCTGGTGCTGGTACTAAAACTGTTACATTTACAAACCCATTCAAATCTGTTAATTATGCAGTAGGAATTACAATGGAAGATGCAAATACTGGAGACTTCTTCACGGTATCTAATAAAACAGTTAATGGCTTTGATGTTTTATTTAAAAATTCTAGTGGAACAAACGTATCAAAAACATTTGATTTTATTGCAAAAGGGTTTTAAAAGGAGTATAAAACAATTATGGCACAACACGATTACGATATAGCGAACCAATCTTTCCCAGCTTTTAGAACAGATTTAAACAATGTTCTAGGTGCAATTAATTCATCTAATTCAGGAACTTCAAGACCAAGTTCTGCTGTCGCTGGTACAATCTGGCTAGATACATCTGGTGGTGCAACTGCAAATACTTTAAAATTTTATGATGGTGCTGATGACATATCTTTAGCAAATATTAATACTACTGCTAACACAGTAGATTGGCTTGATAGTTCAGTTGTTGCAGATTTAGTAAATGATACCTCTCCACAATTAGGTGGCAACTTAGATACAAATTCACATAATATTGGAATAGATGATGCTCATGGAATATTAGATGAAAACAGTAATGAGCAATTAATATTTCAAACAACAGCTTCAGCAGTTAATTATTTAGAAGTAACAAATAGTGCTACAAGCAATAACCCATCTATATCTGCAACAGGAAGTGATACTAATGTTGGTTTAGAATTTAGTACAAAAGGAACAGGGGCTATTAAATTTAACGATCTTGCTTACATACCTCAACAAGCATTAACTTCATCATCAAATGCAGTTGCTTGGGATACACAAGCTAAACCAAACGCATATCATCTAACAACAGAAAACACTACTTTCTCTGCACCAACTAATCCTGTTGAGGGTGCTTTTATTTGTGTAGAAATTAATTACAATGGTTCACACACAATAGCTTTTAATACTGTATTTGAATTTGCAGCATCAACTGCACCAACATTTACTTCGGCAGATGGTAAAACTGATATTTTAGTTTTTAAATACAATGGTGCTATTTGGCAAGAAGTAGGTAGAACATTAAACCTTAGTGAAAGTTAAAATATGTACGCATTAGTAGAAGATAATAATATTACACAAATAATAACAAATCCTAAAACTATGGTTATAGGAGATGTAAGATACCCAGCTAAAATATTTCAACTGTGGTCAAAGTCAGAATTAAATGCAATAGGTATTTATGAAGTGATAACTGATTCATCTAATTTTAAAGATGAGAAGTGGTATATCAACACAAATGAATCTTATGCTTTTGCAGACAATCAAGTTACAAGATCATGGGGAACTGCTACACCTAAAGCACACGCAGATAGCTTATGGACACAAGCAGATTCAGATGATGGAAATTTACCTGATGACAAAGAAGTTGGAGATGTAAAAGTTGAGGGTTTAAAAACACAATTAATTAGAACTATCAAACAACAAGCATCTGGATTATTAGCACCTACTGATTGGTATGTAGTTAAAGCAAGTGAAGTATCTGATTATTCTGTACCAACTAACATTGCAACATATAGAGCAAGTGTTAGAACTAAATCAAACGAAATGGAAACTGCAATTACAAACGCAGTTGATACTCCAGCATTAGAAACTTTATACACTTACACTACAGATAGTGATGGTGTTCAATCAAGACCATTAGGCGAACTTCCAACATTGGAGATTTAATGCCATTAATACTTGGAACTAACTCCATAAAAGACACAGGCTATGATGTAGCTAACTCATTAAGATTTGATGATGGTAGTAGTGACTATTTAAACAAAACTTATGGAAGTGCTGGAAATAGAAAAACATGGACATTTTCAGCTTGGCTAAAAGTATCAAGTGGTGGTGGAAATACTATATTTTCAAGTTATCAAGATGGTAATAATTGGACAGATTTTTATTTTTCAGGAAGTGATAAGTTTGAATTTGTTAGTTATGCTTCTGGTTATTTAATTAATTTTACATCTTCTCAAAGATTTAGAGATTATTCAGCTTGGTATCATATTGTTTTAGCATTTGATTCAACACAAGCAACAGCATCTAATAGAATTAAATTTTATGTAAATGGTTCTCAAGTTACAGCTTTAGACAATAATACTTATCCAACTCAAAATTCCGACCATAAAATAAATAGTACTGACCCACATACTTTAGGTTTATCACAAACTAATACTGCTATTTCTTATGATGGCTACATGGCAGAAGTTTGTTTAATAGATGGACAAGCACTTGACCCAACATCATTTGGAGAATTTGACGAAGATAGTGGAATATGGAAACCAATAGATGTATCTGGTTTAACCTTTGGCACAAATGGATTCTATTTAGACTTTGAAAACTCTGGTAGTCTAGGTGCAGATGTATCAGGTAATGGCAATAACTTTACAGTTAATAACCTAACAGCAATAGATCAATCTACTGATACTTGCACAAATAATTTTGCAACAATGTCTCCAATAGATTTTGCTGGTTCTGCACCTACTTTATCAAATGGAAATTTAACTGTTGCAACATCTAGTGCTGATAGACCTATCAGAGCAACTATGGGTTTTTCAAAAGGTAAATGGTACGCAGAATATAGATTTGAAGCATCAGATAATGATAATCACATAGGTTGCTATAGTTTAGAACATTCTTTATCAACAACATATGTAGGTGGTAATCTTTATTCATGGGGATTAGTTACATCTAGTGGTCAAAAAAGGAATAATGGTACATCTACAGCTTATGGAAGTGCAATAGGTTATTCAAATTCTATTGTTATGATTGCTATTGATAAAGATAATGGAAAAATTTGGTGGGGAAAAGATGGAACATGGTTTGCAAGTGGAGATCCAGCAAATGGAACTAATGATGCATTTTCTAATATAAATACAGTAGTTGGTGCAGATGGATTTGTAACTTTTGCTGATGTAACATTTAGAAATGGTAGTTGGAATTTTGGCTCTCCATCTTTTGCAATCTCATCAGGCAACACAGATGGTAATGGCTATGGAAACTTTGAATATGCAGTACCTAGTGGATATTATGCACTTAACACAAAAAATTTAGCCGAATATGGATAGGATATTATTATGAGTTACACTAACGGATTAGACAAACCATCAGATTATTTTAATACTGTTCTTTATACT
>Ga0208148_1000541_pt1 | contig 14518 bp, 12 predicted proteins | sample DEB08_DNA_16_FD_184525 | JGI IMG/M metagenome (GOLD analysis project Ga0208148, IMG submission 184525) | Aqueous microbial communities from the Delaware River and Bay under freshwater to marine salinity gradient to study organic matter... | ecosystem: Environmental > Aquatic > Marine > Coastal ...
GCATGATGGAAGCCTTATACGTAATATATAGAACAATGACCGTTGTTCTGTTATGCTTAATCATTTACTCAGTATTTGTTCAATAGAAAGGAACAAGAACCATGTTAAACGAAACACAAATCAATGAAATCAAGAACCAGCTAAACCTTGCCATTCGTAGCGATAAGATGAGCCGCGAACATGTGGTTAAGGCTTTCGAACTCTTGGCGGATATCCAGCAGACAACGGCGGCGGCACCAGTTGCGGCATCTGTTAAGGTGCCAGCCGTGAACAGCAAAGGGGCGGCATTACTGGCGGCATTCAGGCGGCGGGCATATCCCGTACTCATTCGGACGCTTGCCAATGAAACCGGCATTTCTAGCTCTAGCATTCATTCGACTATTTCGTACTTGAAGGCGCAAGGGTACAAGATTAAGGGCGTTCAATCCGCCGGTAAGGGAAACCGGATGCAGTACCAGCTAGCCAGAAGGGGGGCTTAATCATGGCGACGACTGATATCATAACCGCGCTGGATACCGTCATATCTGATAAGATAGCAGGCGAGATTGACGACCGCGAATTACTCAGCCGGTCAGAGATTGAGGACTTTATTCAGTCTGAGCTTGATTACCGGCTGGAAGATATGGTAATACAAATTATCAAGAACCGTCTGAGCTTTGACGTTTCAATCACAGAGTAAAGGAAGAGACCATGAACAAGCCGCCATTCATCACAGAAACATTCGCTTTTATCGGCGTTATGTTTATCATCTATCAAGTTTTGCCAGTCGTGATGGTGGCGGTTTATTACCTTCTCTTACTACTTACAACATAAAGGAAGAGACCATGAATAAAGAGATATTAGACTACAACATCACCAGCGATAATGCCGACCAGCTTGCCGTTGTACCTGTCGAGCAATTACGGCTTATTCACAATATGGTAAGCCAGCTTGATAATCAGGTGAACGTATTGAAAGCCAGTCTTGAAGTGTTCGGGATATCTGGTTATTCATTCGAGAAGACGGTGAAGACGGTTGCCGATATCGAGATAAAGAAGGGGGCCAAGTGATGGTAGACCGTTACGGCTTTGTGGTGTTCTACACCTGTTTGTTTCTTTGTCTGGTAACAGTATTGGCGACGGCATCATGAGTGCTTTACATATCCTGCTAGTCCTTTTCCTTTTATTGGACTAGCTACACAGTTTCTCCCAGAAGCACCCGTCGATAGTCTCGGCGGGTGTTTTTGTGTGTGGTGCTGGAATATGCCTCTAAGCATTGGTTTCATTGGGAAGGGGGCGGTGTCTGTTGTCCTTGTATTGCTATTTATACTGACAGAGACGGGCAACCCTTAGGGATACATGCCATAAAACACAGCGTAAACATGACAAATGACAAAACAGGTACGCGGGCGCGGGCGCATGTGTTGTTCGGTGGGGTGTGTTCATCTAGTTCGCGGGGTTTGGGTGCCTGTCAGGTGATGGCGGTTAGCTGTTACAGGTAAAATAGAAAAATTCCCACGTGCGCGTACGCATGGGCCATGGGGGGACCCCCGGCATATGCTAGCAATCCCGATATATTTTCTTATTTTTGTAGTTACCTGTATGGGGTTCCCGCGAACTCATTATGTACCCTGCCGGTACACACCGGACACAAAAAAAGGACCCTCTGTGGGGTCCTGCGAACTCATTATGTAGCCATGGGTAACATGGGGGGTTTACCCGGCGGGTTATAGACCATTGTATACCCGTATGCGCCATCTGTCAACACAAAAAAGCACCCCTGTGTAATTTTTTTTATTGTGTGTGTCAAAAGGTGTTGACAAACAACGATACCACACCCATAATGGAGGTTGCTGGTGTTGCAAAACAGTGGGAAGCCTCTACTCAAATCTTTATTTTTTAAAAAAGACGGTATTACCCCGGAACGCAGCCAGCTACCTCACACAAAACACCGGATACCCGATGAATCTTCTTCCTCAATCGAGAGAAAAGAAGTCTCTCTCTGATAAACAGGAGACTTTTCTCACTGCCTTGTTCGAAAACGGTGGACACTTCAATCAAGCTGCCGAAGTTGCGGGATACTCCGTGGGTTCTGTGACGTGGTTGCGGGATAGATTGGCGGATGAGATTGTGGACCGCACACGAGCCGTCCTCGCTGGTCACAGTCTCCGTGCCGCGAACAAGATGGTGGAGCTTGTCGATACACCCGTCATCGAACGAGGGGACGACCTGAAGCTGCGGGCTGCAGAAGCGGTACTCAACCGTGTCGGCCTCGGTAAACAAGAGACGATGAATCACAACGTACAGGCAATCCACGGGGTTGTCCTGTTGCCACCGAAAAAAGAGATGGTTATAGATGCGGAGTGATAAAGAAATAAGAAGTATCGCGCAAGAGAACTTCAGTAACCTGACTTCTCAAGAACAGGACCACTATAACAACAACCTGTCCCCCAGTGGGTCCGGCTTCAAAAAGTACAGACCCAGCATGAGAGACGATTTCAAACCCCAGCGCATCGGTAAAGCGCACGGCGGTAAAATACATCGCGGAAGAAAGGCGATATACAATGGCTAGAAATTTTCCAAGCAAAGAGGTTATCGAATCGGCTGGGCATATCGCTGGGAATGTGGCAAAGCACTCCCCTGCGCTTACTAAGCTAGTCCCGGCCTTCAGTAAACTAAACAAAAGGCAACAAGGTGCTGTAGCAACTTTGAAATCCTTACAAGGTTACTATCCTGATGATAAAAAATATTCAAACAAAAAAATAAAGGATAAAATCTTCTCTTATTTAGGTGTCGCATCTGGGGAGTATGACGATTATAAACCGGTAGGTAAAGACGATAAAGGCTTAGTGACTACATCAGACCAAAAAAGAATGATGCCGGAAGGGTACGCCCACGGCGGTAAAATACATCGCGGAAGAAAGGCAATATACAATGGCTGATACACCAAAAAAATACAGAGGACCTGCACCTCACATTCCAGACGACGAAGCAGTTCCTTTTGAACGTCCAGAGTATGAACTTGTTAGACCTGTACCAAAAGACGTACCTAGATATAAAGGGCCTCGCCCAGCAGCCTCTTCTGTGGAAAAAAGCAACTAAGGTACCCCCGTGTCATCTGACGAACAACAAGCACCCCCTAAAAAGAAGGGCCGTCCCAAGAAGGACCCCAATGCGCCAAAGGCAACTTACAATCTTTCTCGCGCTGAAAGAGCCAGACGTGCGCTACAAGCTCGTGTTCGCAAGGCTGAGAAGTCTAAGGAAAAGCACCAGCAGAAGGCACAAGATAAAGCCAGCTACGCTCGTAAGCTGAAGAAGAGTGCCAAGAAGGTGGAGACCGCCTTGAGCGAAACAGGTTCGCGGGTCGTGGATATGGATGATGTATCCAATCTCCCAGCAACCGTAAAAGAAATAATTGATGATACCCCCGTTATATTCAAACCCAATGACGGTCCTCAAGAAGAGTTCCTGTCTGCTCCTGAACAAGATGTCCTCTATGGCGGTGCAGCAGGCGGCGGCAAAAGTTTTGCCCTCCTTGCTGACCCTCTGCGTTATTGTCACAACGCTAATCACCGTGGGCTACTTCTCCGCCGGACTCTGGACGAACTCACTGAACTAATCGACAAGTCCAAGCAGTTATACCCCAAGGCATTTCCCGGAGCCATATATCGAGAAGCCAAATCCACTTGGGTCTTTCCCTCTGGGGCAACCATGTGGTTCACCTATCTAGACCGCGACAAAGACGTGACCCGTTTTCAAGGTCAGGCGTTCAACTGGATAGGTGTCGATGAAATCACCCAGTATCCGAGTAGCTATGTTTGGGATTATTTGCGTTCACGTCTTCGGTCAACAGACCCAGAACTACAGAAGAACCTCTGTATGCGATGCACTGCGAACCCCGGTGGCGTGGGTGGCTGGTGGGTCAAAAAGATGTATATCGAAAAGCACGAAGCTAACAAGGCTTTTCCCGCGTATGACCCAGAGACGGGCAAAGCGTTTCTTTGGCCTGACGCACATCCTACGAGAGCAGGTCAACCTCTGTTCTACAGGAAGTTCGTTCCGGCAAGACTAACCGACAACCCCTACCTCATGGCTGACGGACAATACGAAGCGATGCTCCGTTCGCTACCGGATGTAGAACGCCGCAGACTTCTAGATGGAGACTGGGACGTAGCAGAGGGAGCAGCCTTTCCTGAGTTCTCTCGCGCTAGGCACGTCGTCGAACCTTTCGAGATGCCAACCAACTGGCCCCGTATCCGTGCTGCGGATTACGGCTATGCTTCCCCGTCTTGTGTCCTTTGGGGCGCAATCGACTGGGATAACAACATCTGGGTGTATAAGGAGTTATACGCTAAACACTTGACAGGCGAGCAGTTGGCTGATAAAATACTAGAAATGGAAGAGCTAGACCCTTCGCCCCATTATAATGTCCTTGATGCCTCGTGCTGGAACAAGACAGGCTTCGGACCCTCTATCGCGGAAACAATGATGAGAGCAGGAGTTCGGTGGACACCATCAGACCGAAGTAGAATACAAGGAAAGATGGAATTACACAGAAGACTATCTGACGACCCCTACTCCCAAGAACCGCGTTTAAGAATCTTCTCAACTTGTAAACACACTGTCGCACAGATGTCAGGTATTCCGCTGTCCAAAACCAATAGTGAAGACGTTGATACCAAAGCTGAAGACCATGCATATGATGCACTCCGTTATATGGTTATGACTCGTACAAGTAGTTATACATCAATTCACAAGACATTGCAAGGCATAAAAGAACAAGTATACCAACCCATGGACACGACTTTTGGATACTAGATGGCAGTAGATTTTAACAAAGACTTTATTAGTCAGATTACAGCAGACGGTAAATCACGAGGAGATGCTCTTCGTGGTTCTAGTCTTGTTGACATCATCAGTAACAGAACAGATATATCAGATAAAGTAAAAGCAGCAAGAACGCAGGTACTGAGCGAGTTAGGGGCTTCGGGCATAACTTTAGGTGACATCACCGAGGAAACCCCCGCTGGTAAGCAGCTATTTAATTCTATAATAGAAAAAGGAAGTACCAACTCTGTAAACGGTTTCATAGGAGACTTCAAGTCAATTCTTGCCGAGGTAGGAGTTACTGCTCAAGGAACAACCAACCCGTTCCGTACTATGCTAAAAAACTCTGTGGGTGAAGCAGGGTATCTAAAGGCAGGATTTTCAACAGACGTAAGCAGACTTATCCCTCTGCAGTTTCCACAAGAGGTGTACACAGAGTCCAAGCGCATAGCTGCTGGCTTGATGGCAGACCCCAACACCCGCCCTGCAGGTGGTCGTATGCTTATGATGATGATGGGTGGGTACAGACCCTCAGACTTTAAAGCCTTAAAAATAGAAAACATTGATTTTAATACGGGCTTGGTTAAGGGCCTAGAATTAAAAACAGATGCAAAGCCCGGTAAAAAAAGCTCTAATGTAAAAATTGGCTATCTACCAACCGCACAAAGAGACATCATAAAGTCTATAATAGGGGACAAGACATCCGGTCTTGTTTTTGAAAAGCCGTCGTCTTTGGATAAGACCATAGGAGATGCTTTAAAAAGTTCAGCTATTCCTGACATAGAATATCTACAAGAAAGCACGGGCGAGTACGTTAAACAGCCATTCTCTGCTTATGATTGGCGGCGTGTTATGGAAACTTCGTTAAGTGCGAAGGGTTACAATGACGACGACCTAGTTCGTAAAGCTCTTACTTGGAGACCCCCAGCAGGAAACGTTCAGAAGTATCAAGCTGTGATAGACCAGTCGGGTGCTATCGAAGAGGCCAACGCTAAAGCCTTTGAGCCGTATGTTCTTCTTACGGAAGGAAATAGAACAACAGGTCCCGACGGTAAGTTTACACTGACTCACGGTCAGTTTCTTTCTGATGTGGGTGTCACACAGTTGTCTCCGTACACACAAAGATACACAGTCAGCGCAGATGGAGTTTCAAAACTCCCTGTTCACTTTCAAGATGTAGTTCAGCAGAAGTCTCAAGGGGTTTCTTTTTCAGACAAAACCATAGCTTCAGCCGCCATAACTGTAGACCCTTTAGCATCCGATACTTTCGTAGAGCTTTCCAAGACGCAGATGGAAACACAACTACTAGAAGCAGAAGCAGCAAAAAGAACGGCACAAGCAAACATGCCGCCCAAGCCTTCTAAATCTACAATAGCCCCAGAACCCGACATGATAAGCTCTGCAGAGGACCTATCTCCCGACACACAAAAGGCGTTGGGTTCTGGCTTCGATTTAGACGCATTTCTTGGCAGGACTAAAGACGTAGTAGACAGCGTAGTAGACAAGATTCCTCCTAAAGTTATAAAAGCTATTCCTTTTCTAGCTGCACCTGCCGGGTATGAGATTGCAAAAGAAACAGCTTCTGACATGGGACTACCGGGTTTTCTTCCTGAAATAATAGGCGCAGCAGGGGCTGCAGCAGAGGTTGTATCTCCCATTGCTCCGACAGACATCAAAGATGCCTCGATAGGATTTGCTGGCGTTATAGAAAAGGGAGAGCAAGAACGGCAGGCTCTTTTAAACAGAGCTAGACAATCTAAGACAACGGATATTGACAGGGGACCTGAAGCCGCTCCTGCCACTCAACCAGACCAAGGCTTTTTATCTAGATAACAAGGAGGCAGAAATGCCAGACAACAATTACAACTACGGCGCAGCGTACATCATGAACTCTGATAAAGTCAGCGTTGATACAGACGAAGGCGCATCTAAGCTATACCGTGAAAAGCCTGAGTTTGACACGGCTGTACAAAACTTGGGTGGACTTGCAGAAGCCATGCCTAAGAAACAAACAAAGCCTACAGTAGAAGCCTCATTCAACACGATGGCTGACGATAGAAACTACTTTAGCTAGGACTTCATATGTCAGAAGATAATTTCCTTCAACCTGCCGATGACACTGCTATTTCGGTAGCGGATGCGGATGAACAATTTCCGGGTCTGGCTGGGTACGTAAAACAGAAGTTTGAAGAAGCTGAAAACGGGCGGTTCTCCTATGAACAACGCTGGTTGCAAGCCTATAAGAACTTTCGTGGTGTAACCGACTCTACGACCCAGTACAGAGACTCTGAACGGTCGAAGGTTTTTGTTCGAATCACTAAAACAAAAGTCCTTGCTGCCTATGGGCAGATTATGGACATCCTGTTTGCAAATAAGAAGTTTCCTTTGGTTGTGCAGCACACGCCGATGCCTGAGGGAATATCTGAATTTGCACACATGGAAACGCCTCTCGACCAGATGGAAACCCAAGACCCTTACGGGTTTGTCGGTGATGGTAGGGACCTACCGCCCGGAGCATTGGGTTCTTTGCCCTCTAAGGAGTTCCTAGGTGGCCTTGAAGGTAAAATGGGTAGTCTACCCCTTGCCGAGGGTCCTTCGCGCATAGGCGAGCCTCAAATCAGCCCTGCACAGAAGGCAGCTTTGAACATGGAGAAGTGTATCCATGACCAACTGCTGGATACCAATGCTGTAAATGTCCTGAGAAAAGCGATATTCGAGTCGTCTCTCTTGGGTACGGGTATCGTCAAGGGTCCGTTTAACTTCCACAAGCGTGTTCACAAGTGGGAACGCAACGAAGAGGGAGAGCGGGAGTACGCTCCTTACGAGAAGACTGTCCCTCGGATTGAGATGGTATCAGCGTGGGACTTCCATCCTGACCCGTCTGCTACGACTGTAGATGACTGCGAGTATGTCATCGAACGTCACAGACTGAACCGTCAGCAGTTACGTGCCTTGATTAAACGTCCTCACTTCATAGCAGAAGCTGTCGAAGAGTGCCTTGCAAAAGGTCCTAACTACGAGGACAAGTACTATGAAGACACCATCCGTGAAGATGAAACAGAACCGTATGTATCAGAGAGCAGATATGAGGTTCTAGAATACTGGGGCGTTCTCGATTCTCAGCTTGCTGAAAAAGCGGGCTTTGCTGATAGTAATATGATGAGCCAGTTCGATGAACTGCAAGTCAACATCTGGGTCTGTGGAAATATGATTCTACGGTGTGTTCTCAACCCGTTCACTCCTGCTCGTATTCCATACCAAGTGTTTCCATACGAAGTCAATCCCTACCAGTTGTGGGGTGTCGGCGTAGCAGAGAACATGGAAGATGCCCAGAAGCTGATGAACGGTCACGTTCGTATGGCGATTGATAACTTGGCTCTTGCTGGCAACATGGTATTCGACGTAGATGAAGCCAGCCTCGTACCCGGACAGAACATGGACATCTTTCCCGGAAAGATATTCCGTCGTCAGTCGGGGGTCACAGGCACAGCCATCAACGGCTTGAAGTTTCCCAATACGGCACCTGAGAATATTCAGATGTATCAAATCAGCCGTCAGCTTGCAGATGAAGAGACAGGTATCCCTTCAATTATGCACGGTCAGACGGGTGTGACAGGCACGGGGCGTACAGCTTCAGGGCTTTCGATGCTGATGGGTTCTGCGGGTCTGTCTATGAAGACTGTCATCAAGAACATCGACGACATGCTTCTCAAGCCTTTGGGCGAGGCATACTTCCAGTGGAACATGCAGTTCAATGACAAGTCTCCTGACATCGAAGGTGACTTGGAAATCAAACCTCGTGGTGTGGCTGCTGTTATGCAGAAGGAAGTTCGTAGTCAACGTCTGACAACACTACTTCAGACAGTTGCCAACCCGATGCTGGCTCCGTTTGTCAAGATACCAAACTTGATGCGGGAGTTGGCTATATCGCAGGACATCGACCCTGATAGTCTTGTCAACGATACGAACGAAGCTCAGATTTACGCTCAGATGTTACAAGGAATGATGGCAAATGCTCAACAAGCAGCAAGCGCAGAAGCTGGCCCCGCTGGTCAACAACAAGGAATGGGTCCTACTGGAAGAGTACCTCAAGGACCTCCGGGAACTGACGATTCAGGGCGTGGTGATGGCACAATCGGAGTCGGAACTGCGCCAAGCGCAGGGGAAGCTGGCTTTACTGGAAATGCTCCTCAAATTGAAGAGTAATCACGAGGCGGTAATTAAGAATGGCTGATAGGATTGACATCGGGGTGGGTCCACGTATCGCTTATGACGAGCCTACGAGTACGTCGGGCTTTAGCTATACGGGTCAAGAAACTTTATCTAGAGATAACTATGGTTCCCAGTTCGTTGATTTTTACAGCCAGTCACTGGACATACCCAGCCTTGCGGAACAGACAGGTATTGACCCAAATGCACCCGGAGTAGGGGAAGACATCCAACTGAAAGGGATGGCTCAAGATAACAGTGATGGAAGAGAAGATAGTGAAGCTGGTGTTATTGCTGACCTCGAAAGAGCATTAACCTTTGACCAGACCGATGCTCCGCCCGGAGAACAGTCTTCGTTTGGAAGTATCAAGTTTTCAGACGGTTCTGTCGGGAATACTAAATATAAAAGCTACGCAGACGTTTTAAAAGCTGAGGGGCAACTGGACAGAGTGGCCTTTAGTGAGGATATACTTGCACCTGTTTTCTCTGGCAACTATGATAAAATAGACTTGTCCTCTATAGGAACACGGGCCGCAGACAGAGCAACAGGACTTCCCGGAGAAGCTGCGAAACAAGTTGAAGAGACAGCAGGTATCTTCACAGGTGGCTACGGTGAATTTAAAAAAAGAGCATCAAAAAAGGCACCGAAAGCTTTTACAGGAATTGCTTCTGCGGTTGGGGGGGTGTACGGCTCTGCCATAATGGGTGCGCTCACAGGCAAAAGTACCCAAAACTACTTGGGAAACATGACCAACGACGGAGCGGGCTTTTTCAGTGCTATTAGCAACATGAACAAAACGGCTCAGTTCGAAGCGTATAATGCAAACAGAGCGATTTCGGCTGCTAATCAGGCTCTTCAAAACCAATACCCCGGCGTAGATTTTACTGACCCTGCAATGCAAGCTATATACGGAAGAATGTCTCCCACAGGTTTCTCCATGGAGTTTGCCGGGGGTATGGGTATTATTCGGCAAGCTGGAAAATCTAACTACATCGGAAACTTACAAGATATTCCGATAGAAACTCTCAAAGCCTTCGATGCTTTACACCACGGCTTTGTACCCAGCGGATTTAACGCAGCAAATATGACAGGAAAAACCCTAGCGGATGAGGGTTACAACTCCGGCAAATTAGGCACAGGTGGATACTACCGAGACAACGGCTCGTACATGTCACCCACAGGCCAGACTGCTGCTATGGGATATAAGGCTGATGCCACAGCACTGGGTGAAAATTATGGATTTACAGGGGCTGCTGCAACTAAGGTTGCTACGCAAGCTATTCAAGATGCCAGAAACGGTAAGGGTACTGTTTCGAGTCTTATGAAGAAGGCTCAAGCTGACGCTGCTAAACAAGTAGCCGACGAGCAAAGACCGGATGAGGAAGCAGCAGCACAAGCCACGCTAGCAGCACAAACTCAGCAAACAATGCGGGATGCTTATAACAGGTCTACTGGCGGCGGCTCAAGTGATGAAAATCCCGGCGGTAGTCTCGGTTTTGGTGCTGGCGATAGAGATACAGGCAGCTACGATGAAGCTGGAATGGCTGGAATGTTTGCTTCAGGCGGTCGCATCGGCATGGCTGCAGGTGGACCGATGGCAGCAGGCATGGAACCGTCTGGATTTATTGGTGCGCCACCTAGTCAGGTACCCGAAGGACAGACAGTTGCAGACAACGTGAAGACCCAAGAGCAAGAGGGTACGTTCATCATCAATGCAGCCGCTGTGGAGTTCGCGGGTGAGTCAGATATCATCACAATGCTCAATGACGCACAAAAAGAAGCAGTTAGACGTGGAATAGTACTTGACAACAGAGAATCTAACCGTAAACTAATAGATGTGGCTGTATCACGAGGAGAAGTGAAGGTCGCACCCCATCTCGTCAAAATCATCGGTGAAGACCGCCTTACCAAGATAAACAATCGGGGTAAGCCGGAAACCCAAGAGCGCATCCAAGAGAATGGTCAGCAGATGGCTGCACAGGGTGGGTTCATCGGACTTGCTAATGGTGGCACGGCTAACAGTTCTGAAAACTACGAAGATAAGATAATTGTAGACGAAGTACGTCGCAAGATGGAAGCTATATTTAAAGTAGCAGAAGACAGAGGAATAGACGTTACCTCTGAGTATCCCGGTCCCGAAGAACAAAAATACTTTGAAGACATAGCCCGTTTAAATCCGGGAACACAACCTATTACGGGGAAGTGGTCTGCAGGTCCGGGAGAGATGAATGTTCCTAATACTAAAACCCCGACTCTATTTAACCTGTTTGCTTTAGCAGAGGAGATGGCGCATACAGAATACTTCGATTCAGAAGGCCCCAGTTTTATGGACGAATTAAAAAAGTATTCTCCCATATATAGGTATAACCAGTCTAAAAGAAGCCCTCAAGAAAAAGACTTTGAACGAACTTTTAACAGGAATGAAGAAGCCTACGCAGAAGAAATGAGAGCCAAGTCTATCGCGTATGAAGTTGTAGGTGGGTTACTGCCGAAAGCCAAGGCAACTGCAGAGATGACGAAAGACTATTATGCTAACCACTTTTACGATTACCTAAGAAATAACGCAGAAAAACCCATAATCGAGGCGATGCTGAAAAAGTACCCTGATATGGCTGGTAGAAAACGTGTGGTATTTCCTGAGTATGAAAACGAATACCCGGATATAGAATCTGTACAGGCCAAAGCAGAGGGCGGGTTCCTTGGTTTTCTTGACAGCATCAACCCCTTCTCATCTAGCGAACAAGAAGCCCCCCAACAAGGCTTTGCTACAGTACCCGTAACACCCACAGGACCACAGCCTGTACAAGCAGGTACAGAGTACGCAGGTGACGAAGGAGACGACATCCCTGAAACGGCTTTACAAGCTCCGCCTGCGTTTGTAGCACAGCTAGAACAGCACTACAAGAAGCCTGTCACTCGTACACAAAATAAAAAGCTGTACGACAAGATGAGCAACGAACAGTTGCTGGCGCACATGCTTATGGCAGAAACCAAGTCGTCTACAGACCCAGAAGAAGCGATGTATGCTGTAGGTCAAACCGCCATACACCGCAGGAACTCAAACGAGCCAGAGTTTAGAAAACAAAAAAGTCTTAGAGACGTTCTTCTAAAGCGGCTATCTAAAGGTGCCTTTGAGTACGCAGGCATGGATGTCAAGCGTAACAAGGGACTAAAAGAAAATTTTACAACGAACAGAGCCAACTACGAAAGAGGACTAGCCAGAGCAACTGCGATTGCTCAAGATTTGCTAGGCGGAGAGATGGAGTCAGACCCAGCAGTATCTCCTGACGTAATGTGGTACACAAGACAAGACGCACCCAATCAGTGGATGCGAAACAATTTAACTCTGGTAGAAATCATTGGAGAACACGAGTTCTACAAGGCACCAGACTAATATTCGTCAGCTACCCGCAATACTGCGGCCCTGACATAACCGAAGCGGCTACCTACAAGCCAAGTAGCCCCGCACTATGAGGTAAAGAAATGGCAAAAGCAAGAGGCCACCGTGCCAACAAACCTAACGATTCATTTGGTGCAATAAATAATGATTCGTTATATCGTGGAAAGCACCGTGACGCAGTTTACATCGACGATGATGATGAAGACAACGAAGCGGAAGAAACTACAGAAACACAACAAGCGAACACCGAAGAGGCCACTTCGCAGGATAGCACCAGTTTCGTAGAGAATAAAAAAGAAGCGGAACACGATTACAAGAAACGCTATGATGACTTAAAGCGACACTACGACGAAAAAGTAGGAGAGTTCAAGTCAGAAGTAGAATCACTTCGCAACACGATGACAGAACGGGCGGCAGAAATGCCTAGGGGTGTAACACCACCTCGTACGCAAGAAGAACTCGCAGAGTTCAAGGAGCGTTACCCTGACGTTTTTGAAGTAGTACAAACTGTGTCCTCTATGCAAACAGAGTCACAAGTTTCAAAACTACGCGAAGAATTGGGAACTATCAAAGAACGGGAACAGGAACTAGAGAAGCAGAAAGCCTTCGAGGAACTGCTACGGCTCCACCCAGACTTCGACGAACTCAAGACAAGTGATGAGTTTCTAAAGTGGCTAGAAGACCAGCCACAGTCCATCGCAGATGGCATCTATAAGAATAACAAAGATGCTAAGTGGGCGGCACGGGTCATAGACCTCTATAAAGCCGATACTGGCTTAACCAAGAAGAAATCTAAGTCTTCACCATCAGCAGCAGATGCAATTACAAAAACCCCTGCTAGGGACGTAAGCACCAATGCTGGTAACAAGAAGATTTGGAAGGCTTCAGAAATTCGTACCCTAAAGCCGTGGCAGTTCGAAAAGCTAGAAAGCGAAATCGACGCTGCCCGTTCTGAAGGTCGAATAGATTTAAACAACTAACTAAACCTCAAAAAGTGGAAGGATTGAACTCATGGCGTTCGATACTGCTGCAGGTTATGGTAACCTGCCTTCCGGTAACTTTGCACCGGAAATTTTCAGCCAAAAGGTTCTCAAGTTTTTCCGTCGTGCTTCGGTTATTGAAGATATTACAAATACCGATTACGCTGGCGAAATTGAAAACTTTGGCGATACAGTCAAAATCATTAAGGAGCCGACTGTAACTGTCTCTTCTTATCAGCGAGGCTCTGTGGTAAACCCACAAGACTTGGCTGATGACCAAATTTCTATGGTCGTTGACAATGCAAACGCTTTCGCGTTTAAAATTGACGACATCGAAGAGCGTCACTCACACATCAACTTCGAAGCACTTGCCACCTCTTCTGGTGCGTTTGCTCTGAAGCGCAAGTACGATGCTGCTGTTCTACAGCACATCTCTGATGCCGCTGGTATTGCAGCGTCTGCCGTTTCTGGTACGACTCTAACAAATACCGTAGCAGCAGGCACACTAGGAACAGCCAATGCTCCTATCAACGTTGAAACAGATGACAACGGCATCAATTTGATGTTGGCTATGGCTCGTCTACTTGACGACCAGTCTGTGCCTGAAGAAAACCGCTGGTTTGTAGCACCTCCAATCTTCTACGAGAAGATGTTCCAAGCTGGCAACAAAATTGCTGAAGTCCAAGTGACTGGCGATGCTTCATCTCCGCTGCGTAATGGCCTTGCCATCAACGGTTCCTTCGCTGGTTTCCGTTGTTACAAGTCTACTGCACTAAACAGCACAGGTGGAACTGACCAAGTAACTCTGACTGACGGCTCCGCAACTCTTGCAGTAGACGGCTCTGAGAACGTAGTTCTTGCTGGTCACATGTCTGCTGTAGCGACTGCATCCCACATCGCTAAAACCGAAGTGGTTCGTTCAACTGAGTCATTCTCTGATGTCATTCGTGGACTTCACGTTTTTGGTCGCAAAGTACTGCGTCAAGAAGCTGTTGTTCGTGGCGTCATTGACTTCGCATAAGGGAGATTAGCAAATGGCTACTATTGATTTCACCATAACAGGTGGGGGAACTGTAGGACATCCCGCTCATGCGATTCGTCCTTACGTTGTGCAGTCAAAGAT
>Ga0208148_1000548_pt1 | contig 14429 bp, 11 predicted proteins | sample DEB08_DNA_16_FD_184525 | JGI IMG/M metagenome (GOLD analysis project Ga0208148, IMG submission 184525) | Aqueous microbial communities from the Delaware River and Bay under freshwater to marine salinity gradient to study organic matter... | ecosystem: Environmental > Aquatic > Marine > Coastal ...
AAGCGCATCGAGCTCCTCAAGCATTGCCGCCCAACCAGGAGAAGTCCAGCCGTTTCTGTGACCGTATTTATCCATTTCTGGGATGTACAAATAGCTGAGGGAACGCTTGGAGCCAGAAATGATTCTCCTGGCTGACTCAAACTTCTCATCCCAGGAGTCGGCCGAAACAAAGTTGGCACCCCTCATGGTTGCAATTGTGTAGGGCGTGTTCTTGTATTCGGTTGCGGCAATGACATTGCAATCTACCTCTAGCGAAACAGCCTTTTCGGCAATGGTCTGAACCGGCTGCCACAGCTTCGGGTCAGTTCGCTCATTCCACCCAATTAGCAAGTTAATCTGCTCGTCAGCTACCCGGTCCCACACTTTATGACCAACCAGACCATGCTCACCAACCGTTGCTCCGGTTGCAAAGGAGGCGATGTTGGCGCTGGTGGTGGCAGGAAAAGCACAGTTGGTGATGGTTGATTTATTCAAATGACTGTTGAGCCAAGGTGCGTGACCACTTCGCTGCATGATCTGTTCGGCGCCAAGCCCATCAATCAAAATGACTACGACCTTGGTCTTTCCGGGCAGCCGAAGTGGATTTGGATTCCCGAGCACGGACTCCAGACCTGATGAAAACACGTTACGAATGTTCCCTAAAGCTTTGGGGACTACGGGTAAAGTCGGACTCACCGCACAAGTTTTGCACAGCTAGGACCCATGACTGAAACATCCGAACGAATTGTTGACATTGATGTCTCTGCAGAGATGCAGGAGAGCTTCCTCGAATACTCCTACTCGGTCATATATTCAAGAGCCCTACCCGATGCTAGAGACGGACTAAAACCCGTTCAGCGACGCATCGTCTACCAAATGGGACAAATGGGCCTAAAGCCCGACCGCGGTCACGTGAAATCAGCCAGGGTTACCGGCGAGGTAATGGGTAAGTTGCACCCGCACGGCGATGGTGCAATCTACGATGCGCTAGTGAGAATGTCTCAAGACTTTTCACTCCGGCTGCCCCTTATCGATGGCCATGGAAACTTTGGAAGCTTAGATGACGGACCGGCTGCAGCCAGGTATACCGAGGCAAGACTTGCCCCTGCGGCAGAACTGCTGAATGAGAGTCTCGACGAAGACGTCGTTGACTTCGTAGCAAACTACGACGCACAGCTCACCGAACCTTCAGTACTTCCCGCCGCCTTTCCAAACCTTTTGGTCAATGGTGCTAGCGGCATCGCGGTTGGCATGGCCACGAACATGCCCCCTCATAACCTGCGTGAAGTAGTCGCTGCAATTCAGCTTCTGATTACCAACCCTCAGGCAGACCTAGCCGAGATCATGCAGGTGCTCCCTGGTCCAGACCTTCCTTCCGGAGCGGTGGCTTTGGTTGGCGACAACCTCACTGAGGCATATGCCACCGGCCGCGGTAGCTTCCGAACCAGAGCAAAAATTTCAATCGAAATGGTGGGCCCGCGCCGAACTGGTTTGGTGGTAACTGAACTTCCTTACCTGGTTGGACCAGAGCGTGTAATCGACAAGATTCGCGACGCTGTCACCGCAAAGAAGCTGGAGGGCATTCACAACGTGGTTGACCTCACCGACCGCGAAAACGGCCTAAGGCTGATCATTGAGCTGAAAACAGGATTCAGTCCGGAGTCCGTGATAGAGGCTCTCTACCGGCTCACACCGCTCGAGGAAAGCTTCGGGGTGAACAATGTGGCACTGGTTGAAGGACGACCACAACAAATGCCACTGAAGGCACTACTTGAGGTTTATCTTGAACACCGGATAACGGTTACCAAAAGACGAAGCAAGAACAGGCTTGATAAAAGAAGGGCAAGGCTTCACCTGCTAGATGGACTTGCCATTGCAGTTGTAAACATCGACGAGGTAATCGAGGTAATCAGGCGGTCCGATACTGCTGAGATAGCCAGAGCTAGCCTAAAGACCGTCTTTGACCTTTCTGATTTACAGGCCGACTACATTCTTGAGCTAAGGCTTAGAAGGCTGACCCGATTTAGCCTCATCGAGCTAGAGCAAGAAGCGGACACTCTGCGCCGGGAGATCGAGGAGCTTGAAAAGATCCTTGGTAGTGAGGCGCTGGTTCGCTCACTGGTATCCAAAGAACTTGAGACCATCGCTGAAGTCTATGGAGACCCCCGCCGCACGCAACTTATCGACGCCGAGGGAATTACTGTTTCCAGGAAGCCCGTGCAAGTTGCACAGCTGGAGGACTCCCCCACAACTGTCATCTTCGATTCCCTGGGCAACTTATACCGAACCGATCAAGTTGAGCATCAGATGGGCGGGACGGTCATCACAACTTCGCTCCGAAGCGACCTGGCCGTTGTCATTAGCGACGGTAGGGCAGTGCGGGTGCACGTGTCCGACCTACCGTCACTGACCCACGGTGTTAGCACCAGCGCCTCATGTGCAGATCAATTCCTTGGTCTTACCAGAGACACAGTTGTAGGGGTTGCCGACTGGAAGTCAGATAACGTCTTCGCCCTTGGCACCAAACAAGGCATCGTGAAGCGCTTTGCCGGACCATTCCCGGATAAGGACGAAACCACAGTTATTGCACTCAAGGACCATGACTCAGTTGTCGGTTTCGCCGAAGCCACGGACTCCAGTGAGCTTTGCTTTGTCACCAGCACAGCGAACCTACTTGTTTTCCCGGCCTCATCAGTCAGGCCACAGGGGTTGGCAGCCGGGGGCATGCAGGGCATATCTACTGGAGACTCGAGCGTGATCGCCTTTGGGCCAATCTCCGAAGATTCACACCTTGTAACAGTCGCAAATGATTCACAGGCTCTTGGAGCCACAGACCCAGGGTCCTTGAAAATCACGCCGCTGTACGCTTATCCAAGAAAAGGCAGGGCGACACAGGGAGTTAGGTGTCACCGTTTCCTGAAAGGTGAAGATCAGCTCTACTTCGCTGGGTGGGCGGGAACAGCTCCCACAATTATTGATTCAGAAGGTGTGCAGATAGCGACCCCCGAAGTCGATCAGCGAAGAGACTCGAGCGGGACAGACATCAGCCAGTACGTAGCAGCGGCCTATTAGGCGTCGATTTTTTCACGATCAAAATCGTCAGCAGATTCGACAATAAAATCGCGGCGAGGTGCAACTTCGTTACCCATCAGTAGTTCAAATGTGCGCTCGCCGGCCTCTGCGTCTGCTGCAGTAATCCTTCGAAGCATCCGATTTGCAGGCTGCATCGTTGTCTCTGCAAGCTGGTCTGCATCCATCTCACCCAAGCCCTTATAGCGCTGAATCGGCTGCTTATAGCTCTTACCCTGCTGTTCCAGCTTTTTCAAAAGCTCCACAAGCTCTTGCTGAGAGTAGGTGTAAATCACCTGTTTGTTCTTCCCGCTCGTTTCGACGCGATGCAGCGGTGGAACAGCAGCATAGACCCGACCGGCCTCAACCAGCGGTCGCATGTATCTAAAGAACAACGTCAGCAGCAGCGTGCGAATGTGCGCGCCATCGACATCGGCATCGCTCATGAGAATGATCTTCTCGTAACGAACCTGCTCGATGTCGAAGGTGCGACCAGAACCAGCTCCAAGAACTTGAATGATGGCAGCACATTCAGCGTTGGAGAGCATGTCTGACAAGGATGCCTTCTGCACGTTCAGAATCTTTCCTCGTATAGGAAGCAACGCCTGGAAGGCCGAGTCACGGGCTAGCTTCGCAGTGCCCAGCGCACTGTCTCCCTCAACGATAAACAGCTCACTGCCCTGTGTGGCATTGCCACGGCAGTCAACCAGCTTGCTCGGTAGCGAAGATGATTCGAGTGCGTTCTTTCTGCGCTGAGTATCCTTGAGGCTCCTTGCACTAATTCGTGTTTTGGCTTCGCTTACAACCTTGTCCAGCAGCCCGTCAACCTGCGCCTTAGTTCCTCGAACCTTGCCGGTCAGTAACTCATCGGTCCATTTGCTAACGGCAGCTGCGACGATGGACTTTATGGCAGGAGTTCCCAATGTTTCTTTGGTCTGGCCTTCAAACTGAGGTTCCGGGAAGCTTACTGATACCACCGCAGTGAGACCCGCAAAAACATCGTCACGCTCGATCTTGACCGATGTCGCCTTGAGTCTTCTAGCGTTCTGTTCAATGGCGCCTCGGAATGACTTGAGTAGCGCTTGCTCAAAACCAGCAACGTGAGAGCCGCCCTTTGGGGTGGCAATGATGTTAACGAAGCTCTTGAGAGTCGTGTCGAAGCCACTGCCCCACCTAAGGGCGATGTCAACCTTGCACTCGCGCTTGACTTCCCTGCTTGCCATCGCGCCACTTGCCTCATCCAGCACTGGGACGGTCTCGGAAAAGTGTGCAGTCTCTTGGATTCGCCTAGTTTCCATGACCGCACTGTCACTACTTAGGTGCTCAACATATTCCGCGATCCCGCCTTCAAACGCGAACCGCTGGGTTTGCCCTGATTCTTCATCAAGCACTTCTAGGTTCAGACCCGGCACCAAGAAAGCGGTCTGGCGCAGTCTTGACTCAAGGTCCTGCATTGAGAACTTTGCGCTGGGCTCAAAAATCTGTCGGTCCGGCCAGTAGCGAACTCGAGTTCCGGTTTTACCCTTAGCGACCTTACCCACTTTGCGAAGTTCGCTTTTGTCGACGAACGCGGTGAAGCTGGAGTCTGGCTCTGGACCTGCAAAAACCCCCGGCTCTCCCCTGTGAAAAGACATAGCCCAGGTAACGCCATCGCGGTCAACTTCAACATCCAGGCGCTCACTGAGTGCGTTCACTACAGATGCACCAACACCGTGGAGCCCACCGGAGGCACCGTAAGAACCCCCGCCGAACTTCCCACCGGCGTGAAGCTTAGTGAAAACAACCTCAACACCGCTAAGGCCGGTCCGCGGTTCGATGTCTACCGGAACACCTCGACCATTGTCTGACACGGCGATCGACCCATCGCTGTGGATGACAACGTTTATCGAACTACCGTGCCCGGCAAGCGCCTCGTCTACAGAGTTATCGATGATCTCCCAGAGACAGTGCATGAGACCGCGGTCATCAGTGGAGCCAATGTACATACCCGGACGCTTGCGAACGGCCTCGAGGCCCTCTAGGACCGACAGATGTCTTGCTGAGTAATCTTCCACTCCGAAACCATAACTGGGAATCGCGCATCTTGAGTCATGCCACTTCGCCTTTAGCGAAACATGCTGTACTGGCCGAATAAAAACAGAGCGGCATGGTTGAATAGTGCGTGATGGAAAATACAACCGAAGTAACAAAGCTACTGGTAAGCGATCGCTGCGACGTATGTGGTGCTCAGGCATACATGAGAGTTGAGCTAGCTGGTGGCGAACTTCTATTCTGCGCACATCACGGTAACGCCAACAAGGAAAAACTTGAGCCGCTTACCATTCAGTGGCACGACCAAAGCGCCGACCTCAATCAGAACTAATCTCTGACCGAATTTTTGCAACAAACTCCAACATATCTTCGGGCCAGTTTGCTCTTTCTGCTCCCAGGCGCAGCAGCAGCAAATCAAGCAGTTCTGGGTTCTTGGCAAGTATCGGACCATAGAGCGTCGTTGCGATGAATCCCCCAAACAGCTGAACATCACCGCTCGCGAGCTCACTATTGCGATAGCCCATAACAGTTAGTTCCGCTGTCGGCGTGACTGACCTGAACTCACTGACGCGTGTGGTTCTCGCGTGAGTGCCAAGCTCTGCAATCTTCCCGATGAAAAACTCATAACTAGAGCCGACCAAGAGCGTCGGCAGCCCCTTGGCGATCCTGGAGCTAAGGACAGAAATTAGCCGCGTCAATTCCTGCTCATGATGACTAATAGCGGCCCGGCTGGCATCGCCGACCAATACAAAATCAGCAACTGCTGCGTCATCTGTCGCACTCACTTGAAGCCCTTGGGCTTCCAGAAAGAATCGAAGAACCTCAAGGTTTCCCTGATCTCCGTTGTTGTTGAAGTGCTCAGGCATGAAGGAGAAGTACGTTCTCACTTGGCTAACCCCCAGTGTCTTCTGACGCGTCTCATTGCGTCGGCACTAAACAGCACTGTTGGACGCGCACCGCTGAGGCGCAGGAAGGCATCCCCAGCTTCGGTGGCTTCGGTGATTACCTGACCGACCTCAACCCCCTGAAACCTAAGCCGCAATGCCAAATCTGAGGCATTGAAGCCGCCAACGACCTCGACCCGATTCAACTTTGAGAAATCCACTGTCCACAACCAACTTGGATCATGAATATCCCTACCCGCCATCAGCATCAACGGCAGTTCATCCCCGACTAGTTCATCCAAGTTCTTCTGAAAACTAGTTGGGTTCTGCACGAGCCGCAGGTCAATATGACGATCGGCTACTACGACCCTTTCATTTCTTGCGAACACCGGTTTCAGTTCCAGCAGCCTTGACTGAACAACATCGGGGTCCACTTCAATTAGGCACTCAAGGGCAGCAACGGCCGCAGCTAGGTTCATTGCCTGATGGCTCGGTAGCGCCACTGTTTGGTAGACAGAGTCTTTGCCCAGACCATGAACGGTGACGCTGGAAGCACCTGCAGTGACAAAATGTGAAAGTGCTGGGTGAGCGCCAAAATTTAGAGCGTAGCTAAGTTCACCTGGTGGGAGCTGATTCCTGTCGGCTCCAAAGGCCAGCGGGGTTTTGCCGAAATCTAACTGGCAGAGGTTTTTGTCCTCGGCATTTATAAGAACGGACCCTGCCTCTACACCAATGATCTTAAGCATCTCAATGACCACTTCTGGATCAACGAATCGGTCAAGTTGATCAGAGAGCACGTTGGTGAGCACGGCAAGCTTTATCGGAAGCTCTTTGGCCAAAACGGCCCCATGCCCCTCATCCCACTCCAGCACGGCAATATCAAAATCGATTCGACCGCGGAGATCTGACTGGGCCAAAATTGCAGCAACTAGTCCTTGACGGATGTTTGCGGTGCTGGTGTTAGTAAAAACCCTTAATCCATGCGATTGAAGCAGCGAAACCAAATAGCTGGTGGTGGATGATTTCCCCGCCGAACCAGAAACTACTACCAACCCGCCTGGAATGCTTCTAATCGCGTTGGCGAGCAGCTTAGGTTGGATTTTGTTGGCGATTACTCCTGGAAGTGCGGAACCTCCGCCGGGTCGAACTAATCGGATTAGCAACCTGGCGAGCTTCCCGAACATCACAGCCAGGAAGGTACGCATTTATCCGTCCAGGTAATCTCTGAGTAGTTGTGACCTTGATGGGTGACGAAGCTTTGACATGGTCTTAGATTCGATCTGACGGATACGTTCACGAGTCACACCGAACTTCTCACCAATTTGATCCAGAGTCATCTGGACACCGTCTCCCAAACCGAAGCGGGACCTAATTACCCCAGCCTCTCTTGGGTGAAGGCTATCGAGAACTCTCTCAAGCTCCTGCTGGAGCATGGTGAAGCCGACTGCATCCGCTGGCACTACCGCCTCGGTGTCCTCAATCAGGTCACCGAACTCGCTGTCGCCATCTTCTCCAAGCGGAGTGGAAAGGGAAATTGGCTCGCGACCATACTTCTGAACCTCAACCACCTTCTCAGGTGTCATGTCCAATTCTGCAGCCAACTCCTCTGGGGTTGGCTCGCGGCCAAGGTCCTGAAGCAGCTGGCGCTGAACACGGGCCAACTTGTTAATGACCTCAACCATGTGGACTGGAATACGAATAGTTCTTGCCTGGTCTGCCATGGCTCGCGTAATCGCCTGACGAATCCACCAGGTTGCGTATGTCGAAAACTTGAAGCCCTTCGTGTAGTCAAACTTCTCTACGGCACGGATTAGCCCGAGGTTACCCTCTTGAATCAGATCCAAAAACTGCATTCCGCGACCGGTGTAACGCTTGGCGAGTGAAACAACCAGACGAAGGTTAGCCTCGAGCAGGTGTGACTTTGAGCGCTTGCCGTCCTTTACAACCCAGTTCAGGTCACGTCGGTCAGCCGGAGCAAGGTTTTTATCGGTGGCAAGCTTCTCTTCTGCAAACAGACCAGCCTCAATGCGCTTTGCTAGCTCTACCTCAAGCTCAGCATTAAGCAGCGCCACCTTACCGATTTGCTTCAGGTAGTCCTTGACCGGGTCAGCCGTCGCACCAGTAATGGTTAGGTTCTGGACCGGGATGTCGTCTTCGTCATCCTTGATTACAAGTGCGTCGGTTGGAAGCTCAATAACACCGGTTGTTGGTTCAGCGTCATCAGCTGTTAGGTCCACCGCAGCGGCAGCCTCAGAAACAATGTCTTCCACCGAGTCGGTGACCTTTGATTTGGCGGCCTTTGTTGTGGCCTTGGCTGGTGCCTTCTTGACCAGTGCAGGCTTGGCAGCCTTTGTGGCCGCAGGCTTCTTGTCCGCAGCTACCTTCTTAGGTGCTGCCGCCTTCTTTGGAGCAGCCTTGACTGCACCTGTGGTGGCGGATTCTTTGGCTTTCGCCTTGGACGCTGTAGCGATGATATTCCTCTATCTCGGGCAGACTTTAAACCCTTGTCAAGTCGAAGGACCTGAAAGGGTTTCCCTCTAGTATGCCACTAAATACGCGGCAATACAGCTAAAACACGAAATTAGCGCCGATTTATTCCTGATCATCGGTGTTGTTTCGCATCGTTGTCAGGTACTTCTCAAGCTCATCGGCCAATTCGTCCACGGTGGGCGGCTCTCCGGAAGGCTTACCAATCGGAGCCCTAGACGGCCCCTGAGACCCTGATGAGTACCCCTGTTCAAGAGTCTGAACCAGCTTCGCTAACTCCGCGTTGTCAGCGATCTGCGCTTCCACCTTCGCGGCAAATTCGTTAGCAGCATCGCGAAGGTCATCAGATGGGAAGACCAAGCCGGTCGCGGCACTGATTAGCTCTAGTCCACTGAGGGCCGCGTTTGGAACCTCGTTCTCGGCCAAATAGTGCGGCACAAGAAGCACAAACCCGGCCGTCGCAACAAAACTGGCACTGAGGCGATATTCCAAAAGGTGTGTCACGTTTCCAGGCACTTGGGTTTGAGGTTTCCACTCTGAGAACCTCTGAATCATGTCAGCGCGATTACCAGAGACGGTAACGCCAGCGGGTCTTGTGTGAGGAATCGGGAACGGGATCGAGTGCACCCAGGTGAAGTTCTTGACCTGATATTTTCTGATTAGCTCAAGAATTGAGCTTGCAAATCGCTCCCACCTAAGATCCGGCTCGTAGCCCTCCAGCAGCAAGAATGGCTGCTGAGCCTCATCGAAGACCAGATGGACAGCCAGTGACGGAGGTTCGTAGGACTCGATGTGGTCCTTCTCAAAATAGAGTGAAGGTCTCCTTGATCGGTAGTCAAGGAATTCGTCGTTGTCAAAACGGACTATCTCCTCTGAGTCCAGCTGACCAAAAAGGTGTGTTGATAGTTGAGACACAGTCTGGCCCGCGTCACTAAAGCCGTTTATTAGCGCCACCATTGGAAGCCCGCTAGGGACTTCTGGCTGCCCAATAATCTTGTATGACGCTTCCACAAAACAATAGTAACCGACCTAAACTTGTGGCCATGCACACTATCTCGGTCAGCACAATATCTACCCCCGCCACCCATGTCGCAGCTGCTCTCACGGACACCGGACCACAGGGCTTGGCCGCAAACATCACCAAGGACACCCTTGAGCACTTCGGTGCTCTGAGCAAGCCTGAGCAGGTGACCCGAATTCCCGGAGAATCCTCCACATTTCTTATGGTCGGATGCGGTGCTGAGATCAACTATCGAAATTTCGCAGCAGCCGCGGTTCGCTCTGCAAAGGACCTAGTCGAATTGGTGATTGACCTGACTCTGGCAAGCGATAGTGAGATTCTAGAAGCGGCTGAAGGAGCTGCACTAGGGGTTGAAACACCGAACAGCTACAAGGCGAGCAAAACCAAGCTGCAGACAGTGACCCTGATGGTCAAGCCAGAATTTGAATCGCTAGAGATTGAACCGGCTATCCAGATCGCTACTCAGGTGGTCAATGCACGAGAACTTATAAACACTCCGGCCAATGATCTCTGGCCGCAAAAACTTGCGGAGACAGCTGCCAACCACGCAAAGCACCTACCAATCGAAGTTGAGATTTGGGACGAGGAGCGTCTAGTAGAAGAAAACTGCGGCGGCATACTTGGGGTTGGGCGCGGCTCAGTGAGGCCACCGCGACTAGTAAAAATGACCTACCGCGGCGGATCCAAGCACCTTGGCCTAGTCGGTAAGGGCATAACTTTTGACACTGGTGGGCTTTCCTTGAAACCCGCCGAATCAATGGTCGGAATGAAGTACGACATGGCCGGTGCAGCCACCGTAATGGCAGCCATTCTCGCAATTGCCCAGCAACAGATTCCGGTTACGGTGACAGCAATCATGTGCTTGGCAGAGAACATGCCCTCCGGCCAGGCAACAAGGCCCGGCGATGTCCTCAAAATGAGGAACGGCAAGACAGTCGAGGTGCTTAACACGGACGCTGAGGGTCGGCTGGTCCTAGGAGACGGTCTTACCGTTCTAGCCGAACTGAACCCAGACCACATAGTAGATGTAGCAACGCTGACTGGAGCGGCAACAATTGCTCTGGGTAACCGATATGCCGGACTCATGGGACGGGGCTCGGCAATAGAGCGCGTGAAAGAGGCCGGCACCCAGGTGGGAGAGCTGATCTGGGAGATGCCACTTCCCGAAGAGCTGCGCCCACTGCTTGATTCAGACTTGGCAGATATCGCGAATGTGAAGATAGGCAATCGAGCCGGCGGCATGCTGATAGCCGGATGGTTCCTAAGTGAATTTGTTGCCGAGGATGCTTCCTGGGCACACCTTGACATTGCTGGCCCGGCCAATAATGACAGCGCTCCCTATGGGGTGGTGCCAAAGGGCGCCTCCGGAGTTGCGATTCGCACGCTTGTGCAGCTCGCGCAAAACCTTGCTGATAAGTAGGTAGTAGACTTCTGCGGGTAATAGGCCGCGTTTTTTTGGAGCTAAATTGGCAGAGAATACTTTTGACCTTGTAATCCTTGGCAGCGGAAGTGGTGGCTACGCCGCCGCTTTGCGCGGAGCCCAACTTGGATTATCCGTTGCGCTAATCGAAAAGGACAAGCTCGGCGGCACCTGCCTACACCGCGGCTGTATCCCGACTAAAGCGCTATTGCACTCTGCTGAGGTAGCCGACACCACAAAAGAGGCTGCGCACTACGGCGTGACCGCTGCCTTCCAGGGCATCGACATGGTCCAGGTAAATAAGTACCGCGACTCAATTGTTGACAAGCTTTATAAGGGACTAACCGGACTGGTTGGTTCAAAGAACATTACTTCGATTCAAGGCGAGGGTCGCCTGACCGGACCCAAGACCGTCACTGTCGGTAGTGAGACCTACACCGGCAAAAACGTTCTCTTAGCCACTGGATCTGTAACAAAGACCCTAGGAATCGAAATTGGTGGCCGAGTAATCACCAGCGACCAGGCGCTTCAGATGGACTGGGTTCCTCAGAAGGTTGCCATTCTCGGCGGCGGCGTTATCGGCGTTGAGTTTGCATCAATCTGGCGCTCTTTCGGCGCAGAGGTCACCATTATCGAAGGCCTTGACCGACTCGTGCCAAATGAAGATCCAGCGATGAGCAAGGGCCTGGAGCGCGCCTACAAGAAGCGCGGTATCGATTTCAAACTAGGAAACAAATTCAAGCAGGTCACCCAGAATGAAGCTGGCGTCACTGTAGAGCTGGAGTCAGGCGATTCGGTGCAGGCAGACATTCTGCTGGTAGCCGTGGGACGTGGACCAAACGCCACCGGCTTTGGCTTCGAAGAGCAGGGCATCGCAATGGAGCGCGGCTGGGTCCTGACCAACGACCGCCTAGAAACCAATGTTCCTGGCGTTTATGCAGCAGGAGACATCGTCCCAGGATTGCAGTTGGCCCACAGGGGCTTCATGCAGGGAATTTTTGTCGCTGAGGAAATTGCTGGCCTCAATCCAATAGTTGTCGACGAGATGGGCATCCCACGCGTCACCTACTGCGAGCCAGAAATTGCTTCAGTGGGACTCACAGAAGCTCAGGCCAAGGAAAAATTTGGCGCTGACAAGGTTTCGATTTACGAATACAACCTAGCCGGAAACGGCAAGAGCAACATCCTGGGTACTGCTGGAGTAATCAAGCTAATCCGTGAGGTGAATGGACCGGTAATCGGTTTCCACATGATCGGATCTCGGGCCGGAGAGCAGGTCGGCGAAGCACAGCTAATTGTGAACTGGGAGGCATATCCTGAGGATGTGGCACCACTTATTCACGCCCACCCGACCATGAATGAAGCTATCGGAGAGGCCCACCTGGCGCTTGCCGGTAAGCCGCTTCACGCACACGCTTAATAAGACAAGGACAGTTAGGTAAGAACGATGAGTGAAGTAACACTTCCTGCACTGGGTGAATCAGTCACCGAGGGAACAGTGACCCGCTGGCTTAAGAATGTTGGCGACACTGTGGCTGTTGATGAGCCACTGGTTGAAGTATCCACAGACAAGGTTGACACGGAGATCCCGTCCCCGTTCGCTGGAACACCTCAGCAAATCATGGTTCAAGAAGATGAGACTGTAGCCGTCGGTGCTGTACTGGCGGTAATCGGTGAGGGCGCCGCTCCCGCCGCCGCGGCCGCAGAACCTGCAGCTCCTGTTGCTGAGACCCCTGCCGCTCCTGTTGCTGAGACCCCTGCCGCTCCTGTTGCTCCCGCTCCTGTTGTTGCCGCTCCTGTTGCTGAGGCACCTGCCGCTCCTGCAGCTCCCGCTCCTGTTGCCGCTCCTGCAGCTCCCGCTCCGCTGGCTGCTGCTCCTGTTGCACCCGCAGCTCCGGCTCCTGTCGCTGCTGCTCCTGTTGCAGCTGCTGCACCAGTAGCCGTTCCTAATAATGACTCCAGCTACGTAACGCCGATCGTTCGCAAGTTGGCGGCCGAAAAGGGAATTGACCTAGCGTCCGTAAAGGGCACCGGGGTCGGAGGCAGAATCCGCAAGGAAGACCTAGCTGCAACTCAGGGATCTTCACAAGCTAGCTACAGCCCAGAGCCTGCATCGCCGTTGCGTGGCACAGTCGTCCCGATGTCAAGACTTCGCAAGGTCTTGGCAGAGCGAGCCGTTGCCTCTATGCAGCAAAGTGCTCAGCTGACATCAGTGGTCGAGGTGGACGTCACCAAGGTTGCAAACCTGCGGACCAGAATCCAAGCGGAGTTCACCCAGAAAGCCGGCACCAAGCTTTCGTTCATGCCGTTCTTTACGCTTGCCGCAGCCGAGGCTTTGGCCGCGAACCCAGTTATTAACAGCACCGTTGAAGACACCAACATCGTCTACCACGGACAGGACAACCTGTCCTTTGCCGTCGAGACCGAGCGCGGTCTTCTGACACCAGTGATCAAGAACGCTTCGTCTTTGACAATCGCACAGCTAGCGCAGTCAATTGCCGACATGGCCGAGCGAACCCGAAACAACCAACTGACACCCGATGAGCTGTCGGGTGGAACATTCACGCTGACCAACACTGGCAGTCGTGGTGCTTTGTTCGACACCCCGGTTGTGTTCCTGCCGCAGTCTGCCATTCTCGGCACCGGAATCGTCACGAAGCGTGCCGCCGTTGTCAAGGACCAGGACGGCAATGATGCGATTGCGATTCGTTCGATGGTTTACCTGGCACTGAGCTACGACCACCGCATCATCGATGGTGCAGACGCCTCACGTTACCTAATGGCTGTCAAGGCAAGGTTGGAAGACGGTCAGTTCGAATCAGTACTGGGAATCTAGTCGCCCCATTGCCAAGAGATAGAAGCTATGCCTGAATTTCAAAGGATTAGCTTCGCGCCGGAGTTTCTCGACTATCAAGCTGGCATGGACCTCCAGCAACGTGTCCACGCTGACGTAGTAGGCAATAAGACGCCGAATACCGTCTTGCTCTTGGAGCACTCCCCTGTTTACACGGCCGGAAAGAGAACTGAGGAACACGAGCTCCCTGACGACGGTTCTGCGTTTTATGAAACAAACCGTGGCGGGAAAATTACCTGGCATGGCCCCGGCCAACTCGTCGGCTATCCGATCATGCACTTGCCGCAACCAATTGATGTTGTTGCCTACGTTCGATGGCTGGAGGAAGTGCTAATTCAGGTGATAGCAAACTTCGGAGTTGTCGGGCAAAGAGTTCAGAAGCGAACTGGGGTTTGGGTTGAAACCGACTCTGGTTTAGAAAAAGTCGCGGCCATTGGCATTCGAATAAGCGAGAAGGTCACAATGCATGGCTTCGCCTTGAACTGCAATAACAGCCTTGAGCCCTACGAGCACATTGTCGCCTGCGGAATTGATGATGCGAAGACCACGACACTTTCACGTTTGACCGGAAATGAAATAACTCCACTTCAAGCAGCTACGCTTGTAGAGCAGTTGATGGGAGATATACCGAATGCCAGAGCATAATCCAGACAGAAAACTTCTCCGCTTAGAGGTTAGAAACAG
>Ga0208148_1000552_pt1 | contig 14384 bp, 36 predicted proteins | sample DEB08_DNA_16_FD_184525 | JGI IMG/M metagenome (GOLD analysis project Ga0208148, IMG submission 184525) | Aqueous microbial communities from the Delaware River and Bay under freshwater to marine salinity gradient to study organic matter... | ecosystem: Environmental > Aquatic > Marine > Coastal ...
ACTGCTCTCTTATAAAGAGAACTACCACCCTCATTTAGTTGAGGAACTAAAAATTCAACTCCATTGGAATCAACCAATATTAACTCTTTGTTCTCATTTCGAACAACTTTACAAAATACAAATCTCTGTGCTTTCATATATAACTATTTTTTAATTTTTAATTGGGTTAAACCTTAACCCCTTATTACCTTACTAATGTACGACAATTATTTTGATTTACCAAACTTTCAATGTTAACAAATTGTTAAGTCTTTGGTAGAGTATAGTAGCGAGAGTAATAACCAACAGTACCTACCTCTGAATCATCATTATTAATAAACTGAAATCCATTGTAGTTCTTAGAGTTAAAGAGCACCCTTTCTACCATAGTAGAGATACCACTCTTAAATCCTACATCAGCATAATCATCAGTTCTACCCAATTGTAAATTGGCCCATTCTACCATCGTAGATACTTCAATTGTTTTTCTTCCTTTCATATAACTCATCTTTTTTATTACATAATAAAGATACGATTAATATCCTTAATAACCTAATGTTTTAACACTTATTTTAAAAAGTTATTAACAATTTACTGAAATAATTTGTTTAACGTCTTAGTTAATGGTATTAAGTTGGTTACATTGATAACCTCAGATGATTTACCATACATCTGCTTGAAACTTTCCATTCCATGAGATATATCATAATTATTACCTGATATAAAGTAAGATAACACCTTAACTCCAGCCAACTCCATTTTTTTAACTTGCTTTGCTGTATGTACTATCGCACCATCACCACCATATTCAATATCACTATTACTAAACCCTGGATAACCATCAGAGAAGTTAATGAAGTATGAATCAATACCGTTAGAAGTTTTAATGATATCATCTAAGATAGCCTCAAAACACAAACCTTCAGGAGTAGTACCCGATGGATTAAGATATTGAAATAATTGTTGAATCTTATTAATCTTATCTTTTCGAGAATCATAAGCGATTAACATAAGTGGTTGAACTGACTGATTAGAATTACCTTGAATACTTCTATAAGATATAACTACATCTAAATTGGGAGTCATTGAAGCCGCCTTAGCGATTGCAACTGCTGAAGTTTGTGAACTAGTCCATTTACTACCACCCATTGAAGAACTAGCATCAATCGATATATGAACAAGCGCTGGTCTATGTTTATCAATTTGAATCTGGTCAAATATGCTTGTGTTACCCATACCTAACTCATGTAGTAATCTGCCTGATATTTTACCATTCTTCATACGGGGTGTAGTTAACGAACGTTCCTCAGAACGAAGCTTCAACTTACGACCCAACATAGTTCCAATCTGAATACCTTTAGTTATAGATGGCTGATTACGTTCACATGCCCAAGAGTAACTACTTAACATACCAATCGTATCTGATTCAACTAATGCTTTTGAAAAGTTTCTAACTACAACTACTGCAGTTTTCTTTGATTGTCTCCAATAATATTCTGAATTATAATCACTACCAACCACTTTTTCTTCAATACCTGCTTTAGATAATGTTTCTAATTTTTGTTGTTCGGTTTTGGAAACTTTCTTCTTTTTTATATCACCATTTTGAAATTCCTTTTGTTTCTTAATAGCGTTCTCTAACATTTTCTTCTGACGGTCTGTAAACTTACCATTACCACCACCTTTAGATTCATGCTCAGCAATAGTGTTATTACCACCAGCTCCACCTGCTCCATTTGGATTGTAAGAAGTAGAACCACTTTGAACCTCATCACCATCAGCATCGCCATTGGAATCATCAGTACCATTAGAGCCATCTTTAGATTCACCACCACCACCATCAGTATTATCAGTACCATTAGCTTCTGATGAATCACCACCACCACCATTTCCTTCACCGTCTTCGCCGGTTTCATTTTCATCAGAACCACTCTCACCGTCACCATCCTCATTTTCTGGTTGAGGTTTTTTAGGTAATGTATCTTCAACCATTGTGAAAATCTCACAAGCTAATTCCATTACCTGTTTAGTGTTTTCTAATCTTTTGATATTTTTAAGGTCAATCATATCCCATACTTTCTGTAACATTGGTAGAGCCTCTAAATCACGATTCTCATTAATGAAATTACAGATACGGAACATATAAGATTCCCAATCATCAGTTCGGTATTCGGAAGAGGCTAACCCCTTATCGATAATTTTAGCGTTAAAGTATTTATCATACATTGCGTGGTAGTAACCTTTATAACCAGGAGAGGTAGAATAGATGTAGTAATCAATTCGTCTATCTTCAATAATATTGATTAAATCTTTAACAATACCTTGAACATAAGAACGTGTCTGAGTATAACTCATTCCATGCTTTTCTTCTAAAGATTCCAAATAATCATAAGTGATATGTTTAGGATAATCGTTAGCTCTTAGGTCTGATAATGTAGTGAAGTCGGTTAGTTTGATATGAGAACCCTCATGCAACGCCAACCCAACGGTTGAATCAAAATCCTTACCATCCATCTTAGCTGATATAGTAACTGTTTTACCATCAGTATAAGAATCACCACGCTCATCAAATTTAACCTTAATGTTATCATTAGTTACAATGTTAACGAAGTTACCAATTGCTCTCTTATAAGAGGCAAGAGCCATTAGGTTTGAGGATTTTTTATCTTCTTTATCTATTAAAGAAGAATCATCATCTTTAAACAAATCATTTCCAATCCAATAATTAGAATGTTGGTGCGTATCTTTTTTCATACTTTTTAATTTTAAATTTCTACTAGCTTCAATCATCTCCCTTTCTTATTACATAATAAAGATAGGCATTTTATAGTTAATAACCAACTCTTTAATGTTAAAATATGTTAAAGTTATTAACATAGTTATTAACAATCTAAAGTAAGCCTTTGACTAGTTTCTTATAATCTATGGATAGTAACCCACACAAACTACTCATTAACGCTATGATTGCAAATATCACCTCGTTAATAACATCCGAAAAATGGATGTGGTTTTGAATTGTTCCATTCATAGTAAGGAGTGCAACTCCCATTCCTACTGCTGCCAATAAAATTGCTTGATAATTTTTCATATTGTATATCTCTTAATGATTACAATACTAAAGTACGAAAAAAGATTGGGATTACCAAACTTTCAATGTTAACAAATTGTTAAGTCTTAATTTGATAAAGATGCTTTAATTTTTGGATGGTGTTTGTAACCAAGCAATTCTGCTTTAAACTCACCATTAAGTATATCCACATTAGATAGTTTAAGTTTAGGTAGTTCAAATGGAACTCGGTCTAACTGTTCTTCTGCTTGTTCAATATGATTAAGATATAGATGGGTATCACCTAAGTTACCAATCAACCCACCTGCAATCATATTAACTTCTTTTGCTAACAACTCCAATAACAAACCATATGATGCTATGTTGAAAGGTAATCCTAAGAATGTATCTACAGAACGTTGATTCCACATTAGGGATAATGAGCGTGTTGGTACATTGTACTCACCCATCTCTTGTTCAATAAAGTCGTGATGCATATGTGAACCTCCATTATTACCAAACCAAGTAAATCTCTCACTCAGACTTAACTCTCTTGTGTAAACTTGAAATCCATAATGACAAGGTGGAAGTGTCATCTGTGATAACTCTCCAACGTTCCATGCTGAAACCATTAATCGTCTTGAATCTGGATTTGTTTTTAGTTCGTTGATTAAGTTTGTGATTTGGTCATAACCATTCCAATGTCTCCATTGCTTTCCGTAGATAGGGCCGAGATTTCCCCAGTTCTTAGCAAACTCATCATCTGTTTTTATTTCATTGATGAATTCTTTTTGACTGAACATATCGTTATGATATTCTGATGGATGTGCTTTACAATACGCCTTATAAGCATCACCATTCCAAATGTTACATCCATTATCTACGAGGTATTTAATGTTAGTATCACCTTTAAGAAACCACTTCAATTCTAGCATCATAGTTTTGAATGCCATCTTCTTTGTAGTTAACAAAGGAAACCCATCTGACATATTGTGTGTTATCTGTCTTCCAAAAACGGATAGTGTACCTGTGCCGGTTCTATCCATCTTATCCACTCCAATATCTAAAATATCTTCGAGTAGATTGTGGTATTGATTATCTAAGTTATTCATATCTTATTTTTAAAATACTTAATCATTATATGGGCTGATTTATAATTGGTTGCTAATGGTACATTATGTACATCACATAATCTCATTAACATAGAAATATCTACATCATGTGGATGTTTATCTAATGGGTCTCTAAAAAAGATTACACAATCAATCTCACCCTTTGTTACCATTGCTCCAATTTCAGCATCTCCACCCATCGGGCCCGATGATACCTTATCAACACTTAATCCAGCATACTCAATAATAGTACCTGTTGTGCCTGTTCCGACTAAGTTAACACTATTATTTTTAAAGAACTCTAATCGTTTCATTACAAAAGAAACCATATCGGCTTTCTTTCCATCATGCGCTATTACTGCTATTTTCATTTTTACTGTATTTTAATAGATTAATTAGTTCAGTTAATAACTTAACATCTTTGAATTTAATCCCATCCGCTTCAAATATTTCTGCAACCCATTCCCCATCTTTCACCTCATCATTTGCTTGAGTAATAAAAGCTAATCCGGTTGTTATATCTAATGTATAGTAATAGAATGGATTGTCCGAGTCTTCTTCTAGTTGCTTCTCAAAACCTAATTTTATTAATTCTTGTTCACTCATAAAATCTTTTTATTCAACGGGTCATAAAATATATATTTGCAGGTAATCTCATCACCTGCTTTAATATCATCTATTGTATTTAATTCTAAATAGGGTTGTACATACTCATCTGATACAGTTACATTTTCACAATTAGGTGTATCGCTGTGATTATAAAAACCACCTAATGGTAATCGCAACCAATCATCTTCTGTAACGTTATACTTTACTCTAATGTGTGATACACCTATATGTGTACCTTTTGAGATATCTACTTTAGTGAATAATCCCAGCCCATCAATCTTACTTTCTTTGATTGTTAAGTAATCAGGTAGTGGTTTGTAACTCACTTAGTTTTATTTAGTAGTTGTTTAAAAGCACGTTCAATTGATTCCAATTGGGTTAACTTAGGGTTATCATGTCGTATGACTTTACCTGCTTCAATTACTTCTTCTCTGATACCATACGCATTAGCTTCCATAAGTATCTCTTCTATTTGTTCTTCTGCTATCATAATAATTTACTAATTAAAATTGGCGGGGAAGAGAAGGCTAGCTGTGTCTGGCAATCCCAATTTCTGCTTCAATCTCTTCCGTATCCACCTTTGAGCGAGAGGTTGGAACTGACCCAACTTCTTTGTACTGGAAGTACAACGAGTTTCCCTTAACTCTTCTCTCGCATTTGAGCGGAGGGTTGGAATCGCACCAACACCTTCTATCTGGATGATAAACGCCTTACTACTAAGACTTCCCCCGCAATATAGAGAATGGTAACCGGTAGCTTAAATTGAGCGGCTTTATCTCAATCTTTAACTATTCTCCTTTGAGCGAAAGGATGGAACTGCACCACCTTCTCTATACTGGAAGTATAGCGGGTTTCTCTTAACCCCTCTCTCGCATTTGTTATGTAAATATACAAATAAAAATTGATATAACCTAATTATATCTCATCAAATTTCATTGTACGTTTTTTAATAGCTGATATTATCGAATCATCATTTTGTGCTTTAATTGATTTATCCCATAACTTCTTCATAAACCTCATATGGTGTGGTTGGATATCAAATCCCATTTCACCATCAAATGTATTTAGTGAGCCTGTAATAAGTGCATTTACAATCTGAATATCACCATCATCTATTGTAGATTCTTTCGAATTTTCCATCAATTTCTTTAGATATACTATTTTATCAGTTATGTTTATACGTTCCCACATCATTTGAATACAAATATACGAAATTTAATTCATATATCCTAATTTATTTACTATTATTTTTACTATTGTAGCCCGTAAGAGAATCGAACTCTTATTTTACGGATGAAAACCGTATATCCTAGCCGTTAGATGAACGGGCCATTGGTTATTTCTTATAAAATCTATCTAAACATAGATGAATATGTGCTATACTATCAGATGGGCCCATTAATACATCAGCTTTCCGATATTTTTTACAAATTTCTTCTATATTTAACCTTTTTAGTGATACTAAATCAGGCACATATACTTTATTCAGCCCCATAACTACGAATATACATAATTAATTTAAGAATTACAAGCATTTTACTTCTTTTTTCTACCTATAATGATTGGAATGGTTATTGATACCGAACCTAATGCTGTTGCGAGTATATCTTTTCCATCAAATTTACCACCACGACCCTTATCGTAGGCTTCCTTAGCGATTCCAGCTACAATACCTGTACCGATTGAGATTAATACTCTATTAGATTCTTTAAGTTCGAACCGATTCAACCCTATATAGGTAGTTGATGTTATAAAACCACCTGCTGCAAAGTGAGTTACCTTATCTGAGGGGATTGTTTGTGTCATACCCGCCATTCCGATGAGTAATGCTACTGTTGTTAATACTTTTTTCATTTCTTAATTATTAATTTTTAATCTACTACCCACGTTCTATCAAAATTCTCAATACATTCACAGTATTGATAAAGTTGTTGGTTTGGTGAATCGACTTCTATATACTCTATATTACCACTACTATCCCAATCTTTACAAGTCCATGTCTTACATCGTCTGTCTTCATCGCAACCCATTAGCATTGATACTAAAATCACAACGCCCAAAGTAGCAAACACATACCCTAGCACATTTAATGCGAACTTTTCAGTTTGTTCTTTTCTATTATTCATCTTATTACTTTTATAAATCCTTCTTTATGCATATCGATATTGTTACAAATCATAGCCATTCTATATACATAAAGTGATTCACTAACATATGAATTCCAATATGTACCATCCCAAAATTGATTGGAGTCTCTGGTTTCAAAAACCAAATCACCATTTCGGGTATACACTTCTAATAGATAAGCATCTACCGTTAATGTATCATTAAACACTGGTTTCCAATAATCGTTAACACCATCTCCATTCGGAGAGAATGCATTTGGAATATAAACTTCTTGCGCGAATGTTGTTGTTCCAACAAACATTGCAGCTATTATTAATAACTTCTTCATAACTTATAACTTTCTTTTTCTTTTCTGTTCATCTTAATTTATTGTTGTTATAGTTCCACTCTTACTAATACCATTTGGATAACCTTCATATTTCATAGATAGCTTATACACATAGATAGTATCAAATGGTAACCCATCCCAACCATCAGTAGGGTCGTTTGTCCAAAACACCATTACACCATTCCTATCAAATATTTGTAGGTCGTATTGTTTGACACTAAGTGTATCACTAAACACTGGTTTCCAAATATCATTGTGTCCATCACCATTCGGTGTAAACGCAGTCGGAATGTAAACTTCTTGTGCGGATGTTGTTACTCCAACAAACATTACCGCTATTACTAATAACTTCTTCATAACTTATAACTTTCTTTTTCTTTTCTATTGTATAACGCATCTAACCATTTAAAATCTTCAACCCATATAGGAGTCTTCTCACCCATATAAGCACCGAATGTATTAAACTCTAAATACTCAACTGCTTCCTCTTCATCCATTAAATCATCCACCATCAGTTGGATACATAAGTTCCGAGAGTAAACTACCTTCCACATATTTGGTTCGAATCCAATGATACAATCATCAAACCCATCGGCAAACAGAATCTCATCAGTATCTCCATAGTGTTCTATTATCTTCTCTCTCATGTCAGCTCGGATGTTGGGGGTTTAATAGAAAATCCTATTATGGGTCTATGACCACTCACAGCATTACATCTTTTTTGAATCATATCCTTAGAGAATTGTAGTGTTTCGATATCCTCAGTTTCGGATACCCATTCAACAAATAGTTTTGTCAGCAACTTACTCTTAATCTTTTTCAACATATTCATACTTTAATTTTTAAGCTATTAATCTGAATGGTTCATTATTTTTTAGTTTGCTAACCACATTAGGTAACATACTCATTCCTGTCGCAACTCCATTAAGAAGGTTCATAGAAGAAATCTTCTTTAGTTTAGCCAGATAAACTGGCTTACTACCTTCAGGATAATCTGAAATTTCTCTTGTAAAAAGATAAGTTATAGATGGGGTTTCATATTCCTTTCTATACTTTCTAATTAGTTGTTCAGTAGCTTTAACAATCATTAGATTGGATGGAGCCGATGTAACAATAACTATTTGGTTAGTTTCGGGGTTAATCATATTATTACCGTTTCTCGCCATTGATACAAACCCTGCATTTTTGAGTACGGGTTGAAATATTGTTTCGAATCGGAACTGTGCCTCTTCTCTGTCTTTTAGTGGATTACCACAATAGTTTAATGTTGCCATAATTTTTATTTTTTATTTATTAATGTGTAATTCTTAACTCTTTTACTATGTAAATATAATACTAATAATCAAGTCTACCAAATTTTAAATGTTAAAAAATGTTAAATTGTTATAGCGAGTTGCCACTTCAACCACCCGATTAGTAATTCGTAATCACTATTAAGTACTCTAGCATGGGTAACCTTTACGAATGGTAGTATATATAATTGTGCCCATATGTATTCCATTGATATACTCAGTTTACGTTTCTTTATCATAACGTTTTCTTTTTAAATTTTTTGTGTGAAAAGGAAACTTGCGTTCCCTCGTTTGGCTTAACTCTTAACGGAGTTGTCGTTCTCTTAACGTGCTTCTCTAATATTTTAATTGCTACATCAATAGCATCGTAATCGTTAGTAGTTTCATTTATTGCTGCTACTATTTTTTCTGCTATTACTCTCATAAGGTTTCTTCTATTAACTCTAATATACTACCTGCTGCTAACTGAACCTCGTTTGGTTCGGATTCACCGGCTTCAATTTCATCTAACGCTAATTGTAAATAATCTAAACACTCATCTTTAAGGGATGGGTAGGTTATCATTACATCGGTAACGTATTGTTTTAAATCGTATAAGCTGTTCATATTATTTTTTTATGTTAAATTTAATCCACCCACGATTGGGAATATGGTCTTTATGGTCGCTATAGTTAGATACTTCAATTGATTCTACAATCTCATCAACTGTCAGCTTTGTTAGGTTTTTAATATTTAAAAAAGTATCCGAATCTGATTTCTTACCCCAATACCCATTAGAATCAATCACCCGCTTTATATCATAACCAGCTTGTCTGAATTGTGATTTATTAACTGTGAATATATTCCATTCATCGGTCATATGGTCCATGAATACATCTACTGCTAATTTGATTGGTTGGTATTTAGCTATTAACTTATCTACGCTGGTTTGGTTGATGAGGTATGCATGAGCTCCCCAATGACCATGCCCATACAATAATCTGGAAACCAGTTTGGTTTCAGATAACCCACTTATATATTTATCATGCTTACCTAAGTATATAACATCCCAATCTAATTTATCTATATCCGACTGTAACTCTTCTAAGTTATAGCTTGGTGTATAAACTGCATCATCTTCCAATATTAATCCAATACTCTCCCCACTTTCTTTAAACTTGGTCCATGCCTTAATGTGTGATAACGAACATCCAATGATATTTTTATTTAGATTACCTTCTGGGTCGTAGAATGATTGGTTAAGAACACCAGCCTTTATAAGTTTGGACACATTTATATCGGAACCAGGTACGGCATCAATAAATGTGTAATCTAACCAATCCATAGTAGATACTATCTTACTACGCCTATCAGTTCTATTTAAGAGTGATATAATATAAGTTTTCCAGTTACGCATATATCTGTTTATAAGCCATCATCTTTATTACTATCCCTAATTGCTTTTGCGAGGTAAAGAACACCCCATACAAATAGAATAACATTACCTGTAATTCCTAATAAAACCCATACTTCACTCATCCTATTTAATTTTTAAGATTATTTAATTGTTCTAAAATTCTAACTTGTAATTCTGTATGTACCGGCTCTAAACACTCTAACGTATCTTCTAATAAGTTAATCATTAACTTATCTTGCTTTCGTTTAGAGAACTGAATGTTGGTTCGTTCTACGATGTAGAGATGGTACGCAATCTCATCAATTGATTTTAACTTATCTTCGTATTTGGAGATACGGCTATCAACGGTTCTACTGCTAGTTGAGTTATTATGTGGAACGAATCCTTTGTAGAGTTCATCCAACCTACCTTTGAGATATTGTATCTCCAAAAGCTTTTGTATTTCTTTATACTCCATACTATATACAACAATTTACAGTATCGAAATCTTCAACGGATAAGGTATCCCACCATTCGGAGGTTACATCATCTAATGAGATATTATCTGATTCATAACTATTATCCTCATTCAAAGGATGGATGCAAATACTAGAGGTATCCAATACTGCTTCTACTGATTTTAAAATTATTAACATATTTTTTATTTTTTAATTTGACTTGATACCAACCGATACTCCATCGCTAGGTCATATTTGGTAGCAGTTAAAGCCACACCCAATTCTAAATGTTCTGAATAGTTTTGAGCATTTAAATCAATTAATCTATTTAGATTATCGATTAACTCTTTTTGATTCTTTTCCATAACTTTTTATTTACTTATGTGTAAAGCGGTTTGATTTCTTCGCACCAAATCCAACAATCATCATTAAGCTGCCAGCCTTGTAAGTCAAACCATCCTAATCCGTCTTTGTATTCTGCAAGAATTTTAAATCCGTCTTCATGTGTTAATTCAAACATAACTTTTTATTTTTTAATTCTCAATTGGGTTAACCTTTAACCCCTTATTATCTTACTAATATACAACAATAGTGTGAAGAATCCAAATTTCTAATGTTAAGAAATTGTTAAGTATTCTTTGGTGGCAGCTTCATACTCTATAATCAAATCTCTAAAGATAGTACATAGTTCATATTCCTCTACCTCTTCGTTGTAGGTGATGAGAGCATCCATCCAATCTAATCCGTACCCATCTACTAAATGTATACTATCTACACCTAGTGTGTGATAAGATTTAATAAACTCTTGTGTCATTCCTTTAAGGACTGTGTGGGAAGGTAATTCCCCATATATCCTAAGATAATCATCCATTGAAAGATTACCCATTGCTTCCATATAATTCATTCTTTTAATCTTAGTACCCAATCCCATATACAACCACATTATAAATTAATAATCCTATAAATGTTAAGATACCACCTAACATCGCATACCCTGCTAATTCAGCAGAATCTTCGTATTGTTTTTTTGTTTTCATATACTTCTTGTTACAATTTAATAATCAGATACCATCTCTATAACGTTGTTGATATCGCTTCGTTTAAACCAACCTACAGTATCCGAATCGACTTGAAGAATATCTTTGGTTACCCACTCATCGGATTCGGTGTGTATGATTCCTATCTCAAACGATTGGAAATCCCAACTTCGTGAAGAGTTCAACCCTTTAGGGGAAGACATTGCAAGTTTACCACCTGCTATAATTGAAAGGGTATATTCCCCAATCTTTTGTAGTGAAGCAACTCCACCCATATGTGGGAAGAATGTTAAATCTGTGAATGTTTTTGTTTCTTGATACATAATTTTTATTTATTTATAAAGTGTTACAAAATCACCGAAGTGTTTATCAAATACTGAAAGTAGGTTATCGTAATCACCACTCATCATTTCATCTTCAATTGGTTGATGTGGTATTCCTAATTGTTTCGCCAGATTCCTAGCAGTACCCAATAGGTAGAATGAATTACCTTGAGGGCCTGTTAAATCTATTTCGATTCCTTTACTCTGAACTTTTTCTTTTATCATAATCTATCTTTTAAGTGGGTTAAACTCTTAACCCTTATTACCCTACTAATGTACAACTAATTTCTTAGTCTACCAAATTTCTTATGTTAACAAATCGTTAAGTCTTTATTTCTTTTCCATACGTTAAATAAAGCATGTAGCTTACTTATCCAAAAATCGGATTGAAGTCCTTCTCTACTTAATTCAACTTCTTTGTAGCCTGTAGGAGAACTTCCTTTTGGATACCAAAGAATAAATGTGTGTGGAACTTTTCCAATCCGTACACCATTCCCATCCTCATATTGAACCGGACCTTCTTTAGTCATTAGGGTTAACGCATTCCATTGGGAATCGGTGAACCTCTTTCTCTCTGTGCTCCACATAATATTAATAGAACAAATTCATAGCTGTTTTCAATCCACTCTCAGTAGCCCTATGAACCGAATCTACTCTAACAGTTAATCCATCACAACTCTTATATTCTTTAAGGGCTGCTTTGATAGCTCCCTTTTTGGTTTTAGCCCATACTGTATTCCAACCACCCTCTTCAAAGGTGAACATATACTCTTTGTTGGATAACTTCTTTTTTACTTTAGGCTTAGTCGATTCCGATACCTTATTAAGTATATCAATGATTTCATCCCATTCAGGCCTGGCGTTAATTAACCATACTTCTTCATCTGAAAGATTGGCAGATTCAATTTGGGATTGCAAATCTGTTAATGCTTCTTTGATTAACATTAGTTCACTTTGATTCAATTCTAATTTCATAACTTAATTTTTAATGATGAGGTTAACTCTAACCCCTTTTACTATGTAAAGATAAGTATAATATCCCAGTCTACCAAATCTTATATGTTAATTTTTGTTAAAGTTATTAACAACATTTTGTTTACACTACATTGTTTACTGTAAACAACCTAATATTATATTACCTCTGTGTACCACACAAGCCATCAGACAGGTTTCTACCAGGTAAAAAAACCAGGCTCCGCATGAAAACTACTAAAGCTCGGTTATAATTCATTGATACTCAGTCGGTTACAAGTAATTGCCCCCACCCCCATTGAGAGGAAGGGATAGGGGATTACTGAATTATGAATAAGAAGACCCTACCCGCCGAGCCTCAAGGCGTATATCTATGAGGGAGTGAGGGAGTCGAACCCTCTAATGTTATCTCTTTGGCCTTATCGCCTGATACACCCCGCTTCCATCGGTACACCCAACACTACTGTTTGTTATCACTATACTACAGTACCTCATCTTCTTCGTGGGTATCATTCAGTTTGAATGATTTCTAGTATAACTATCTTCTATTTTCTTCCTTTCCCGATTTACCAGTGGTAACCGTTATTATATATGAAGTAGGAGTTCCGATTTTCCTATTGGTTTCTTTTTAACTTTCCTTTACTGATATCTTAGTATCCCATTGTTGTTGGATAAAGTAATCTAGCTTTCTATGGCAACTATCTACTGCAGTTAGGTTATTGTTATCTACTGCTTTTTGTAGTTCGGCTGTCCAATACTCTATCTTACCCCAATACCCATTACTATACTCTCTTCTGGATAGCTTTTCATCTCCATTACTATACTCTCTTTTCATAACTTTGCTATTTTTTATTTATATCACTTTTTTTAGAGGAACTAAGTTCCCATTAACCATCTTATGAGGAATTCCTCCCATCATCACAATCTTACCAAACATTGGCTTTTTGGCCTCTTTGGTGAGCCCCATTCTTTTCAGAGTGGCTGCCCGGTCTGCGTTCCCAACCACCTTTTTAGTGGAGTAGAATCCTATTGCTTTCTCACCACGTGTCTGAGTGGTTAAATCGTTAACTAACTTTACTTTTGAATTTTTCATATCTTATCTCTCTTTCTTATTACATAATAAAGATACGATTAATATCTTTAATAACCAAGCTTTCAATGTTAACAAATTGTTAAGTCTTCATTATGGATATAGTTACCATTGATATAAACAATGGTGGTATCGAACTCAAATAAGTAAACTTCATATACACCATCGTTTTCATCACCAACGGTGTACTCTAAGTATTCTACTTCAATTTCATTCTCTTCAACAAACGTATTGAATCCTACAGCATCAGTAGCTTTTGCCACTTCAATTATTTCTTTTAAATCAATAACTATTTTCATAACTTTTATTTCTTAATTTCTGAATACTCAACTACTGATAATGATGGAGTAAATTTAGTTTCAAACTTACCACCAGCATACTTCCAAATCACATTATCAATGAAATCTTTCAACATATAAGTTCCATCAGAAGAACCAAATCCCTGGCCCTCATCCCAATCGGAACTCCATTCTTCAACAACTTCCATTGCAGTTTCTAATAACTCCCATTGGGGAACTTCTTCATTTTTTACCATTTCATTGAAACCGGCAATTCTACTTACTGCTCTGAAAACTAAACTCTGTGGGTCAACTAAATATCTCATAACTCTTATTTTTTAATTCTTAATAGGGATAA
>Ga0208148_1000561_pt1 | contig 14265 bp, 15 predicted proteins | sample DEB08_DNA_16_FD_184525 | JGI IMG/M metagenome (GOLD analysis project Ga0208148, IMG submission 184525) | Aqueous microbial communities from the Delaware River and Bay under freshwater to marine salinity gradient to study organic matter... | ecosystem: Environmental > Aquatic > Marine > Coastal ...
AAGAAAATTTGACAGGTACCCATGAGCAACCAACTTGGGGTGTTGGTCCATGGCCTGGACAGCTTCCTGATTCCTCGCACCCAGACTTTGAAAAGTTCGATTTAGACCTGCTGCAATCAGGCGACACCAGAAATGTGGTGGATAAATATCGCTACTGGTCAATGGCTGCAATCGTTGCGGATCTAGACACCCAACGCCACGAATATCACGTGGCAATTGAGAACTGGCAGCATGACCTCAACATCGGTTCGATAGTCAGAACAGCCAATGCCTTCCTCGCTAAAGAAGTCCACATTGTTGGAAATAAGCGCTGGAACCGCAGGGGCGCAATGGTCACCGACCGCTACCAGCACGTCAGTCACAGAGAAACCATCGACGAGTTTGTTTCCTGGGCACAAACAGCCGGTTCAAATGGTCAAAAGCTTCCGATCATTGCAATCGACAATGTTCCCGGCTGCAAGCAACTGGAGAAAACATCACTTCCAAAAGAGTGCATTTTCCTCTTTGGACAAGAGGGTCCAGGGCTTAGCCAGGCAGCCCTAGATGCCGCCGATATGGTTTTGGAAATTACCCAGTTTGGATCAACTAGATCAATCAATGCCTCCGCTGCAGCCGCAATAACAATGCACACCTGGGTGATGCAGCACGTTTTTGGGTAGACTGGGGTAAGTTCCCAAGAAATCCCTTAGCTTTTTAGAAAGGGGCTTGTCATGCCCGCAGTTGTCCTCGTCGGAGCCCAGTGGGGCGACGAAGGAAAAGGCAAAGCCACCGACCTGCTCGGAGACCGCGTTGATTACGTGGTTCGCTACCAGGGCGGAAACAATGCCGGCCACACAGTGGTCATCGGCGACAAGAAGTTCGCACTGCACCTGCTTCCCTCAGGAATCCTGACCCCCGAGTGCACGCCGGTAATTGGCAACGGTGTTGTGGTTGACCTCGAGGTGCTCTTCAAGGAAATCGATGGCCTAAACGAAAAGGGCGTCGACACCTCAAAACTTTTGATTTCAGCAAACGCTCACATCATCACCCCCTACCACGTGACCGTGGACAAGGTTTCAGAGCGCTTTCTAGGAAAGCGCGCCATCGGCACCACCGGTCGCGGCATTGGCCCGACCTACGGTGACAAGATGGGTCGCCTCGGCATCAGAATTCAAGACTTGTTTGACCCAAGCATCCTGCTACAAAAGGTTGAAGCGGCACTAAACCAGAAGAACGAACTATTGGTGAAAGTCTTTAACCGCGCAGCAGTGAACGCAGAGGAAGTTGTTGAGCACCTTCTGTCATTTGCAGAGCGAGTTCGACCAATGGTTGCTGACACCTCACTGATCTTGAACCAGGCAATTGACCAGGGGAAGACCGTGCTGCTTGAGGGCGGCCAGGGAACCCTGCTTGATGTTGACCACGGAACCTACCCGTTTGTTACCTCTTCAAACCCAACATCTGGAGGAGCCACCACCGGTAGCGGAATTGGCCCAACCAAGATCTCAGGCGTGATTGGCATCTTGAAGGCCTACACAACCCGGGTTGGTGCTGGACCATTCCCAACTGAGCTGTTTGACGACATGGGCGAATACCTTCGAACTCAAGGTGGTGAGGTCGGTGTCACAACCGGTCGCGATCGCCGCTGTGGTTGGTTTGACGCTCCTATTGCTCGCTACGCCACCAGGGTCAACGGTTTGACCGACATTTTCCTTACCAAGCTTGATGTCCTGACCGGTATCAAGGAAATCCCGGTGTGTGTTGCCTACGATGTTGACGGCCAACGAGTCGAAGAAGTGCCTGTTTCACAGACTGACTTTCACCACGCAAAGCCAATTTACGAAATGTTCCCGGGCTGGGAAGAGGATATTTCAAAGGTCACCAGCTTCGAAGACCTTCCGAAAAATGCCAAGGACTACGTCTTGGCACTTGAGAAGATGAGCGGCACCAGAATCAGCGCCATCGGTGTTGGGCCAGATCGCAACGCGACTCTGGTTCGCCACGACATGCTTGGCTAGTACCCGCTAAGACTCGGAAATTAGCCGAATAAGCTTCTGCCGATGAATCGCCTGTTTCTGGGGGTCCGGAATTGGGTGAGAAGCGAGCAACCGCTGAGTGTAAGGGTGCTGCGGATTACTCAGAACAGTCTTGGTTTTCCCCTCTTCGACTAGCTGACCCTTGTATAGAACCAGCAGCCGGTCTGCCACTTGATCGACGACAGCCAGGTCGTGCGTGATAAACAGGGAAGCGAAGTTGAACTCTTTTTGAATCTCGGCAAACAAATCCAAAACTTTGGCTTGCACGGACACATCCAGCGCTGATGTTGGCTCGTCCGCGATTACCAGGGACGGCTTTAGTGCCAGCGCTCTTGCCAATGAAGCTCGCTGTCGTTGGCCACCTGATAGTTCATGCGGGAACCTCTCGGCCGCGGCATTAGGCAATTGAACAGCGTCAAGAAGGAAGGCCACTCTTTCTTTAATCTTGGCCTCCCCCAGCTCGCGGGAGTGGATCAGCAGTGGTTCGGCAATGCACTGCTCAATTGTGAGAAGAGGGTTGAAACTAGAGGCCGGGTCTTGAAAGACAAACCCAATCTCCTTGCGGTATTTCTTGAATTTACGCTCTCGGAATCCGACCATTTCTTGACCCACAACCCTGAGCGAACCGCCAGTGGAACGGGTCAGACCGGCAATTGCTCGACCAATGGTGGTTTTACCTGAGCCAGACTCCCCAACAAGCCCTAGAACCTCGCCGGCTTGTATCTCAAAACTAACGTCGTTCACGGCCTTGAAAGCCGGGGTGTTGAGCCTGCCCGGGTATTCGATTACCAGGTTCTGGGCCACCACCAAAGGCGAACTCGCTTGCGGCTTATAGTCAAGTCGTCTCGTCCCACCTATTTTGGGAACAGCGTTCAAAAGCTTCTTGGTGTACTCGTGTTGGGGGTTAGCGAAGATCTGGTTGACGTCGCCGACCTCTACAAGCTTGCCGTTTAGCATTACGGCGACTTTGTCCGCCAAATCTGCCACAACCCCCATATTGTGAGTGATCAGCAGGATTGAAGCACCAAGGTTATCCCGACAGTCCCGCAATAACTGCAGAATCTCAGCCTGAACAGTGACGTCCAAGGCGGTAGTCGGCTCATCGGCGATTATTAGCTTTGGGGCCAGCGCCAGCGCCGCAGCAATAACAATTCGCTGCTTTTGACCTCCAGAGAATTGATGAGGGAAATAGTCGATCCGCTGCGAGGCATCGGGAATTCCAACGTTTTCCAGCATGGCAATCGCCTTTTGGCGGGCGGCCTTTTTCGAAATCCTTTTCCCGTCAACCTTGTGGGCTCTTAGCCCTTCGGAGATCTGCCAGCCAATTGGGAAGACCGGGTTTAGCGCTGTCGAAGGCTCCTGGAAAACCATAGCGGCGTCGCTGCCTCGAACCTGGCGTAGCTGCTCCCTAGTTAGGTCGACCACATTCTGGCCATTGAGCATCACAGTCCCGGTAACCGTAGAGGTCTCAGGCAGCATCCGAAGGACTGACTTTGAGGTCACAGACTTTCCGGAACCGGACTCACCGACGATTGCCAGAATCTCACCCTTTTTCAATCCGAGTGAAACACCAGAAACTGCATCGACTGGCCCGGAGTCAGTTGCAAAGGTAACCCTAAGGTCCGTTATTGAAAGTAGGTCACTCATCCCCAGCGACCTCCACAGACTGTCTTGCTCTAAGCCTAGGGTCGGCTAGATCATTAAGGCTCTCGCCCACGAGCGTATTTCCGAGAACCACCAACACAATGGCCAGTCCTGGGAAAATTGATGTCCACCAGATGCCGGCCGACACATCACTGACCGAGCGATTGAGATCGTAGCCCCACTCAGCGCCCATCGTTGGGTCGATTCCAAAACCCAAGAAGCCAAGGCCGGCCAGGGTCAAGATGGCCTCAGAAGCATTCAGGGTGAAGATCAGGGGTAGCGTTCGGGTCGCGTTTCGGAAGATGTGTCGGAACATAATCCGGAGATTTCCAGCGCCGAGCACACGGGCCGATTCAACATAGGCCTCCTGCTTGATTCTGAGGGTTTCAGCTCTGACTGCGCGAAAGTATTGAGGTATGAAAATGACAGTTATGGAGAGCGCAGCCGCCAAAATTCCAGTGAACAGCCCGCTCCTTCCCCCGGAGATGACTATCGACAGCGCGATGGCCAAAAGTAGCGAGGGGAAGGCATAGACAGCATCAGCAACCAGCACCAGAACTCTGTCGACCCAGCCACCCAGGTAACCGGAAATCAGACCGAGAATCACGCCAATAAAAATCGACATAATCACCGCAACAATGATCACCATCAGCGCAGTTTGGGTTCCCCAGATCACTCGAGAGAGCACATCGAAACCACCAACCGTTGTTCCTAGCAGGTGGTTTGGATTAGGAGGCTCCTGGGCCCCAAAGTACTCACCGTTTTCGTACTGGAGCTGAGCAAAACCGTAGGGGGCGATAAGCGGAGCTAGAGCTGCCATAAGTACAAAGATGCTCACAATCACCAGTCCGACAGCCAGCATCAGCCGCTGAACGCCAAAGCTCATCTTGAGCTGTTTGAAGGGCGGGATGCGCCAAAGGAAGTTTCTCATCAGAATTTCACCCTTGGATCCACCAGAGCTACCAGTACATCAACCAGGAAGTTGGTGAGCGCAACAATGACTGCGAGCAAAGCAACGATTCCCTGCACCGCAACGTAGTCCCTTGCATTCAGGTATTGAGCCAGCTGGAAACCAAGCCCCTTCCACTCAAAGGTGGTTTCGGTCAACACCGCCCCCGAGAGCAGAACTGCAATCTGCATACCGATCACGGTGATGATCGGTATCAAGGCGGGCCGAAAGGCATGCGATGTTACAAGTCTTGACTCTCTGACACCGCGTGAGCGACCGGCTTCAATAAATTCGGTGTTTAAGGTGCCGATCATGTTTGTACGAACCAGTCGCAAGAAAATACCGGCTGTCAATAGTCCAAGTGCCAGCCCCGGAAGAATGGCGTGGGAGATGACATCAAATATAAATTCCGCCTCTCCGAGCCTGATTGCATCAATCAGGTAGATGCCCGTCGGATTATCCATCAGAGTTATCGCTAGCTCAGTATTGACTGAAGCCCGACCGTTCACGGGCAAGATGGGGAAGGTCACGGCGAAAATTAGCTTCAGAAGCAATCCGACAAAAAACACTGGAGTCGCGTAGGCCAAAATCGCAAACAGTCGCAGCCCCGCATCGGTCGCAGTGTCGCGCCTTTTCGCAGCGAGCATGCCAAGTGGGATTCCGACAACTAGAGCCACCAAAATTGCATAAACAGCCAGCTCTAGGGTCGCCATTCCATAGGTCCCCAGCAGGTCCGTAATGGGCTTATTCGTCGTCAAAGTCGAGCCGAAGTCACCCCGAAATATCTGGCCCAAATATTCAAAATATTGAACAAGGATCGGTCGGTTATAGCCGGCCGCCTCAATTCGTATCTCCAGCTCCTCGTTGGAGAGTTTTCCGCCCAGTGCGGCAGTGATAGGGTCCCCGATGCTCCGCATGACGATGAACACCATTGTGATAAGGATCAGGACTGTTGGAAAAATCAGCGTGAATCGGACTGCAAGATACTTCAGCAGGCTATTACCCGCGCCTGGCTGCTTTGCCATCTTGCTCCTTTGTTGCGATGCTAAACCTGAGTCTAGTAATTCGGGCTGGCCACGTAGGTGACCAGCCCGAATTTATCTAGCTAGCTCTACTTGGTGATTGTTCCGTAGCGAAGCTTGAATGACGCATCAAGGGTTACACCCTCTACGCTCGCCTCAGCTACGGCAACCTGAGCACCGAATAGCAATGGGATTGTTGAAAGATCTTCGGCAACCATGTTCTGGATTTCCTCAATCATTGCAACGCGGGCAGCCTTGTCAACAGTGACGATCTGCTCAAGCAGCAGCTCGTCAACAGCCTTGTTGCTGTAGTGGTTCATTAGGAACCCACCATCTAGGAAGAATGGGTTCAGGTAGTTCTCGGAGTCAGAGTAGTCAGGGAACCAGCCCAGCTGGTGAGCTGGGTAGACGTCGTCTTTGCGCTCTTGCGCATAGGTAACCCATTCGGTTGACTGCAGAGTCACATTGAACAGGCCGCTGGTCTCCAACTGGCTCTTGATAAGTGCGTACTCATCACCAGACGAAGGTCCGTAGTGGTCTGGGTTCCACTGCAAGTTAAGACTGACTGGGGTTGTAACTCCAGCTTCGGCAAGGACCTTGGCAGCCGCAGCAGCATCAGGAGAAGCACCGTAGCGCTCCTTCAGGGACTCATTTGCACCAGGAAGTCCAGGTGGGACATAGGACCAAAGTGGCAGGTAGGTCCCCTTGTATACCTGAGTCGAAAGGGCCTCGCGGTCGATTAGGTACGCGGCAGCCTGACGAACAGCAAGCGCCTTGGCTGCATCTGCCTCAGCGGTCTTGGCACCATATGGCTGGATATCAAAGTTGAACACGATGTATCGGATCTCTCCACCAGGACCGGTGATTACCTTCACCTTGTCGTTGGTAGCTAGGTCAGCAACGTCGGTAGCTGAAAGTGAACGAGTGGCAAGATCAATGTTGCCCTCCTGGATGTCCAGCTTCAGGTTTGAAGAGTCAGCGTAGAACTTTAGGTTCACTGTGTCATTCTTGGCCGCGCCTAGAACTCCGTTGTAGCCGTCGTACTTCGTGAATTGGACCAACTCATTGAACTTGTAGGCGGAAATCACATATTGACCAGCAAAAGCCATGCCTGCAACGATGTCATCGTCGGTGGTTAGTGAGTCAGCAGAGAAAACCTCTTCGTCAACAATCGGAGCAACTGGGCTCGAAAGGATTGCCTCAAAGACCTGATCGTTCTCGCTTAGAAGGTTAAACACAACTGTCGTATCACTTGGAGTCTCAATGTTGTCTAGGTTGTAGAGCAACCAAGATGGCCCCGCTTCATCGGCGATGGTCACCTGACGGTCGAACGAGAACTTCACATCTGACGAAGTCAGATCATGGCCATTTGCGAACTTAAGTCCTGGTTTTAGCTCAACCGTGTACTGGGTTGGCGAGGTGAAGCTTGCAGAAATCGCAATGTCAGGGACCATTTCGGCGTTACCTGGCGTTGAGTTCAACAGGAATGGGTAAACCTGGTTCATGACGGCGAAAGAGCCGTTGTCGTAGGAACCGGCAGGGTCAATAGTCGTCACCTTGTCGGTAGTTCCAACGGTGATCGAAATCGGTTCGCTAGATGTTGTGCTAGCAGCATTTGACGAGCTTGATGACTCGGCTGTGTCTGATGCGCCGGCGCAGCCGGCAAGCAGAACAGCACTTGTTCCAAGCGCCACGACAGAGGCGAGAGACCTCTTGGTGGCAGTTGATTTGATGTCCAAAATTAGACTCCTTACTTCGAGTATTACTAACATGAGGTTCCCCCCAGCAGGCGCTTTGGCGCAGCTTCAGAATCCTATTCCATTTTTCGGACAAGGTCTCAAATGTTTATAGAAGTGTGATGAGGGAGGATAAGGGCAGTTCCCGAAATTTCCCTTTGAGCCGACCCCAAGGACAAAGTTGGTCAATAAGCCAGGCAAACTGCGGCCAATTCAACGAGAATATTCAGATGAGTGAACCGACCCCAGAGGAATTGGCAAAGATCCCTTACCCGGATGAAGCCTTTAACACCTGGGGTGCTGCGGCTGTCGGTGTTGATCCACTTCTTGCAAGCTTCACCTCCAAGCCCTATCAGGCTGTTCGTCCCCACGTTCCTTTCTATAGGTTCCTTTCATACCCAGACATCTTGGACATGCGAAAGGCCGGCTACGAGATGGAACGATTCGTGCCGATCTTTGATCGGCTAGAAGATGTTCGCTATCGAGAGGCCTTGCAGCTAAGCGACATGCTCCACTACCCAAACCCGATGACTCCTTGGAACCCAAGAAGAGCCAGGGAACTGGAGGCAGATGTCAGGGCGCAACTCTACGAGCATGGGCTTGGAGACATGCCTGCTGTCATCAAGCGCTGCCTGGCCAAGGCTTTCCCGGGGGACACCATTAGTTACCTTAGTGTGGACCTCCTAACAATTTTTTACTGGGCCACGATGGCTGAACTGGCTGATGATTTAGCCTGGCGTTCACCAAACTTAGGCTGGAAAGCCGAATACCTTAGGTTCCCAATTCAATCCTTGAGCTAGTTACCTGCAATAAATACGGTCGGTGTCATAGGTTTGTATCAGGCCTGCGCCTAATAAAGGCAGGTCATGAAAGTAAGAGAGATAAAAAAATGAGTCAGTGGATCCTGAAACTACCTGGTGGCGATCACAACCTAACTACCGAAGAGCTGAGAATGTGGGCAGAGGCCGGCAAGCTCAACGGCGAATCAACAGTTGTTGATCAAAACGGCGAGCACTGGAAGGCTAAGCAGGTTCCAGGGGTGTTTTCAACCAAGGAGTGGGTGATCGCACTGGTTCTCTCAATCGTGGTTGGAACCATAGGTGTTGACAGGTTTTATCTAGGAAAAGTTGGAACTGGCATCCTGAAGCTGATCACCTTCGGGGGTCTTGGAATTTGGTACCTGGTGGACATCATCCTGATTGCCATCAAGAAACTCGAGGACAAAGACGGCTACCGTCTGGCCTAACAAAAAGGAATCAGCAGCTTCTTTACCGCTGGCAGATCTGGTTCTGCCCAATCGAGGTTTGACAGTTCCGATTCGCTGACCCAGGAAAGCTCGCTGTGGTCGGTGGAGGTGGTTGGTTTTTCACCAATCAGCTCGCAGCTATAGCAGGCAAGGTCAATCTCGCTGTCGCCTAAAACCGTGACGCTTCTATCAAAGAGCCGCAGCACCTTGATTTCAACACCAAGCTCTTCTTTGATTTCGCGAACTAGCGCCGTTTCTGCGCTCTCACCGGGGTTTAGTTTCCCGCCTGGAAACTCCCATTTGCCAGCAGCATCTTTCCAAGAGCCACGCTTGGCGCACAAGAAAGCGCCAGCGGGGTCTTGGATGATTGCTGCAACTACCTCAATGGCCATAAGCCAAGGTTAGCTTGGAAGGTTTGCCTCAATGGCGCTGATGATCTCTTCTGCATCTGGCTTGGTGGTTGGACGGAAGCGAAGGATTTGGCCGGTTGGTGTGACCAGGAACTTTTCAAAGTTCCACATCACAGGTCCCGCGAGACCCTTGGAGTCCTTTGCCTTCACTAGCTCCTTGTAGAGCGGGTGACGCTTGCGGCCATTCACATCTGCCTTCTGCAGCATTGGAAAGCTAATGCCCCAGGTGGTTGAGCAGTACTCGGCGATTTGGTCATCGTCTTTGAGTTCCTGCTTGAAAGAACCAGAGGGAACCCCAATAACGGTGAAGCCACGGTCCTGGTATTTCTTCTGAAGCTCTTCGAGCGCTTCGTACTGAGGTGTTAGGCCACACCTAGAGGCAACGTTCACCACCATCAGCAGTTTGCCTTGGAAGTCCTCGAGGTCTTTTGTGGAACCATCGAGCATTGTCAGTGTTTGATTTGTAAGCATAGAAAGTTACAACACCACACCAACCAAACTAATTTCACTAGAGTGAAATCTATGCACCCGAGTGTTGATCCGGATTTCGCATCACAACTGCTGATGCCGGCATCTACAGCGGACAATAAATACACTCGCGGCACCGTTGGCTTTGTCACCGCCAGTCAGAAATACCCAGGAGCGGCACTGCTCGGAATCGAAGCAGCATTCGAATTTGGCATTGGGATGGTTCGCTATTTAGGACCAAAAGTTGTTTCAGACCTGGTGCTCAGCAATCGACCAGAAGTTGTCTTGGGCTTGGATCGCGCCAGCGTCCTGGTGGTCGGTTCTGGGATCGCTGAATCCGAGGCTGGCGAGCAGATTCAGAACATTCAGACTGCTCTGGAACTAAGGGTGCCCATGGTTGTTGATGCCGGTTCGCTGTCGCTGGTTGATTTCAAGGACGTTCAGTCAAGTGCCGTGCTGACTCCGCATGCAATTGAGGCAGCCAAGCTTTATTCGCGGCTCGTCGAACCGATAACCGTGGACGAACTGGAGCTAGACCCGAATGCGGTGGCAATAAAGCTCGCCGAGGTCACCGGAGCTGTGGTGATGCTAAAAAACAACATTTCTAGGGTCGCGATGCCCGGCTTTGAGCCGGTTGAATCCGGTCCAGGCAGCACCCACTTGGCAACTGCCGGAACCGGGGATGTTTTGGCCGGCATGATCGGGGCGCTTGGGGCAAAGGCGGTTTCGCTGGGCTATGAACTAACTCAGGGTCGATTTGCGGAGATTGCCATAATTGCAAACCAACTTCACTCGGAAGCCGCTGAAATTGCGGCTGCAAGGGGTGAGTTTGGGGCAACCAGCGTCTGCCGCGCAATTTCCGAGGCGGTCTCTGCTTGAAGCTCCAGGTATTGAGGGGGTTTAATCCCTGGGTGCTGATTTTTGTTGGCATGGCACTGTTCCACATCTGGCGTGGATCGCTCGAGGACATCCTGATCTTCGGCACCGCTGCAATTGTGATTTTGACTCAGGTGTTTGGTCTAACGACAGTTGGATTCAAGCAGCAACCGAAATTCGGGGTAATCCCAATTTGGTCGGTGGTGCTCATTAGCGGCCTGGTTATGTTCTTTGCCGAGCGCCACGGTCCCTGGAACTGGTTTGTAATGCTGATGTTCATTCCAATTGGCATTGCGCTGATCTTTTACCGGGATGCCCCAACGCAGGAGGTTCCAAAGTTCCAGGTGCTGCGGTCTAGGTGGGTTTGGGCTATCTGGGCACTTGGTTTCGGGCTGACCGAGATGGTTGCCTACCTGGGCAGCAAGATCTACGACGACCTAGAGACATTTCCAACCATCTCATCACTGATGGACCCGGTCATAGACACCCCAATCGGCAGGGCCAGCTTTGTTATTTTTTGGCTGGCCAGCGGCGTTTACCTGTTTGGGGTGAGAAGAAGATGAACTGGCCACTGGCAATCGTTGGAAGCTACCTGCTGTTTATCGTGGCGGGTATTGCGCTGGCAGCAGTCGGAAGACTGCGCCCAGACAAGCTAGCGCCCTTTGGCGAGTTGGTTGAATCGATTATGCAGCACCGCATCACCAGAATCGGAACCTTCATGGCCTGGTGGTGGATCGGGTGGCACTTTATGGTCGGTGCAACTATTCGCTAGAGTTCCCCAGCACCTTTGTGGCCGCCAACCTGAGCCCAAGCACAATAAAGCCAAGTGCAATGAAGGCACCCGCTATCACCAGGATGTAGGTGAGCATGCCGATCACACCACCCTCACTGCCCGGGTTGATAAACCAGTAGGGCCACCAGCCATCGGCAAGACCTCGAACGAGCGAGAATCCGAGCCAGGCAAGTGGATAAACCACGACCCAGAGCGCTTTGCGCCACTTGGGTCTTGGGCCCTTGATTGAAAGTAGGTAATCTGCCACGACCAGAATCGGTGCGTAGGTGTGAATAACAAGGTTTGGAATTCTGGGCCAGTCATAACCGATGTCTCTGGGGTCAACGGCCGAATCACCCAAAAGCGCATGGTAGACAACGCCAACGATGATCATTGATACGGCTGCAACAAGTCGAAATAGGTTCAATCGTTCAGATTCACTCTTGCCCTGCAGCAAAACAAGCCCGCTGCCCAAAACAACCAGGCCAGAAAAGATCGCCGAGGTGATCGAGAAGTATGCAAAGTATTCGGTTGGTCGAAACAGGTCAACGCGAACCCTGTCGGCAACCTGCCAGATAACGCTTCCCAACAGAGAAAGCCCAAGTAGGGTCCGAAGGGTTCCAAATACGCCTTTGTATAACATGAGAAAAACTTATCGCTAATTGTCCAGGAACCGGATTACTGCCTCAGCAAACTCCAGCGGTTTCTCTTCGTTGGGAAGGTGGCCAGATTCGGCGATAACCTCTAGAGCTGAACCCGGTAGCTCTCCGTTGAGCCTGACCGAATCAGCGGTTGCAACGATCTCATCGGTGTCACCGGTGATGATCAGGGTGTCAACACTTAGCTGGTCAAGTCGCTCCACCAGGTCGAGTGCTCGCGGAGCCTTGTTGAACTCCCAGAAGGCTCGCTCCCAGCCAATTACATCCAGCGGAGCGGTGTAGTTGGCAACAACCTGCTCGGTGATCAAACCCTTGTTGTAGTAGCTCTGATCGAGAATCTGCAGACCACTTGAAGCGATTGACGAAACAGCCAGTGGACCCAAGTGATCAAGCTGTGGAATGTCAAAAACCCAGTTCAACCAACTTGGAGCACCACCTCTGCCATAAACAGCCGGAGCCTCCAAGATCAGCTTTTGAACCTTTTCAGGATGGTCAAGCGCGTAACCGAGCGCTAGAGCGCCTCCGGCGCTGTGCCCAAGAATTACAACTTCCTTGCCCTGGCCGTACTTGCTAACCAGTTCGTCTATTACCTGCAGTTGACCAGGTGACGAGTAGGGATTTACTTCACCAAAAGTGGTCGGTCTTTCAGTAAAGCCAAAGGCAGCTCTGTCGTATGCAACCACAAAGCCAATGGAACTAAGCGGCTCCAAGACTTCTTTCCAGGTCAAACTGCTCGCACCAAACCCGTGCAGCAAAACAATCAATTGGTCGCTTTGCTCACTGCCTGCAGTAACAAGGTGAACCTCGTGACCTGCTAGCTCGACAAACTCAGACTCGCCATTCCAGCTAAGTGCGGCAGCCTCTTTGTTGGTGAGCGTTCCGGACGTATTCACCGGCACCGCAAATGGCCCAACCAGCACCACTAGCGCAATTACACCGAGGATTACTTTTGTCCTTGTTTTCATGTTTCAACCAAACCACATTGTTGGCAAATTGGTTCCAGGCTGCGCGCGTCATTCGCTGCTCCCAATTTGGGTTAGCATCTAATAAAAGCCCAAGGAGACCAATTGTCAAAGACCCAAGCCCTAATTGTTAGTGCGCCAGGCGCAGCCTTCGAGAAAGCAGAAATGCCACTGAGAGAGCTGACTGCAGATTCTGTTGCAATCAACATCAAGTACTCGGGCATTTGTCACTCGGACATCCACCAGGTTCGAGACGAGTGGTTTGAGGGCATCTTCCCGATGGTTCCCGGCCACGAAATCGTCGGCGAGGTTACTGCCGTCGGTGATGCCGTTACCAAGTTCAAGGTTGGCGACCGTGTTGGAGTCGGAACCTTTGTTGACTCCTGTGGTAGCTGCGACCCTTGCAAGCGCGGCATGGAAAACTACTGCCGCACCGGCAATGTTCAGACCTACAACGGCCGCCACTACGACGGCGAAGAAAGCTATGGCGGTTACGCCAAGGATGTTGTGGTCAAAGAGCACTTTGTTCTGAAGGTCCCAGAAAATCTTGACTACGCCGCCGCCGCTCCACTTCTTTGCGCTGGAGTCACCGTCTGGTCTCCGCTGAAGCACTGGAACGTCGGTCCTGGCATGAAGGTTGCGATCATGGGACTTGGTGGCCTTGGCCACATGGCAGTCAAGTTTGCTGCAGCCATGGGAGCAGAAACCTACGTTCTAGGTCACAGCCCACATAAGGCTCAAGACGCAAAAGAAATGGGTGCGACCGAGTACCTAATTACTTCAGAGAGCTTCGAATCTCACAAAGACACCTTTGACGTGATTCTGAACACCGTCAGCGCTGACATCGAACTAGATTCGCTGCTTGACATGCTGAAGGTTGGTGGAACCCTGATTTATGTTGGTGTCTCCGGAAACAAGCAGTCCTTCCACCCGTTCAGCCTGATCACGGGCTTGAAATCCATTGCCGGTGCTAACACCGGCAGCATCTCCGGCACCCAGGAGATGCTTGATTTCTGTGGCGAGCACAACATTGTTTCGACAATCGAGATGGTTGATGCCTCAGACCCTAAGGCAATAGACGACGCCTACGCTCGAGTCGTTGGCAGCGACATTCGCTACCGCTTCGTCATTGACGCCAGCACCATCTGATCCGAATAGGAGCTAGTAGATGAAGCAAAACAAGCTTGGCAACAGAGAAGTTTCAGCCATCGGCATCGGTTGCATGAACGTTTCTTGGATTTGGTCTGATGGCGCAGCCCTTGATCCAGTCCGAAGAGCCGAATCTGCAATTCCGGCAATTCATGCCGGACTCGACGCGGGCATCACACTGCTGGACACGGCCGATATTTATGCTCCAACCTGGGACGAGGTTGGCCACAACGAGGTCTTTGTTGCTGAGGCGCTAGCCAGTTGGTCTGGAACGAAAGAGCAAAAGGCCAAGGTTCTCATTGCCACCAAGGGCGGCATTACTAGAAGCGAGGGCGAAGTCTGGGGTCGAAACGGAAC
>Ga0208148_1000567_pt1 | contig 14169 bp, 12 predicted proteins | sample DEB08_DNA_16_FD_184525 | JGI IMG/M metagenome (GOLD analysis project Ga0208148, IMG submission 184525) | Aqueous microbial communities from the Delaware River and Bay under freshwater to marine salinity gradient to study organic matter... | ecosystem: Environmental > Aquatic > Marine > Coastal ...
ACCTGGTTCATCACTTGATACAGGTTCATTACTTGTAACTGCTTCAGTAGTAGATGCAACAACAACATATACAAAAGGTAATGGAGATGTATTTACAACAACAATAGATAATGTAATAAATGCAACATCAGCATCACACGCAGAGTTTGCAGACCAGGCAACAGATGCAGAAGATTTATATGTAACTGTAAAAAATACAAGTGGTGGAATAATTAACAAAGGATTAGCAGTTCACGCAACAGGTGTAACTGGTGAGAATATTAATGTAATCCTTGCAGATTCATCAACTCCATCTACTATGCCAGCAATTGGTTTATTAGAAGAAACATTAGCAATTAATGCAGTTGGTAGAGCAATCATTAATGGTAGATTAAAGAACGTAGATACAACAGGATTATCTGCAGGAGCAAACATCTTCATAAATGGAGCAGGAACACTTACAGTAAACAAACCAACTGGTTCAGATGAAATACAATCTATTGGTGTTGCTGGTAAGATTGATGCATCAGAAGGAGAGATTATTATTCAAGGTGCAGGTAGAGTAAATGATTTACCTAATATCGCAGAAGGATATGTTTGGGTAGGAGATAGTAATAGTGTTCCACAAGCAGTATTAACAAGTTCTTTTGCTGAATCAACAGATACAGGTTCATTTATTAACACAGGTTCAGATACACAAACAAAGAATGCAAATATCATTCAATCAATTACTGCACCAGCTACTGATACACAAAAAAACTTTATCCAAATAGATAGTACAGAAAATAATGGTCTTACTTATCTTAATAATACTTTTGCTATTCAAAACTATCCTAGTTTCGGTCGTTCATATCAAGATACATTGTTATTTGAAATGTATAACTCAACAAATTATGATTTTGGTACTGAATTAGGATTAAATGGTGGACAGTTTCAAGTATCTCAACTAGCTTCTGGTAGTGGTAAAGGTGCACTTTTTAGAATACAAGATGATTATGCTGCAGGTACTGATGTTGACTTACATGGTACTACAATTAATATTGGTACATTTGGTAGTACGAGATTAGCATCAGGTGGAATTACAATAGGAAGAACTGATGTTCCTGTAACTATAGCTTCTACTGAATTAAATATTAATGGACCAACAAACATTAATGGTTCATTAACTGCATCAATTGATACAGGTAATGTATTGGTAGGTGATGGTAGTGGTGTATCATATCTGGTTCCAACTTCATCATTAGTAGACACTGGTTCATTTGCAAGAACAGATACAGCAAATACATTTACAGGTGGAATACAACTTGCAAGTGGTTCTAACAATGTATTTACTTCACAACCATCACTTCCAACAACAGGTTCAGTACAAAAAGTATTAGTTAATCTAAATGGTCAAAATGCAGAGGTTGCGGGTAATGGACCATATACTACATTCCAATCAACTATATCACACTTTGATGGGTATGGTAGATGGTATAGTGGTTCGTTATATAACGAAGCTCTAATGAGTTCATTTGAAGGTGCAGAAGAACTATTCAATGGTGGTGGTTGGAAAGCTACTATAATTTCAAGTGGTTCTGGTTACACAAGAGGAGCAGAACTTTTAATTCAAGATGATTATGACCAATCAACATCAATCAGTGCACAAGCACAACAAATCAATATTGGTACTTTAACTTCTGCTTTATACCAAGCAAGAGATGGTATTAACATTGGTTCATCGGTTGCTGCTCTTAATTTAAATTCAAGTGGAATAACAGTTAGTTCATCACTTGATATAGAAGGAAATTTAACATCATCATTACAAGAAGGATATGTTTGGGTAGGTGATAGTTCAGGAAGAACAATAACAGCTGCAACCTCATCATTCGGTGGAGGAGGTGGTAGTGCATTCCCATTCACAGGTGATGCACAGATTACTGGTTCACTTGGTGTAAGTGGTTCTGTTGTAATACAACAAGACACATATCCTGATAATAGATTAGGATTTAAGAGTGGTTCTACCGAGTATATACAAATGTATATTGATACTGGTTCAGAATTTGTACCAGATGCATGGGTAATAAATCATCATACTGCTGGACAGGTTTTAGGTATTGCTAATTCTAATGGTTGGATAGAAGTAAATACAAACCTTAATATGAATAATAATTCTATTATTAGGGGTGATTTAACTATTAGAAATGTAACTCAAGAGCCTAGTTATACTGCAACATTTGAAACAGCAAGTATAAATGCAACACTTACCTTAGCACCACAAAACCCATTACCAACAGGAGCAGTTGGTGAACTGGCAACGAGTGGTTCAAACTTATATTTCCACAATGGAACTATTTGGAAAGAGGTATCATTTGTATAATAATAATTAAAAAATAACTACATATATATAACAAATTGTTATATTGTAGATATATCAAATCAATAACAAACAAAAAAGAGAGAAAATTATGAATTCACAAACTGTATTAGGTAAAATTATGACTTTATTGTCTTTAGATAATAAAGAAGTAAAACTTACCGTAGCTAAATTAGCTGATGGTACTCTTGTTGAATCTCCAACTTTTGATGTGGGTGAAACTTTAGAAGTTATCCACGAAGATGGAACAAAGACTCCAGCACCTGATGGTGAACACTTATTAGAATTAAGAGATGAATCTGATGAAATAAACAGAATCAAACTTTTTACTGAAGGTGGAATCATCAAAGAAAGAGAAAATGTTGAAATCGAAGCAGAAAGTGATGAGAAGAAAGAAGAGGAGATGGCTGATGTTTCAACAGAGGAGGTGGAAGCTTTACCCGAAAGTGGTAAATCCGATACTGACGTAAACGAACAAGTAACTCTTGAATCAGAACCAGGTATTGCTGTAGATGAGGAGGTGGTTGATAAGGAAGCGGATGAAATCGTTAACTTAACTACTAAATTAGAAGAGCACGAAGATAAGATTGAAGAGATGAAAGAAAGAATCGAAGAACTTGTAAAGTACTTTGAGGAAATCAAAAAAGAAGAAGAAGCATTGGAAGAGGATATCAAAGAGGAGGAAGAACTTGAATCTAAGAAATTAGATGGAGCTCCTGTTGAGAAACCTGCAATGTTTAACAAAAAGAAAAACAATAACTTTAAAGTACCTGCTAGTTATAGCAACTCGGTACTTTCAAAAATGTATAGGTAACCCCTATTTTAAAAACAAAAAGAGAGAAAAATGAAAAAATTAGTAAATTTAACAACAGGACAACCTAGCATAACTTCAACTTATGCAGGAGAAGCGGCAAGTGGTTATATCGCTGCTGCTCTACTTTCTGCAAGAACTCTTGATAATCAATTGGTAACTATTAAACCAAATGTAAAATTCAAAGAGGTAATTCAGGTAGTAGACACTTCAGGTATTGTACAAGATGCTTCATGTGACTTTGTTACATCAGGTTCAACTTCAATAACTGAACAAATACTTACGCCAAAAGAGCTACAAGTAAACTTATCATTATGTAAACAAGAATTTGTAGATTCTTGGAATGCATTACAACTTGGATATTCTGCATTTGATGAAATCCCAAGAGATTTTAACGATTTCTTAGTATCATATGTAGGTGGAAAAGTTGCTGAAAAAACAGAACAAGACATATGGAGTGGTGTAACTGCTAACAATGGAGAATTTGGTGGGTTTGAACCTATCTTATCTGCATCAGCTGCTACATTAGATGTAAATGCAGTACAAGCTGCAAGAGCAAGTGGTAGTGGAGCTGTAATTTCTGGTTCAGTTGATTCAGGAAACGTATTATCAAAACTTTCAGACGTATTCGATACTATTTCATCTAAAGTATATGGAAAAGAAGATTTAGTAATCTATGTTGGTTCTAAAGTTGCGAGAGCATACCAATCAGCTTTATCTGGTAATTCAACATTATCAAACAATTCTTACAACAACCAATTAAACGTTGGTGAGAAACCATCTAACTTCCAAGGGATAGAAATCGTAATGTGTCCTGGTATGAGTGATGATGTAATCGTTGCAGCACAGAAATCTAACTTATTCTTCGGAACAGGTTTATTATCTGACCACAATGAGGTAAGAGTACTTGATATGGCAAACTTAGATGGCTCACAAAATTATAGAGTTATCATGAGATATACTGCAGGTACACAAATCGGTATTCCAAAAGATATCGTTTATTACGGAGCATTTTAAGTCTAACAATTAATAAAAAGGAGAAACTATGAGTTGCAATATTACAGCAGGAAGAAACGAAGTATGTAAAGATTCAGTAGGTGGAATACAAGGAGTGTATTTTATCAACTATGAAACAGGTTCGTTTTCTAAGAACGGAAGTGGAGAAATAAATTCACTATCTGGTTCTACAGCATATTTTTATGAACTCAAAGGCACTTCTACTTATACTGAAACAGTCAACTCTTCAAGAGAGAATGGTACAACATTCTTTTCACAAGAAACAGTTCTTAACTTGAAAAAGTTAACGAATGAAATGACTACTCAACTTAAATTGTTAGCTTATGGGAGACCACAAATCCTTGTATGGACTAATTCAGGTGATACACTATTAGCTGGAGAAGTACACGGTAATGATTTAACTGCAGGAACTATTCAAACAGGTGGAGCATTAGGAGACCTTTATGGTTATTCTGCTACCTTCACAGGTGAAGAAAAGTTACCAGCACCATTCATTAGTGGTTCAACAGTTGCAGACCCTTTCGCAGGATTACCAGCAATTGATAAACCAGCAATCGTATATGGGTCATAAGTAGAAATTACTTTTGAGACTTAAATAAACTAAACCCTTCTCTTCGTGAGAGGGGTTTTTTTATGTCTTATTTTGATTTAATTATAAGTTATTGTTAGATTGTTATATTACTAAACATTAGATATGCTATCGTATTATATATCACAGAGTAACCAATTTACAGTTAGAACCCAAGATACTGCAAGTGTAGTAATTAGTGGTTCTGATGTTGCAGAGGATATGACACTTGTATTACAAGATATGATGACTTATAGTTCATCATACTATGATTTAAGTGGGTCTTATACATTTAACCCATATGAGAACATACTTACATTTTCTCAATCGTTAGAGGGTACTGTAAGAGATGCTCAAGAGTTTATAGTTCACTTAAGTGGTTCAGTAAGTGGTAGTATATATAATGGAACTATGCAAGTATTTGCATCACAAAGTATTGACAAGGTTGTATATACAACTCAAAACGAAGAGTTTATATCTAATACAACCGATAATGATTATATTGTAATATAGTATGAAAGATAATAACAAACAATTTTCAGTATTAAATTTAACAAGACAGGATGTTCCTATTGTTACAGAAGATATTAAGACAAGATATCAATGGGTACCTGTTGGTATATTAGACCAAGATGATTACTTTGGTTTAGTAACAGAAGCGTATAACACATCTACAACCAATGCAGCGTGTGTTGATGGTGTAGCAGATTTAATATATGGTAAAGGTGTTTTTACTAAAGATGAGTTAAAACAACAACAATTAGATAAAATAGTTCAACCAGAAGAATTAAGAAAGATTACATTTGATTTAAAATTATATGGTAATGCTGCATTCCAAGTTATTTGGAATAAATCACATACACAAATTTTAAGAATGTATCACACACCTGTTCAAAATCTTCGTGCAAAGAAGATATATGATATGGGTAGAATAGAAGGATACTACTATTGTACTGATTGGACTGACCATAGAAAACAAAAAGATAAAAAGTATTTACCTGTCTTTGGTTCATCTAATGAAGAAATAGAAGTAATGTACATTAAGGAATACGAACCTAATAGATATTACTATTCTTTACCAGATTGGATTAGTGCATTACAATTTTCATTTAGTGAAGCAGAATTATCTAACTTACATCTTAACAATATAGAAAATGGTTTCTTGCCAGTTGCTATGGTTAATTTTAATAATGGAGTTCCTGCACCCGAAGAAAGACAAACAATAGAAAGTTTATTAGAATCTAAATTTACAGGCACAAGAAATGCAGGTAGATTTATGGTATCGTTTAATGATGATGCAATTAACAAACCTACTATTGATACTCTACCGATGGAGAACTTACACGAGAAGTATCAGTATGTTGCTGAATATGCTCAAGATAGAATCCTCGTAGCTCATAGAATTGTTTCCCCTTTACTATTTGGAATCAGAACTGCGAATAATGGTTTCTCTTCTCAATCGGAAGAAATGAAAACAGCATATTCAATTATGCAAACGATGACTATATTCCCTTTCCAAAATCTTATTTTAAACTCTATATACCACGCTTTTAAAGTTGGTGGTATAGATATATCAGATTTATATTTTGAGCAACTTACACCTCTTGTAATCCTTTCAGATACAGCAGATGATACAGACCAGTCAATAACAGAAGTTCAAGATGAGATAGATGATAATATGCAAGGTGGAGAAGGAGAAGAACTAGAAAAAGAACAAGAACTTAACGAAGAGTATGAACCGATAAGACCAAGTGATTTTGGTTTTGATTCACACTACAAAGACGAATAAAATTATGGCATTTGGATTATTAATAACACGAAACGATATCATCAAGAACACACCATTAGGTGGTGCAATTGATGCAGATGCTCTTCTACCATTTATTAGAACAGCACAAGAAAAATATATACTTAACCTACTTGGTACTGTATTATACGATAAACTACAAGATGATGTAGAAGCACAAACACCTTTTACAGGTTCATATCAAACACTTGTAGAAGAATATATAAAACCAACTTTGATTTGGTATGCGTGTGTAGAATATATTCCATTTAGTTCTGTAACCTTTAAATCAGCTGGTTCAGTTAAACAACAAAGTGAAACAGGTGTTGCTCCATCTAAAAATGAAGTAGATTACCTTTTAAATAAAGCATTAAATAATGCAGATTATTATTCAACAAGATTACAAGATTGGTTAATTGCAAACAATACTAGTGTACCTGAATACAACGAAAGTACAGGAGATGCAACACAAATATATCCTGACCAGTCTAATCAATACTTTGGAGGAATACAATTATGAAAAAATTAATATTATTAGGAGTGTTATTAGGTATTATAATCTTATCAGCGTATTTGTTAAGACCTTATGCGTTTGGATATACAGAAAATATTGAAGTAAAAGAAGTATGTGAAAAACCAAAAGATACAATTGTAATAGATACAATTAAACCAATTGATTTAAACATACCTAAATTAGAAATAAAATAGTATGAGTACAGCATCACAAAATACAGCACCTCAACAGATTACTAAGGATAGTGGAGTAAACTTTTCTTTGTATTACAATACTTTGAACTTCTTCAAAAACATTATGAAGAATCATCCAAGTATAGCAAAAGTAACACAAGGAGATTTGTTTAACTTTGATACAACACAATTTCCTCAGTATCCAATTGGTAATGTAATGATACAAACAGCAAACTTTACAAATAATACAACTGATTATAGAATTCAGTTAATCGTTGCTGACAAGTCAAAAACATTAAATGATGATGATATACCAAACAGAAAAGATAATAAACAGGAAGTACCTTTCTATGGGACTAACGATATGGTAGATATTCATTCTAATACAATGAGTATCTTAAATGATTTAACATCCTATGTACAGAAAGGGAATTATGGAATGGAGGTGAATGGAACAGTTAATTGTGTTCCGTTCGCAGACCGGTTCAATAATGGACTGGTTGGTTGGTCAGCAGAGTTTGACCTAACTGTTCACAATGATAGAAATCGTTGCCTTTTTTTTTTGAGTCCACCTAGCGGTTCGTACTTTAAAATAGAAGATTGTGAAACAGGAGATTTGTATAATGCAGTATTAGAAACAACAGGTTCAATAGGACAAGTATTTGCAACAAAGTATGTACCTAGTCCTACCGGATTTTTAACATCATATGATAACATAAGATGTTTTGAAATAAAAGAAGAAATAAATAATAGAGATGACTATAACTTTTTTAACTTACCAGTTCTTGAAATACCTTACGAGGATTTTGGAACTTGTGAATCATGTGAATTATGGACATCACCAAAAGTTTGGGGAACAACTCCTGAACGATATGATAATAACCAACAAGATGATGCACTACGACAGTGGATACATACATAAAGAAAGAATATGAGTAATTTAAGTAACTTATTTATTAGTCAATCCTTTTATGGGATGGTTAATTTAGAAAATGCATTAGAACCATTAGCATCAGCGAGTGGTGATGTAGAATTGCAAGATGGTCTAGGTGATAATCTAGGATTAAGAATTAACGCACAAACAAAAGAGTTTACAGTTGTAAACAATTTTAAGGTTGATGGTGATTCTGATTTTAATGGTGATGTAGATATAAGTGGTTCATTAACACATAAAGGTAATGTAGATATAACTGGTTCATTAACTGTTCGAGATGATAATGCACCTATGAATGGTATAATACTTGAAAACAATTCAGGTACTGGTACTGTACAAATTATACCAGGAGGAGATTTCCTAACTACTTTTAATTCACCAACAATGACCGGTATTGAATTTTATGGTGGTAGTACATTAAGTGGTTCTTGGGGAGAAATTGGTGATATAAGTGGATTTGGTGGTATAGGAATTAAAAATGTAGGTATTGATGCAATTAAATTATCACATAACAATTATACATCATTTCAATCAGCTCCTAATGGTAATACAACAATAAAAGGTAATACTATTCAATTACAACCTTCATCATCAGCAACAACATCAGTAGAAATAACAGGTGATATAACTGCAGGGACTGGTTCATTTGATACAATCAATGCAAGAGTTCTTCATGTAACAATAGAATCTTCTAGTGTAATATTCTCAAGTGGTTCAAATGTATTAGGTGATGAAGAGACCGATAGACAAGATTTAATAGGACAAGTAATTGTAAGTGGTACTTTGGGTGTAGAAGGTAATTCAGCGTTCACAGGTTCTCTTACAGTAAGTAATGAGATAAGTTCTTCTACCCTTAATGGTATAGGAAATGTAACAATATACTCTGCATCAGTAGATAGTAGATTAGATGCATTAGAAACAGATACAGGTTCTCAAGACCAAAGATTAGATTCGTTAGAAGCATTTACTGGTTCTCAAGAAATTATAAATAGTGGATATAATGCATTTACAAGTTCTCAAGAAAATATCAATGGTGGATATAATACATTCACTTCATCTTACTATATAGATTCAGCATCGTTTGATACAAGAATTGATGATTTAGAAAACTTTAGTTCATCACTTGTACAAGATTTTGTTTCTACACCTGATTTTAATTCTTATACCGCATCACAAGAAACTATAAATGGATTTTATAATGCATTTACTGCATCTAATGGTAATACATCGTTAAATACATTTACATCATCAGCAGATGGTAGATTAAATAATTTAGAAGCAACTACATCATCAATAGATAACAGATTAAATAATATAGAATTAACAACATCTTCTTTACAAGTAGAGATAGATGGTTTAAGTTCATTTACTGGTTCTTATGCAACTACTGGTTCTAATATATTTGATGGAAACCAAGTATTTAGTGGTTCGGTTCAAGGTAATGTAAATGCACTTACAATCACATCAAATACTGCAAGTATAGATTGTAGTACTGGTAACTTCTTTACAGTAAATTTACCTAGTGGTTCAACTACAAACTTAGAAGCAAGTAATATAGTTCCTGGATTAACCATTACATTACAAATAGAACAACCAATAACAGGTAGTGGAAATATAATATTCGATACAGATAATTATAGTTTTCCAAGATTAGGTCAACCATCTCTTACTCCTCAAGCAGAGGCAGTAGATATAGCAACGTTTGTATCTTTTGATGGAAGTAAATTAAAAGGTACATTAACTAACGATTTAATATAATATGTATATACCATCATTATTATTTGGAGCAACAAACAGTTGTATATCTGCTAGTGGAGCAGATTCTAGTGGTGTATTCTACTCGGGCTCACAAATTTGGGAATATTATAAATTTTCATCAACAGGTTCACACGAATTAACTATTCATAGTGGTTCAACCAGTAATGCAAAAGTTTTAATTGTAGCTGGTGGAGGTGCTGGAGGATTTACTGAATTTAATGGAGAAGCATTAAATGAAACTGCAGGTGGTGGTGGTGCAGGTGGTGTTGTATTTACTGATGCAAGATTAGGACCTGGTTCATATAATTTATATGTCGGTGATGGTGCACCTTATAGTGGAAGTGAAGGAGAGAATTCTTGGATTAATATAAATTATATACCAACTGAATTACCAGATGCATATGCACCAACGGCTTCTCAAATAACTGCAGAAGGTGGAGGATTTGGTGGATATTTTCTTAACATTAATAATACAACTACAGGTAAAGTAGATGCATCAGCTGGTGGTTCTGGTGGTGGTGGATGTGCATCTGTAAGATTTGCTCCTGGTGGTGGATATACTATTGCAAATAGTAATGGTGGTAGAACAAATCAAGGATTTGAAGGTGGAGACCCACAAGGCCCTTTTTGTCTTTCTAGTACTGAAAGAACTGCAACAGGTGGTGGTGGAGCAGGAGGAGCATCAGATGATACAGATTGTATTACTTCTGCTGGTTATCAAACACCTGGTGGAGAAGGATTAGCATTTAATGTAGATGGAAATCCTACATGGTATGCTTATGGTGGTGCAAGTATGAGAAGTGGTGTATGGGAAGCAGCAACACCTGATACAGGCTCTCAATCAAGTAGAGCGTATGGTGCAGGTGGTTGGGGTAGAAGTGCATCATATGGTTCAGGAAATGAACCAAGACAAGGAGTTATAGTTGTTATGGTTCCTGCTTGTGCAACAGAGTGTACCACTTATCAATTTGGTGGTGGGGCTAGTGGAGGAACTCTTGAATATATTGATTGTGTTACTGGTCAACTTCAAAGTTCATCATTAAGTGCAGGTGAAAATGCAGTTATATGTAATTATGTAATTCCAGGACAATATCCAGCTACTACTGGTACTATTACATCAGTTATATCTGGTTCTTGTAATACCGAAACTCCATTTGAACCTATATCTGGTTCATCAAGTTGTGAAGCGTATATATTTGCTGCAGGTGATGGTGGTGGAACTGCAACCTATACATTATGTGATGCTGGTGGAGAAACAACTGAACCATTATCAGCTGGTGAAGAAGTAGTTAGATGTATTACATCTGGTTCATCTAGAGGAATAAGCGGTGCAGGTTCAAGTATAAATTTCTTTTATAATTGTGGTTCATAATGAAATCATTAAAAGATGTAGCGAAAGTATATAAAGACCAAGCCTTAAGGGCTATATATCCTGGTGTGCCTTATAGTGCATATAAACCAACAGGAAAATCCAAAGCATATAAAACTGGTAGATTATTTAATGAAGTAGCAGGTAGAAATAATCCAAATACAATGTTTAAAAAGGATAAGAAAACAGGTAAGATTACTTTTACTTTTAACTTTGTACAACCTGATTATGCAAAGTATGTTCAGTATGGAACAGAGAAAATGGATGCTAGACCATTTGCACAAATAGCAGCTCAATCAGCTGAGTTTATAAAAGCTAAAAATAAAGTAGTTGCTGAAGAAGCAGAACTTCTACTTGATGGTGTCTTTGAAAATCTAGATAAGATGTGGGAAAGTGGAGGTGACAATTTGTCAGTATCCTAACCCCTCCAATATATTACACAATCCCTTTGTTATAGTCTTAAACAAGATTAATAATGGCAATCGAAATATTACAACAACCAGAATTAAACATATTTAGTCAATCACCTATTGTTTGTTCAGTTAGTGAATCTAATGCAGAAACATATACGTCTTCTTCAATGCAATTTGTTGCAGAGTTTAAGTACTGGCAAGGAAATCAAACAAGTGGTTCTGATTTTCCTGTCAACTATACTTTACAAAAGTTTCCAAATCCATCTGGTTCTGCAATATTTGATTTCTCAAGAATTGCAACATCTTTATTTACAACACCAAGAGCTGCAGAAAGTTCTTCTGTATATTGGGGTGATGTTAATTTTTATGTACAATATAAAACATCTCCAAGCTCATCATTCTTTACAGGTTCACATCAAGGTATATCTGAGTTTGCTATGTTTGATGGATATCAAATATTCCAACAAGGATTACAAATATCAGGTAGTTCACCAGGTGAAATAATATCATCATCAGCCTTCTGGCCTATAATGACAGATGGACCTACATCACAATCTTATTTTGAAGAGAACTATGGTAGAATGAGTGTATGGAGAGGAACACAAGAATCAACTTTAAAAAGACCTAGTGCATTAATATATAGTTCATCGTTTGCAGGTGAAGATAATAACTATATTCTAAACTTTACACAAAGTGTAGTAAGTGGTGAAATGGTTGCAACCTTTCCTATATCACCATTAGAACCAGATTGGCCAATGGATAGTAACCCTAATAACATAGGTAATTTTGAAATCTTTGCAGTAGATGGTTCACCAAACTATGATGGAACAAATAAAATATCATCTATATTACATTTTGATTTAGAATGTACAAAGAAATATCCTAACGTAAGAATTAAATGGAAAAATAGATTTGGACAATGGGATTACTTTAATTTTAATTTAGTAAGTAGAGAAACATTCAATACAGAAAGAAGCAGATATCAACCACAAATAGGAACTTGGGCTGATAGAACTTTAACTTACAACGATTACGATTCAGCAATACAAAATTATATAACTGATTCTACACTTAAACTATCAGTTAATACTGATTATGTTAATGAGGATTATAATGAAATCTTTAAACAACTAATCGTTAGTGATGAAATATATTGGGTATATGAAGAAGGTAGTGAGTTAAACAATACAGAAAAACTTAAACCATTAGCAATTGATAGTTCAACATTTAACTTAAAGACAGGTGTTGTAGATAAGTTAATTCAATATCAATTTACATTTACACAAGGTCAAGGATATAAACTAATTTTCTAATTATGGCAGTTACAAGTGGAAGAAATAAAGTATTCAAACTTATTGCTAGAGGTGTAGAACTTGATTTATTTCAAGATGAAACAATATACCTTAGTAATAATGTAACAGGTCTATTTGATATAGGTAAACTACCTAGTGATTTTACAAGACAGATTACAATACCAGGAACAAGAAAGAATAATGCTTTCTTTCAACACGTCTATGATATAGCAGTAGATGAACCATTCTTATTTAAAACAAATGAGAAAGTAATTGCACAATTTGACTTTGATGGATTTTATGTATCACAAGGGTATATCCAACTAAATAAAGTAAACATAAAAGAAAACAAATACATCGATTCTTACGAGGTTTCTGTCTATGGTCTACTATCATCATTCAAAAGAGATTTACAATCTATTACGTTGAATAGTTTAGGGGTTCTAGACCATTATAATCACATCTTAAGTACTGATAACATAAAGGCTTCTTGGAGTGGTTCAGCATATGCGGGTTCTGAGTTTACATCATCATTTGATGGACATAGTTTAGGTGGAGAAATTGTTTATATGTTAACCGATAGTGGTAAACAACACGCATACCAATCTTCTTTATCAAATAACTTATTCGGTATAGATACTGAGGGTGGAAGATTATATGCACAAGATTTTAAACCTGCAATTAGATTAGATTTAGTAATAGATGCTATCTTTGACCAAACAGGATATACATACGAATCAACGTTCTTATCAGAATCTAGATTTGATGACACATATATTTTAGCTGATAGAGGATTAAAATATCCTGTTATTAGTGGAACAAATTTAGAAATCAATGGACAAATAGAGGTTGGACCAGTTAGTGGTTCAAGTACTCCATTAGAACTTGTATCTGGTGTAACACAATCACTTTTGTTTACAAATGTGTACGATGACCCATCGTTCTCAATAATAGCAGCAGATGGAGAATATAAACCTTTCTTTGGAGATACAGAAGTAATTAGTTCTAATGGTTTAGGAGAATTAACTTTAAACATAGCAGTATCGGGTAGTATAACATCATATCCTGAATTAACTTTGTATAGACAACCAAATACACCGACAGGAGCTCCTAATATAATTCCTTTAACTTATATGAATGATTATATAAGGAGAGATTTTGTAGATACTGGTGGAGATAAAGAATATACACTTACACAA
>Ga0208148_1000576_pt1 | contig 14079 bp, 25 predicted proteins | sample DEB08_DNA_16_FD_184525 | JGI IMG/M metagenome (GOLD analysis project Ga0208148, IMG submission 184525) | Aqueous microbial communities from the Delaware River and Bay under freshwater to marine salinity gradient to study organic matter... | ecosystem: Environmental > Aquatic > Marine > Coastal ...
CGTTGGTGTCCAGCTTTAACTCTTCAATGATCCAAGGATCGTAGGCCTTGCGCCTGGACTTGATTTCAAACAAGTAGTTTTCGTTCTCGTAATCAAAGGAACTGAACTGATCCTCAGCCTTGATTAGTTTACTGATGCCCGTGAAGGCTATCATTATCTGCTCCGCTACTTGTGCTTCTGTCATAGGTGCATTCCCTTCGCTCTCTTTGAATGCTTCCATCCGTTCTTATTTATACCCCAGCCGGTTATGTTTCCGATATTGTGGTATTCGCAGAGCTCTCTTCTGATAGCCTTACCTAGCTTCGAGGATTCCCTGATCTGGACTGACACCGAGCAATTGTATTTATCATTCAGTAATTCCATAAATGACTTAGGTGTGATGTTCATAATTTCTCTAAGATTTTTAGAGATACTTTGAAAATGTTTTGATGGTCTTCGATCTGCTCCTTTATTCGACATTATGTAAATCTCCCTAGGCAGTGATAGAATTTTAATAAACCACCAATGTCCCGCTGCCCTTCTCGGTTCTTGGCTATCTCGTAATACATTTTTGTATAAGGTCCTTTGTCATCAATTTCCTTGGAGGATTCAAAGTCCCCATCGGTTGGATACATTAGAAGCACGATGTCAGCATCGTTCTCAATGTCCCCGGAATCCTTGAGGTCATACAGCTTGAGCCTACCGTTCTTGGCTCCCTCTCGGTTCACCTGAGCGAGTAATATAACGGCTATATTTAAATCAATAGCCATCTGCTTTATCTTGTGAGAGATGTCGGCTATACCTTCAGCCTTACTCATCCTAGAAGAAAAGGGGATGAGTTGTAAGTAATCAATCACGAGTAACTTTACTCCGTATTTGTTAACGAACTGCCTGGTTTGACTACAAAGATCATCGGCACTCTTGACCGCGTGAGATGTATATATGGGTAACTCCGCGAGCTGATTAACAGTCTCGGTTACTCTAGCCATTTGCTTATCCGTGGCTACGTTGTCCTCCACGTTACGAATGTTGACTCCAGATATTACTTGGGTCAAACGCTTTGTCAGTTGCTTCTGTGGCATCTCCAGTGAGAAGATACCGCAGTGATGACCGTCCTTCTTGACTGCCTGTAGTGCAATGTATAGGGCCAGGGCGGACTTACCACAGGATGTGGGAGCAGCGATGGTCATAACCTCACCAGCGGCGATGCCTCGATTGCCTAAGTAATCATCGAACTTATTAGTATGAGTCTTTACTACGTCGGGTTCGTATTCGCCGGACTGCATCTTCTTTATATCCTCAAGTAATTCCTTGGCGGATTCGCCTATCTTTACTTTGGATTGGCTGGCCAGTGGTCTAGACAGCAGGGTGTTCTCCAGCTCGGAACGAATCTCGTCGTAGCTCCTTGTCTCGGACTCAACTTCTTCGACGGCCAGTCGGCACGAACGCATAAGCTCACGGAGCTTTGATTTTTCTGCCACTATATGCGCAAAGTATGAAGCCTGAGCGGGCGTAGAAGCCTTGTCCGTTATGGCAAGTAGCCCGGCTATCCCGCCGACCTCATCAACCCCCCTGAGGGTCTTCAGGTGCTCAAGAACGGACACGTCATTCAAGGGCTTGCCTTGAAGTGCTAGTGCTCCGATTGTTTCAAATAGTAATTGGCATCTCTGCAAATAAAAATCGCCCGACTGGACGATTTGAGTAACGGAATCGTAGACTGATGTATCCTCTTCGAGTAAGCAAGATGCAATTAATCCTTCCTCCGCCTCAGCATTATGTGGTTGCTGATGGACCAGTAGTTCCAATTCGTCTTGATTCATTCTCAACTGTGGACAAAAGAGAGCGAAGCAATTGACCCAAAGCGTTGTGCTTTATTCTTATTTCTTTAGGTAATTTCAGGGCATCAATCTCGTTGTGAATGTTGAGGGATACCTCTGCGGCTTCTATAATTTTTGTCATTTTTTGTTAGTATATTTGTGAAGTTAAGAACACTTGAACCCCCCGCCGGTTTGCGGAGAGCCAAGCATTCTAGCACAAGGACTTACTTCTTTTCTTCTCTTTCGAGCATCCCTATGGCTATCAATGAGTAGCCAATCAGGTCACGAAAAATGTCCTTGGATTGATCGCCTTTGGTGGTAACTTTTAGCGACCCATCTGAACAGAAAGCCTTAGCTCTCTGGAATTTGTCCTGCATACGGATGCAGATACCTGTAAGGGGGTGAACACCGAACTCAGTAGAAGCGTCAAAGTTAGCGAAGGGATTATCGCAAGTCTTGCCACCCGTGTAATCCGAGTTCTTGTTGGCGGTCATCGCCAGGATGGAATCAATTTCCTCCTGACGAAACTTATCCCACCAAACCTTATCGCATAAGGTGTCCAAGTTAGCCATCCTTAGAAGGGTGAGTCATCACTCGCTGGCACAGTTGCCGCAGCTGGAGCATTTGAAGTAGCTTTTGCTGGTGCGTCAGCGGGGTTAACTGCTAGTGACATAAAAGACAGACCGCTTTTAGCGACCTTCTTCCATCCTTTGAGGTAGTAGGTCTTACCCTCTACGTCAATCTTCCCGTTGTAATCAGGTTGATTGGGTTTTTCTTTACGGTCATTCACGAAGAATGTCCCGGTGTTGGTGTTATCGTATTCAGCCATAGTTATTATTGGTTGGTTAGAATTCAGTTGTTGTAACAACTGGTAGAGATTTGCTCTTGCCGTGAGTGTTTGTTGCATCCGCATCCTTGGTATCGTCGATAGCAAAGAGTCCATTGAGGGCATACTTACGAGCATAGGAACTAGCGGAGCCAGTAATCTGAGCATCGTCCATACCCTTCTTTACTTCAGCCTCACGAGCGAAGGCTGTTGTTAATGCGATAGGATCGGAGTGCGACTCGTGAACAGTCGCTGTTGCTTTAACGTATACTCTGCCACCGACCTCAACGATTTCATCGCTGACTGTTAGGAAGCAATTGTATTTATTCAATAAAGGCTTAACGGCCTCTAGTATATCTTCGGCGGACCTGTAGGAGTAACCACCGAACTTATTAGTCTGTCCCTTCGGAGCCTTTAGCTCGGACTGGATGGACTGCATTATCTTTACTGTATTATCTTTGGTCATAATAGTTTTTGGTTAGTTCACGATACAGTTTGCATCGTTCTTTTTCATTGGAGCAGGACTCAAGTTCTTTCTTGGTCGCTCCTAGAACTCTTAATTCAACAACCTGTTCGGCGGCTGTCAATGAATTTTTAAATTTTTTTGTAAGTTGTATAAGTCCAACGGGGTGAAGGACATCCAAGGTTTCTTGTTCGAGGTAAGCAGCCATAGCGTCGAGGACACCAGGCAAATGTTCCTTGTCACCCTTGCACATTCTCAGATAGAAGTTCTCCACCTTGCCAAGTAAGCTGTTTGCTTGTCTGGATATAACACCGCGAACCAACCCGGTCTGGTGGTCGTGGTCAAGAACCCAATCGTCTTTCTTTGAGGCCAGGATAGGACAGCACAGGGGCTTGTGCTTCTCCCTGAATTCTTTGATTTTATTTTGAGGAAGATACGTCATATTTTTTCATCCATTCTCTGATACTTTTTTCGGATAAGCCACCGAGTTCTGCCTGTATTTCTTTGTATGTCAAGCCCTCATTTCTTAACTGATAAGCTCTGCTTGCGAACTCCTTCTTTTGTTCATCGGTAAATCGTATGCCTCGCCTGGTTGTATTGTCATTGCTAATTAAACCCAAGCGTTTCATTCGATCAAAGCCTTTGGCCTTGCACTCACGGAGGAACTTGTTTCGAGAAATCATTTCATCGAAGTCCTTATCGTTGTGATGTGCTTCCAACAAATCGAGTGTGCTTGTTATTGAATTGATGTCGTTCATTCTAATTCTTGTTGTTTGATTGATAGTATTTGCCCGGTCGCACCGCGCTTGAATACGCAGAATCCTTTTTTGTCGGGAACTTTTTTTAGTATATGTTTCAATGCTGACTTCTCATCATTAGCCCACTTAGAAGTTCTTCCTACGTAGCCATCAGGCATACCGTTCATTGTGTATTTAATCTCGTATTGATTCATTTCATACGGAGCAGCCAGTAAAGTTCAGCGCACTTCTTCGCTACCTTTATTCCCTTCTGCATATCGCTTTCCTTCCAGTCCTTGTGATGATGCTTCTTGGTATCGCAATCAATCACAACGGAACGACAGGCTGGTAAGTAATCCAGCCCGTGCTCCTTCATCAACATAAATGATTCAATGGCTAACTGTTGGCAGTCCTTTGGGTAAGTCTTAGCCTTGCCCTTGGTGTTAGTCCTGCACTTGTAGTCCGCTAAGAATAGCTGACCATCGGAATCGTGACCGATGAAGTCCACGCTACCGGCGATCTTGATTCGGTTACTTGCTACGATCTTCTCACAAGCGATTGGCTTAACGCCTTCAGCGTGAATCCATTCGACGAATGGTGTAGCCCACTCGTCCCAGACACTAGCCTCGGGCTGTTGGTCTGAGTAAAGGAAGTTGTAATCAACGTGCTCCTCAATGACCTTGTGAACAGTGGTGCCGAACTCCGAGGACTCAATGGTGTCACCAGTAATAGGGTGCTCCCTCGTTCCGTATGTTAGACGCTCGATGTCCTGCCACGCGAGGTGCGGGAACTGTCGGGCCAGGGATGTAATCATCTTGGGTTTGTAGATACTATCCAAGAAGGCATCCTTGACGATGCCGAGGACAGTAGTAACGGATGGGTAGACTTTTGTTTTCTTCTTAGCCTGAGCGGGGGTAGTTATGTCACCCTCGAACTCAGGATCGGATACGTCAGTGCAGTTATAGAAGTGCGCCATTATAGTTCCTCCTGGTCCATCACGTATTCGATTGCTTGACGAAGGGACTTCGCACTAATGCCATCGCAGGTCATTGAAACTATCGGGTCAAAGAATCCTTCCTTGTGGATTTCACAAGTGTTAATACTGCCGTCAATGTCCGCTTGCCAGATGTGTGTTAGACCCTGGTCAGCGAAGTAATCAAAGACTTCTTCGGTCTTTCTTGGTGGTAACTCACTGTGTTCAACGACTTGAATTGCGGAGGCAATCTCGTCGGCTAAAGCAGGAGATGTCTTGGCTTGGTGCTCAAGTTCCTGCGCTACTTCGTATGCGTTGTCCTTAGTTATGTTCATCATTGTGTTAGTTTATGGATTAGAGTTGCTAGTAAGACTGAACCCCCGACTCCGAGGATGCAACAGAAAACTACAACGGCGGAATAAAAAACATCTTTACCGCCTTGGACTAATTCTTCGTATTCATTTTTCTTCATATTATTTATTGGTTACTCTTTGGATTAAAGTTACGAATGCCTTGGCGGCAGTCTGATTGACAACACCGTTGCCTAGCAATCGGAGTCGATCCACTCGGTTGGTAGTTGCGTCCACCCCACGGGTAGTCCCATCAGATGCTCGACCCAGTTCGGATTCAGCTTGCCCGTTGCTTTCCCGCAATGACCCGCTATGTCCTCCTCCAAGTTGGACTTCTTCCGATTGGCTAGATGCTCGCGGTTCTCCTCCGTTATCTGAGGATGAACCTTGTTGGCTCTTGGTGTCGGCCACGACTCTTGGCTCTTCCCACTCGTGTTGGTGCTCGCCCGGTCTTGAAGGCCATCTTGATGGAAGACTGCTCGTGGTAACTGGTCTACTCTGCCCAGTGCCTTGCCATCCCTCTCTGTGCTCATCCCCGCCGTGTCCTTCCAGTCCCGAGCTGATGCCGTTGGCCAGTTCTGCGGTTGCATTACTTCCTCTCTGAGGTTCTTGCATCCACCCTTCTTGGCTTTTGCGCTCCTCTCCGATGGCATCCGAACATCTGTCCTGACATCCGTCACTTGAGGAGTCGCCCACTTCTTCCGCTCCTCGTAAGTCTCGACTGCATCCCTTAGCTTCGCCCCGAATGTTTGATTGCTCCTGTGCCTCTTGCTCTTGAAGCCCTGGTCTGTCATCTCTGTCTGGATGCGTCCGCCCTCCGCGTCCGATGTCCTCGCTGTTGGCCATCCCAAGGATGAAGACTCGCTTTCTCTGATGAGGTGCGCCGACTTCTTCCGCTGAGAATACTCCTGCCGTTGCTCGGTAACCCAGTCCTTCCAACTCTCGGAGGACATATTTGAGAACTGATTCTCCGTCCCCTGTCTTAGCTGAGATGATTCCTCCAACGTTTTCGAGGAAAACAATTCGAGGTTGGCAGTCCCTGATTCCATCTCTGATGTATGGGAACAGGTGTCTAGGGTCATCAGTTGCTTTACGTTGTCCTGCACAACTGAAGGGTTGGCACGGGAATCCGCCAGATAGGATGTCCACTTGTCCACGAAACTTTCCGTAAGGGAATTGTTTAACGTCCGTGAAGACAGGTGCCGCATCCAGTTCTCCCGCTTCCATCTTTGCAACCAGGTTCGCGACAGGGAATCCTTCCCTCTCCACGAAAGCGATTTCTCGCAGGTTTGGGAGAACTCTTCGGAGTCCAAGCCCAATGCCTTCGTATCCTGAACAAAGGCTGATGTGTGTAATTGCTTTGGTAGTATCCACATTTTATCTTTCTATTTTAGTATTGTTTTTTTTTCTTGACAGGGTGTCAAATTGAAGGCCTACCATAGGGAAGTCTTCCGTTGGTAGTCAATCCCTAAGTAAGTAATTTTTTATATAAAAAATATTTGGACATAGGGACTGGCTACCATAGGGTAGGCTACCATAGGGTAGGGTCAACACTCCGCCGTGAAGTGGCATTCCCCGTGGTCTTCAAGGCATTTGAGAATCCTCTCACCAAGGGCTAGGTCAGCGTAGTCCCTAACCTCTTCGCGGGTGATGTTACTCTTGTCCAAGTCATCTTGGCTATACGAGTCCACCTTATCAAAGAAGCCGTGAACCTTGTCGTAGTCCAGCCTGCTTCTAATCTTTTTGATGCCGGACTCAACGGCGGGTATGTTTTCTTCGTAGAAGTAGTATTCCAGTAATTCAGGCGCACATCCTTCGACACCGAACTGGTCGGCGGCATTGGATGATTGCACAGCAACCCAGAACTTTCCTTCTATATCTCCGTTGTAGTATCTTCCCATATTGTTTTCCTTTCTCTTGTTATGCGTTAGTAGTGTAGTTAATTCCACCGCCGATGACAACTGGAACGAATCGCTTGATGCCTGCCTCGGTGGTTACGAATTGGTTGAATCCATCGACTGTCTCGATGATGAAGGGACGCTTTGGTGCGCGCACCTTGTATCCTCTGAGGTGGTATAGTTGCCCGGTCTTAGGGTCTTTGAGCTTGGCTCCAAGCCACTCCTTGGGTATGCCTAGTAGCTCGTGGTTCTCGTTGAGATACCTCTCCTCCTTCGATATCGGTCTACCCGTTGCTGACAGGAGTTCAACCTCAAGTTTGAAGGTGGCACTATCACTTGAGAATGATCCTCCACCCATACGTAGTGATAACCCAAGCCTTTCTCCGATGGAGGCTAGCTCAGTATCCAGTTCTGATCTGATGTCCTTGCAGACATTGCGGTCAATCTTATCTATGCGTTCTGTATTCATTAGTAGTATTTGTGTTATTGTTATACCATTATTCCTAGAGTAGGAATGAATAGTTCAAATGGTTCCTTGGTCTTGTGAATACCAAGTAGTTCATACTGTCCCTCGATGAACTCGTAGATATTCATCTGAGCGTTCGGGTCCAGGCCGTGCATCTTATTGAAGCGATACTTGCGAGCCTTGAGTTCTTCGGCGTTGTCAAAGGGCTTCCCGTTACGGCTACCCTTGCTTGTTCTGATTATTGTAGTATATTTTTTATTGCTCATCGTTTATCTGTTGTTCGATTGCGTCATTGACGATCATTATGTCCTCCTTTGATAGAGAATTGATTGGTATTTCTTTGTATTCATTGGAGTCCGTCAAGTAATGGACTCGCATAATTTGTATGTGCTCGATGCGAACTTCCTTCCAACTCTCAGTAACCCATTGGTTACCGCATTCGGAACTGCACTCGCACTCCATTAGGTGCCAATCCACATCGGCATCAATCAAGAACGTCTTGTCCCTGAGTTCTAATTCTATTTCTACTTCTTCCATATGTATCCTTATTGTTCATTATTCATAAAGTTCTTCAATCTTTTTCTGGTTCTTTCTTATGTGATACTGAGCTTCGCTTACCTTATCCATCCAGTAGCGAATGGTTCTGAGGTAGCTCTCCTCGGCTTGTTCTTTTTTCGACAGGTTCAGTATGTCGCTCATCTTTTTTGAGGAAACAACTGGAGAGAATATCTTTTTTAATTCTTCCTGTTGATTGCTGATGTTGTCGATTATTTCTGATATATGTTTTGTATCACTCATTTATAGTTCTCCATTTTTGTTAGTAAGTAGCTGAGAGTTTCGGTCAAGTCAGCCCGGACTTTCTTTAAGTCCTGAAGCATCTCGTAGTTCTCATTCTCTTGGTCACTCGTTTGGTTCAGCCTCTCAATGCGAAGCCTTAGTTCGTAGTTCCTGTCCTGTTGCTTCTGTAACTCATCCATCAAGTCCCTGTTGCGTTGGACTAGCCCATCGTATATGCCCTCGTATGCCCTTGGGTTCTCGTATGATACGTTAGCCTTGGGTCGCACGTAGATTCGTATCTCTTGGGATTCATCAAGTGGTATGCTTGGTCGGTTACCCCAAGGTGTCTTGGGTTTCGAGCCACGCAGGACCAGCTTGTAAGAGCTACCGCATTTCTTGGCGTTCTCTCGCATTTGTTTAATGGTCTTCCACCCATCCTCGTTGTTCTCTACCTTCATCAGGTAGTCGTGTTTCTGTTTCTTTATCTGTTCCATTTTTCTTTTATTGTTACCCATACTATGGCTTGTAGTTCATAGCCCTTCAGCTTGTGCATCCGTGCTATATCTAAAGTGATACCCTCGACCCGCTTGTATTGTAGCTTGGTAGGGCTTTCCTGTGTCAATGTGATGCCTTCCCGTGGCCGTGCTAGGCTAGCTCGCATATGCCACTTGTCTATCGTCACGTGGTTAGCTGACTTGTTGCCTACGTTCATTGCAAATGAGTGCGTCTTCGGTGATTTCTCAGTGATATGTTCGCCTTGCGTTAATATATTCCAGGCTTTGTCCTTGTTGTCGTGGTAAGTGCATATCTTCAATCCTTTCCACGTATCGTGGCCGTCCCTGTAATGCGATATCATTTGTTCCGCATCGAACTTGTTACGCTTCCATTGATTGTTCGGTGATAGTGCTGAGATTACTCCCGCGGCTGTCCGCCGTGTGACTTTGTAGTCCCGTGCTAGCTTATTAGAAAAGCGCATTGCATCATCATACCAAGTCATACCTGCTTCGATATTTTCCGGCGATGCTCGCTTGTGCCAACGCTTTATATTGTTGGCGATTTTTATGTCAGTAGTTTCAGTTAGTCTTTTCATTTTTGTTGGATGAATGTTTCGCACAATGCCTTTAGTGTTTCAAAGCTCGTGCATTCTTTCAGGATAATTCCGTGTTCTTCCTCGAAGTATTCCATAAAACTTCGCTTGTCCCTATTCAGGTATTTATCCCATAGGCTCCATATTTCAAATGCTTCGTCGAATGTCTTCATACTATTGATGCCCTGATTTGGGTCGTAGGAGTGAATGAAAGTCCGAGACTTTCTAGGGTGATACTTGATACAATCTTGGATTGTTTTACCACGATTGGTTTGCGTTTCGTTACTACCTTATTGGTAGATTTTACAAGCGACTTGCTTCTTGCTCGCTTGGCTTTCTTATAATCCCAACTCCAGTCATTGGATTGGGGAAGCGTAGCGGAATCCCGCCATTGGCAACTTGAGTTTTTTGTTTTCATATTAACAATTCTAGAATCTTGTAACAATCCCGAATGGATTGCTAACGCCCGTCGCTACGTGAAAGCGTTCTAGAGTATCAGGGCTTGCGGTTTTCAGTAGTAGTTTTTTTTCATCTTACTAACCGCATTCAAGACAGTGATTTGTCAGATCATTTATCTATCGAATTAAAGTAGCTACCCTACATTCAGGGCTTCCCTATCGGGATTCAAATTCATTTTCGTTGGCTGGCGTAACCGATTTGCGAATCGGATCAAAGCGATCTCAACTTGAAATTTAATAACTTAAAAATTCCCAAAACGAGCAATTCCCATAACCCTTGCGAGCCCGCCTATCAATTACTAAGTCAGCGTTATTAATAAGAATGCACATAAAATGACTTATGACAAGCGAATTTATGCTTATTTAATGCTTTTATATCACTTTATTCTTTAGCTAATTCTGGATGGTTTCAGTATAAGCGTTGCTAATTCTAGGGCCCTACAAAGCCCGGACTAGTATACAAGTGTTCACTAAAAAGAGGGTCTGTGGGATAGGGCTACAAGGCATTTAAAACGATTGCGAATACCCTAACCCCAACCCAATACCCAACCCCATACAGGGCAACCTAGGCACCTTGCTGGCTGAGATAGATTTTTCAGCAAATTTGAAGCACAAAATCGGGTAGATGTTCGATATAAGCTATTCTAATTCTAGTCAATCCCAGTATTAATCCATCACCCTTCACGAAAATAAATAGTGCTCTTATGTGCACCTGCCTGCCCGTCCGCCTGGACCATTAGCCGGGCTTATGCTACCCGGATTTACTATTAGCTCCGCTTATAGCCTACTGGTATACTGAACAAGTGTTCACCTGTCCAGCTGGAAGTAGTTGCGCTAATGCTGGCAGAAACTGGTATTAGTTTTTCTAATGGGTGGGGGCGGTCGGACTGTGGCGGGACACGCAATGTATATATATAAAAGGGACACCTTAAAAAAATAATCCTCTCATAGCCCTTACCTGTGGTAGCCCTACCCTCGGTAGCCATACCCTCTGTTTCCCCTACCCTTGGTAGCCCTTCCTTGACTGCCCTTTTTCGTTATGACGCGCTCACTTGGGGTTCGCGTCACTCATAATATATTTAATATCCTTAAGGCTTGGAAACCCTATGGTAGGGAGTATAACATATGGGCTGACTACCGTGTCAAGTAAAAAAGTCTTGACAGTCAGTATATAAGTTATTCTAATGCTGAACAGATGGAGGATAAGTCAAAACAGGAACAACAGGATTTGATACAGCAGATCAAGGAAAGCATTCACGAGATTGCTTCCGACAAACAGATCCATAGTATCAAGAGCCTAAGCGTCTATGACCCCGACAAGGTAGCCAAGTTACTCTATCTATACAGCACGGGTTCTAGCCAGACTAGGCTCGTGCGTAAATACGGATACGACAGGGAGACTGTTATCTCTGTTCTGGCGGATTACGCTGACCATATGGGTAAGTTCCGGGAACTCAGTGGTAGGATCGCGGCGAAGAACTACTTGAACCTCTCTAGCTTGGAGGAAGATTTAATAGAGAAAGTTCGTGACCGAATGGAGAATGACCCCGAAATGGAGGTATCCTTCCGGGACTTGAAGGAACTATCAATAGCTAAAGCTAACTCCGCCAGGGAAGCCCTCACGGCCAGGGGCGAGGCTACGCAGATTACTGAGGAGCGCAAGGTGTATACTCAGGATGAATACGAGGCTACTATACAGGCGGCCAGGGAACGGATAGAGAAAGCTAAGATAATAGATGCGGAGGTAAAGGATGCCTAGATCAATAATGGATGACAGCTATGACCCAATATACGAGCAAGTAAAAGGAATACTCGGCGAGCACTTCGAGCATTACTGCTTCATAGTAATGGATGATATGGGTGAAGTATTCTTTGATTACGACCACCTGCCCGCTGGTAGAATGCTTCTAAGCGAAGCTGGCGAGGAGATGCGGATTGATAACCCAGAGGTTGATATTGAATGGGAGTTCGAGGAGCTGGATGAGGACGATGACTCCGAGGATTATTATTAATGCTTATAATAGAAATTCTACAATTAGTTACTCTATCTGCACTACTGGGTGTATGTGTATCTATGTTTGTTGATTACTACACGAAGTAATGCTTATTGATTTTACAAAGCACCCAATCCTCAAAGCCCCTACGGACGAGGAGATAATCCTTCTGGGTGAAGCTGACCCCAGGCTCCTGTCGGACTTGCACGAGGCTCACGAGGGGCGTATACGTGCAGCTGAGAGTGATCCCTTACGTCACGGCTTTGACCTGCCTGGGTGGGGTCGTATGCGGGATGCTATTGAGAAATACGACGAGGTTATTACCTTCGGTGGTAATAGAAGTGGCAAGACAACGGGCTGTGCCAAGATGGTTATGCAGGCCGTTACCGAGAATCAGGACGGGCACGTTGTGTGCTTCAGTCAGAACGCGGATACATCCGTGAAGGTTCAACAAGCGGCAGTCTGGGAAATGATGCCCAAGGAGTTCAGAAGGAAGACAAAAGGGATTGAAGGATATATTAATTTCAGTATGCAGAATGGCTTCACTGGCTCTAGTTTCATATTTCCTGATACTAGAACTAGGGTGGACTTCAAAACCTATACGCAGTTCAGTAACAATCAGACCATCCTTGAGGGCTTCGAGTTCGGGTTCAAGAACTCCGAGAGGCTGAACATAGGTGCCTGGCTGGATGAATACCTAGGGGATGCAGCGTTAGTTAATACACTTCGCTTCCGTCTAGCTACACGGGACTCCAAGATGATCCTAGGGTTTACACCCATTGATGGATACACACCCTTTGTATCCGAATACCTGAAGGGCGCAGAGACACTGGAGACTAAGAACGCAGAGCTTCTGGGTAAAGATGTTCCAGTTCAGCAATACAGCCCTGAGCGAGATGCTGGGATAGTATATCTGCATTCGGATGAGAACCCCTTCGGGGGATATGATCGTATAGCTAAGGACTTAAAGAACTCCAGCGAGGATCAGATAATGGTTCGTGCCTACGGATTACCTACGAAGTCAATGACTTCACTGCTCCCTAACTTTACTCCTGAGCTGAATGTAGTAACAGATGAGCCCAACAAGCACGGCATTAAGTTCCCGGACAAGGATTCCTTGACTTGGTATCAGATAGTTGACCCCGCATTTGCCCGTAACTACGTTGCTCTCTGGGCTGGAGTATCCGAGGAGGATGAGATATTTATACGAAAGGAGTGGCCCGACAGGGACACATACGGCGAATGGGCGTTGTTCGGTGACCCCAAGTGGAGATACGGACCCGCTTCCAAGAAGATTGGCTACGACGTAGAAGGATACGTGGAGTTATTCAAAGAAATAGAGGACGATCTCGGCATAGATGTAATGGAACGCATCGGGGACTCAAGGTTCTTCGCTAAGGAGAATGAAAACAATGTTGATCTCTTTACTAGATTCTATGACTACGGTATGAGCTTCCTGCCGTCCGATGGTCAGACTGAGCAGATTGGTTGCACAGCACTGGACGAGTGGTTCAATTACAACCCTAACTTCGACGTGGATGAAGCCAATAGACCAAGGTGCTACGTGCACCAGGACTGCGGGAACTTAATAGAAAGTATTATTAACTACAATTCACAAGGTAAATCCGATGAAGCCCTGAAGGACTTCTTTGATGCTCTTAGATATTTTAGAATGTCAAATGCTGGAATGGGTCCGGATTACTTTACAATAAACGAAATGCAAACAACAACTAGAGCACAAGGAGGTTACTAATGCCTAAAAAAAGATTAATACAGATTGCAAGCGAACAAGAGGTGGAGTTCGAGGAAGCTATGCGAATAGCTGAAGAAAAACTACCAGAGGGTTCATTAACAGGAACAGGTAAGAACACTTGGGTAACCGAAGAAGGCACAGCTATTCTTGAGGATTCCTTAATGATTGAGGAAATTATACCCAAGCATTACCTAGGTCAAGTCCTAGGAGAATGCCCGAATCCTAGATATAACTACGTATACAATAAAGATATTGGCAAGAAAGTTCCTATGCTTGTTCCCAGAAAGTGGCAGGGTAAGTTAATAGGTAAGGTAGTTACCTTTGAGGCAATATCGGACAACAAAGGAACGAGTTACCGCTATGTGCGAAAAGGAAAGTGATATTACCCTAAATCGCAATTGGTGCAGGGAACAGGTTGATAGGTTCGCAGCTTGGGAAATGCTTAGACGGTATGTATTGCACGAGACAAGGGTTCCAATGACAAATGCAGAGCTATGTGAT
>Ga0208148_1000578_pt1 | contig 14068 bp, 18 predicted proteins | sample DEB08_DNA_16_FD_184525 | JGI IMG/M metagenome (GOLD analysis project Ga0208148, IMG submission 184525) | Aqueous microbial communities from the Delaware River and Bay under freshwater to marine salinity gradient to study organic matter... | ecosystem: Environmental > Aquatic > Marine > Coastal ...
TGAGAGACGACGGAAACTCAGTTCAAGATGAACCAGTAGTGGATAGTTATAATGACATATCAGTATATGGAATTATGGCACAAGTAGTATCGAGGGGCAAATGGGCAAAATAAGTTATAGTCAGTTCTCACAATGGGATAAGTGTCCACAGATGTGGAAACTCAACTATGTAGATAAAGTTGGAACATTTACAGGTAATATTTTTACAATATTCGGTTCGGCACTACACGAAACTATCCAAGCATATTTAGTGTGTTATTACGAACGAACAATTAAAGAAGCAGACGCTTTACCATTAGATGATATTCTATTGTATCGTATGAAAGAAAACTACAAAGAATCATCAGAAAGACATAAAGATAACTTCGAAGTTACCAAAGAGGAAATGGCAGAGTTCTACAAAGACGGATTGGATATCATTGAGGAGTTCTTAAAGAGAAAGTCAAGACATTTCAAAAAGAAAGATACTGAATTAGTTGGTATTGAAATGAATCTAAACTTCGAATTACCACAAGATATGAGATTTGTTGGTTTTATGGATGTGGTTCTACACGACAAGAAAACAGGTCGTATGAGAATTATTGATATCAAGACTTCTACAATGGGTTGGAATAAGTATATGAAAGCAGATAAGAACAAAACCAATCAGTTATTATTGTATAAACACTTTATGTCTAAACAATTAGATATATCAGAAGACAAGATTGATGTGGAATACTTTATTCTAAAGCGAAGATTATATGAAAATATGATGTATCCACAAAAAAGACTTCAGTCGTTCTCACCGGCAAGTGGTAAACCAAGTGTCAATAGAGTTATGACAAGACTACAAGAATTTATAGATGATTGTTATGATGACAAAGGTAAAGTTATCAACAAAGAATATGTAAAAATGGCCTCGGCAAAGAATTGTAAGTATTGTGAGTTCAAAACCAAAGCAGACTTATGTGATAGGAACAAAAAATGATAGAACCAAGTTTAAGAATTAAAGTAACAGATTTTTTAGCGACAGACTATGAACAAGATGTATTTAAAGAATTGATGAGAATAAAACAATTACCAGAATTTGAAGGTATTGGATTTCCACTATACTTTTGGTATGATAGGAAGACTGAAGTAGTTGATTTAAATACATTACAACAATTTATTACCTACTGGAAGTCATCCGGTGAATATGCAACCAAACTTGTAATTTATCCAGAATTATTTGATACACAAAATGATTTTATTTGGTATGACATACGACCATACAATGCAGTTGATTATATAGATAATCTTAATTTATCGTATATGCAATATTATAGATTTTCATACAATTATACAGACCCAAAGACTGGTGTCTTAGAGGGACTACAAGATTTCCAAGAGAAATTTACATTCGTAAATCGTGACAATTCATCGGATACGAAAAGAAAACAAAAAAGAAATGACGATGAAAATAGCAATCATAGGTAGTAGAAACTACACCAATAAAAAAAACATTCAGAACTTTATGTTTAGATTAAAGATGGAACATAAGGGCGTGGAAATCGTTAGTGGTGGTTGTAAAGATGGAGCAGATAAATATGTCAAGAGATTTGCATTAGAGTTCGGATTAGATTACTCTGAGTTTCCACCACAACATCAAACCCACAATCAACATTGTGTAATGGAAGCATTCAACTATGGTAAAGAATACAATGTTGGATACTATCACAAAAGAAATAAAGATTTAGTCAAATATTCAGATAAAGTGGTGGCATTTATCAAAGATGATGTCATTACCAATGGGACGAAATCAGCATTAGAATATTGTAAAAAAATAAATAAAAAGTTCGTTATTTTGAGTTGAACAGACTATTTATTATATATACATATATATTAGAGGAATTATGAAAGAAGAAAAATTAACATCAGTAAAAGTCATTGACGAACTATATAAAAAGTTTAGAGAAAAGTCAATACGGGATGACTTCTCACTACAAAAATTAGTAAATCGTAGTTTAGATTTATTTGTTTATGATGAGGAGTTTGCAAAAAAGGTTATAGATTACAATGAGTTAGAAGAGAGTGGCTCTAAATATTAAAACAAGAAAGAGGTTGTATGGAATTACCAAAATTAAGTAATGTTACAGAAAGTAAATTAAGAAAAAAGAAAAAGATTCTTTTACTATCAGATGATTTGAGAATGTCAAGTGGTGTCGGAACAATGTCAAGAGAGATTGTAGTTGGAACCATTGATAAATACGATTGGGTTCAAATTGGTGGAGCAATAAAACATCCCGATAATGGTAAAGTTTTTGATATGAACAATAGTGTTCGTGAAGAAACTGGTATTCAAGACGCTAACTTAAAAATATATCCGATTGATGGATATGGTAACCAAGAGTTTCTAAGAAGCATAATGGACTTAGAAAAGCCAGATGCAATTCTTCACTACACAGACCCAAGATTTTGGGGTTGGTTATATGATATGGAGCACGAGATAAGACAAAACATACCTATTTTTTATTACAACATATGGGATGACTTACCTTATCCGAGATGGAACGAACCATTTTATGAAAGTTGTGATTTGATTATGAATATTTCAAAGCAAACACACAATATCGTTCAGAATGTATGTCAGAATAAACCAAGAACAGATTGGGACTCAACATATGTACCACACGGAATCAACGAAAAGTTTTTTTATCCAGTTAAAAATGAAAAAGAAAGATTGGAAATGAATAAAATGAAATCAGAACTATTTCAAGGTAAAGATATAGAGTTTTGTTTATTTTATAATAATCGTAACATCAGAAGAAAGATGACTTCAGACACTATTATGGCATTTAAAACATTCGCAGATAGACTACCAAAAGAGAAAAGAGACAATGTAGCATTTGTTTTACATACTCAACCAGTTGATGGAAATGGAACAGATTTACCGGCAGTAGTTCAGGAGTTATGTCCTGATTTGAACATAATATTTTCAACCAATAAGTTATCATCAAAACATTTGAATTATTTATACAACATAGCAGATGTCACAATCAATATTGCATCCAATGAGGGATTCGGATTAGGAACTTGTGAATCACTAATGTGTGGAACACCAATCATTGTTAATGTTACGGGTGGTATGCAAGACCAATGTGGTTTTGAATACAAAGGTAAACATTTAGATTATACAGATTATAGTTGGGTTGAATCACTACACGATTGGAGAAAGTGGGAGAACAATGAAGATTTAACTCACGGAGAGTGGGTAAAGCCAGTATGGCCTAAAACAAGAACATTAGCAGGTTCACCACCAACACCATATATCTTTGACGATAGAGCAGATTGGGTGGAAGTATCAGATAAAATTCAATATTGGTATGATATGGGTAAAGAACAACGAGATGAGTGTGGATTTAAAGGACACGAATGGGTTTGTGGAGATGAATCTATGATGAGTGCAAGAGCTATGTGTGGATTATTTATAGACCATATGGGTGTAGCACTTGATAAGTGGACACCAAGAAAACGATTTGAACTTATGGAGGTAAAATAATGAAACCGATGATATTAGTAACTGCACCAGTCAAAACTCGTAGTGGATATGGAAACCACTCACGAGATATTTGTAGGGCATTGATTGAAAGTGATAAATATGATGTAAGGATACAGGCAGTTCGTTGGGGGACAACACCACCAACAGCCCTAGAAAAGGATAATCCTATTCATAAAGAGATTGAGAAAAGAATTATGACAGAATCAAATCTCGAAAGACAACCGGATTTACATATTCATATAGTTATACCGAATGAATTTCAACCAATAGGTAAAAAGAATATTGGTGTCACAGCAGGTATAGAAACAACCATACCACCGGCAAAGTGGTTAGAGGGTGTTAATCGTATGGATTTAACTATATGTACTTCTGAGTTTGCAAAGAGTGGACTGAAAGACACAACATATGACAAACAAGATGTCAATACGGGTCAAGCTATTGGAGAACTTAAAGTGGTGAAACCACTAGATGTGTTATTTGAAGGAGCAGACCCAGAAATCTACAAGGAAGTTAAAGATTTTTCAGAAGGTATTTCAACTGAATTTACAAAAATTAATGATGAGTTTTGTTTTTTATTTGTAGGACATTGGTTGAATGGTAATCTCGGTGAAGATAGAAAAGATGTTGGTATGATGTTGAAAGTATTTCTCGAAACATTTAAGAACCAAAAAAATGCACCAGCACTCATCTTAAAAACAAGTAGTGCAGGGTTTTCAGTAGTTGATAAAAAGAAACTTTTTGAAAAAATAAATATGATTAAGTCAGATGTCACTCACGATACACTACCTAATGTATATTTATTACACGGAGACTTGACTGATGAAGAAATGAACCAAATGTACAATCACCCGAAAGTAAAAGCACATTTAACATTTACTCACGGAGAGGGATTTGGAAGACCATTATTGGAAGCATCATTTAGTGGTAAACCAGTCATAGCACCTATTTCAACAGGTCAAGCAGATTTCTTGGACAAAAGTTATACCGTAGAATTACCACATACAATGACTAAGATACCCAAGGCTGCATTTCCAAAAGAATTTCAAAACTCTGAAGCGAAGTGGTCTACTGTAAATTACAATTCAGCAAGTAAAATTATGAAAGATGTATTTAACAAATATGAGAAGTATAGACTTAAAGGTAAAAAACAGATGATTGTTAATAGAGAACTATTTACACAAGAGAAAATGCAAAATAAATTAGAGTCTATCGTTGATAAGATGTTAGATGGTATGGCACAAAAAGTGGAATTGAAATTACCTAAGTTACAAGAGAGAGCAGATTCAGTAAAATTAAAATTACCAACATTAAAAAAGGGATAGTATGGCAGAAGTAAAAATAACTTGTCCAAATTGTTTTGATTCCAATCAATGTTTTGAAGACAAATTGGAAGTAGAAAACTTTAGTTCTTATATGTGTTTCAATTGTGGATTCGCAAGTAATTCATTATATGTAAATGACTCGGATAGTTTAAAGAAAGTTCAAGACTCTTCAACAGAATTGATGAGAGAAGTCAGTATGTATGATTATGATAGAAAAATACATTGGTTTCCATCAATCTTGAATATGGGAAAGATGGGAATGATATATCCAGAGGGAACTAAGAATAATTGGATATGGAAACTTGCAGAGGTTCGTAAGTTATCACCAGAAGAACAACAAGACCCACAATATAAAGGGCACGAACACACATTAGATATAGAAAATGCAAAAGAATATGGACAATATGAATTCTTAGATGCGTGTAAAGAAATGGGAATCATTAAAGAATTATGAAGAACACCATTTGGCAACAAGTCCAACCAGGACAAATAGTTTCTTTCTTGTATAAAAGTAAAAACTCATCACGAGCAGAGAAGAGAACTGTATTATGTATAGACCCAGAATATACTTACAGAAAGAAGTCAACTAAAAGAAACGTTAAGTTGTTTGTTGGATTACAATTAGAAACAACTTTAAGAGGTCCTATAAATGCAAGAACACTAGACCAAGCATTTAGATTACTTGGTGGTGCGAAAATGGACAGAGGTGTCGCTGAGATTGGAAACTTCGAAGACTCTATGGACGATACTGATGTTGAGTTGATTTACACAAGATTGAAAAGATTTGTAAAAAAACACGATGTTTTCAGAACATTCTTTTTAAGAGAGTGTAGAAAAAGAAGAGTTTATTTGATTGACAACTACAAAAGAATGCCACCTAGTCAAAGTAAAAAATTGATACTTGAACAAAATTTGGAGAAATTAACAAATGAGTCTTAAAATTAGTTACGGAATAACAGTTTACAATGAACACAAAGAATTAGACAACTTACTACATCATTTATCTAAACACATTAGAGATGAAGATGAGGTGGTGATTACACAAGATATATCAAAACTTGGCAGTAAAATTATTCAACAAGATGAATTTTACAAACTTGAAAAGGTATTGGAAAAATATGATGATGGTGATTACTTTAATAATTTAAAAGTAACTCAATTTAAATTTAAAAAAGACTTTTCAGCATTGAAAAACTACACCAAGTCAAAGTGTAGTGGAGATTACATATTTCATATTGACGCAGACGAAATACCAAACGAAATATTGATAGAACAATTACCACAAATATTAGAAATCAATGATACAGATTTAATATGGGTTCCAAGAATCAACATTGTAGATGGAATCACAGATTTTCATATGAATTTATGGAAGTGGAGAAAAACTGATGAAGGTTGGATTAACTTTCCAGATTATCAGGCAAGAATATTTAGAAATCAAGACCATATCAAATGGGTTAAACCAGTTCACGAAATCATAGAGGGAGCAAAAACATACTCTCATTTACCACCACAAGAGCAATTGACATTAATGCACAAGAAAGAGATTACAAAACAAGAAATACAAAACAAATTATACGAGGACATAATATAATGAGTGATACATTAAATATAGAGAACATAGGATATAAGTTTACAGAAATAGTTGAATCAAAACAATGGAAAGAATTACAAGAAAAATATAATAAATGTGATGATATATATGTATTGGGTCACGGTGGTAATATGGCAATCGCTGACCACACGGCAGTTGATATGTCGAGACTATCAAATGGAACTAAGAATGCTATGTGTCCAGGTAGTTGTGTAGTAGCAACATCATTAATTAATGATACTAACTTTGAACAATGGATGGTTTCTTGGTTGAAACAAATGACAACAACAAGAACAAAATCACAAATGAAAAGGTCATTAGTTTATGGTATATCGTCATCAGGAACTTCAAAAGATACATTGAAAGCATTACAATGGGCATCTGACAATGGTATGGAAACTTGTTTAATCACCGCGAAAGATATTGAAGATGAAATTAAAGGACTAACAAAAGTCGTATTGGGATTAGATTACTACCACACTTCAGAGTGTTTAAGTTTATTGTTACAATATCAGTTAACTCACGGAAGTGGAAAGACTTGTCCACCTATTGGAAAAAATAGTCCAGAGGAACTTGAAAAGTTAAATTGGAATGGTGAGGAAATACGAGAAAATAGTTTTCCAGATGAGTTGACAAACATTGGTGTTGACTTTGATGGAGTGATTCACAAAAATTCAAAAGGATTCTTTGATGGAACAATTTATGATGAACCATTAGAGGGAACCAGAGACTCACTTGAAAGATTATCAAAAGACTACAATGTAATTATATTTACTTGTAAGTCAAAGTCAGATAGAGGTTTGATTAATGGACAAACAGGAACAGAACTGGTTTGGGAGTGGTTAAAGAAACACGATATGGATAAATTTGTAACCAAAGTAACAGCAGAAAAACCAAGGGCAGTTCAATATATTGATGATAAGGCGATAAAGTTTACGAGTTGGGAAAAGTATTGGGGGGAAAGTGAATAACATAACCGCAGTCGTTCCAACGAGAGCCGGTTCTGAAAGAGTCAAGAGTAAAAATACCAGACCATTCGCAGAGAAAAGTCTATTGGAATACAAATTAATAACTCTACTAAAGTTAAAAGAGAGTGGTTATATACAGGACATTGTCGTTAATAGTGATTGTGAAGATTCCAAAAGAATATCAGAACAATACAATATAAGGTTTATACAAAGAGAGGAATATTTAGCGAGTTCTGACGCACCTATTACAGATTACTGGAAAGAAGTTTTGACTAATGTAGAAACAGAACACTCTATGTTATGTCAATGTACAAGTCCACTAATCAGTTATGACACATATGTAAATGCAATTGAAATGTATCGAGGAAAGTCACTATTGGGGAGTGAGTTAGTTAAAGACTACATATGGAAAAAAGATGAGTCAGTAAATTATAATTGGCCTGACCATCCAAAAAGTCAAGAACTATCAGGAGAATTTTGGAAAATTAATTTCGGAATAGTAATTATATCAAGTGAAGAACTATCGAAATTAGAAGTGGATTATGGTTATCCAAATATAAAAACACCAAATACTCAGTTGTATCCCATACCAGTTGACGAGAGTCTCGATATCGATAATATGATTGAATTTCAAGTAGCAGAATCATATTATGAAGATTGAAGCGTTGTATGAATGGACTTGGATATTTTCAGAAGCAGTCGGAAAAGCTTATGGACAATATGTTAAGGGTGAAGATGTTTCAGTTAAAACTTTATCATCAACAGAGCCATTTTTCTACTTCTTAAAAGAATCCCAACTAGAAACTAACTCTAAAGGTGGAATATTTAGTGGTTCACATCAGACTAATGAAATATATAAGATAGACTTCAATCCAAATAAAACTTGGGGTAAAGAATGGACACCACCACCATACAAAGAATATTTTGGTAAGAAGAGTTCAGTTGAATCTGACAAGCCAATAATTGTTATAAATAATAAATATAATCCAGAGTGGGACGGAACACCTTACAACTTTTTACCACTTGATTTTCTAAGAGAGTTTTTTGAAAAGTTTAGTGAAACCTATCAAATATACTACATCAGATATACTGGTGGAAAACATAGTGATTCTGACAAAGGATATTATGATGATGTTGGAGCTTACACAAAAGAAGATTATAATGACTATGAAATAATTAACGATTTCAAAAATGTAATTACTATTTATGATTATATGGATGAAAATGATTGTGGTTTTAATGAATCCCAACTAATGATTATGTCAAAAGCAAAACATTTGATTTCGGTAAATGGTGGAAACGCATTATTGTCTTCTTATTTTGGAAAAGACGTTATGATTTACGGACACTCAAATTGTAAATCAACCGATAGGGGTATTTGGAAAACAGACTCTTGGTTAAAAGAGTTGAGTGGTGCAAATATTATTGGACACTTACATTGGGCACAGATGTTAAATGATTGTGAGAAAAGATGGTTATAGATAAAATATTAATTTTAGGTTCTACATACTTAACAGAATTAGTTGTTAATGAGTTGAAAGATAAATATGAGCTTGTTGGTTATGTACCAAGTGTAAAACCAACACGAGAGGGTAATATTGATTTACCTATTGTTGATTTTGATACAGATTGTGATATAAAATTATCAGTTCAGTATGATAAGATTATTACAGATACTTACAAATGTTTTAATGTTCACACAGGATTACTTCCTAAATATGGTGGAACAAATATATTAGATTATACAATTAAGAATGGTGAGTATGAACAAGGATTAACATTACATAAAATGACGGAAAGATTAGATTATGGGCCAATAATCAGTAAGATAACTTATCCGGTTTTCAAGGAAGATAAAGCTTTTGATTTATATCAGAGGTTACTAAAGGTTGGGCCAAACTTCGTTCTATCTTCATTAAAACTATTAGAAGAGTTAGATGAGATGGAAATAGATAAATGTAAAATGATTAAACCAACACTATATAAACGAGGTGAGTTTAGAGTTGATGATAGGATTAAAAATTATGATAGATAAAAGTAAATCAGTATTACTAATAGGTTCAGACGGATTTCTTGGTAATTGTTTCAGAGATATTTTGACTGAGAATGGTAATGAATTTTTATGTTATGATATTCAAAACGGAGATGACATTTGTAACCCAATCAATTTACCAAGATATGATTATGTTATCAATTGTGCGGGAATAGCAAGTCCAGAAAAGTATATGAAGAAACCAGTTGAAACTATGGATGTATCTTACATTGGAACTAAAAATGTATTGGATTATTGTATAGAGAATACGGTTGAAAGTGTATTAATGTTTAGTTCAAGTGAAGTCTATGGAACACCAGATGACGAATCAATACCAACAAAAGAGGATTACATAGGAACGATACCTACACAAAGTAGTAGAAGTTGTTATGATATAGGTAAGCAAGTTTTGGAAACATTATGTAATATCTACTATCAAAAGTATGATATCCCAGTTAAAGTAGTTCGTCCATTTAATTTTTACGGACCATATATGGGAATTAATGATAACAGAGTTCTATCAAATTGGATGCGAAGTATGTTAGAAGATAAGGATATTATGGTGTATGGTGATGGAAAACAAACGAGAACATTTTGCTATGTAGATGACGGGATAGATATGTGTCTTGGTGTCTTAATCAATGGTAGAGATGGAGAAACTTATAATGTTGGTAATCCAACACCAGAATTATCTATGATTGATTTGGCAAGCACATTTTGTGAAGTTTTAGATTATGAAGTTGGCAATCACAGATATGTCGTTAGGGACTATCCAAACTTTTATCCAAAGGACGAACCATTGAGAAGATGTCCAAATATAGATAAGGTCGTTAGAGACACAGGAATACAACCAAAAACAACATTAGATGTTGGACTAAAGAAAATGTTAGAGTATTTTAAGGAGAATGAATAATGATACCATTGATGAAAGTTTTTACACCACCAAGAATGAGTGAAAAACTTAATGAAGTATTTGAAAGTGGATTCTTAACGGAAGGTGAATACTCAGATGAATTTGAATTACGATTCGGTGATTGGATAGGGAACCAAAATGTTAGTTTAATGAATAGTTGTACATCAGCGATTTGGATGGCAGGACATATGTGTGATATTCAACCAGGTGATGAGGTTATCACAACCGCAATGACTTGTATGGCAACTAATGTCCCATTTATTAATATGGGAGCAAAGTTAGTATTTTGTGATATAGAATCTACAACAGGTAATGTGGATGTTGAGAGTATTAAAAGTAAGATAACTGATAGGACAAAAGCGATTGTTGTTGTTCATTGGGCAGGACAACCTTGTAGAATGGACAAGATAGTTCAGATAGGTAAAGAACACAACATTAAAATAATTGAAGATGCTGCACACGCTTTGAGAGCCAAATATAATGGTAAGTTAGTCGGTAATCACGGAGACTATGTTTGTTTTTCATTTCAAGCAGTGAAACACTTAACAACAGGTGATGGTGGAGCATTGGTTTGTAAGAGTGATGAGGACATTAAAAGAGTAAGAAAGTTAAGGTGGTTTGGGTTAGACAGACAATTTAAATCTTCATCAAGGTGGGAACAGGATATTTCTGAAGCAGGTTATAAATTACATATGAATAACTTAAATGCTCGTATCGGAATAGAACAAATGTTATACATTGATGACAATATAGATAAACACATTGAAAATGGTTTATATTATGATGACCACATTGATAATCCAAATGTGGAACTACTTGAACGAGACCCACAGGCAGAATCAAGTTATTGGATTTACTCAGTATTGGTTGAAAATAAGAAACACTTCCAAAGTTATTTAGAAAAGAATGGAATAGCTTCTGATGTGGTTCACGTTAGAAATGACCAATATAGTTGTATGAAAGAATTTAGAGATGACGCACCATTTAGTTTAGGTGGATTGGAACACTTTGAAAGTAGATTACTAAACATACCAGTTGGTTGGTGGGTTTCAAAAGAAGATAGGAAACACATTGTTGATGTTGTAAATAGTTATGAGTTATAAAAATATATCAGAATTAAAAGATAAACACAAAGGAGAAGACATTTGGGTGATAGCGGCAGGTTCATCTATGGATTATGTCGATGAAAGTTTCTTCTCTAACAAAATAGTGATAGGTCAAAATCAAACCTTTAAAAAGTATCCTTGTGATTATATTGTTATGAAAGATTGTAATGAAATACCAAGATTTCCGAGAAGTATAAAAAAGTTAGACGAGTTGGGAATACCTTTAATATTTTCCGAATACTACAAGGGTAATCATTGGCAAGGTAAAAATGTAGTGAAACATAAAGATTCTTATATGTTTACTCATCAAAATCGCCAACTAACTAATAGTTTTGAAGGACATATCGCTAACCTAGATGATGAAATGATAATAGCGAGTAAATCAACCATTACAAGTATAATCCATATAGCAGCACATATGGGAGCGAGTAATATTATGGTGTGTGGTCACGATTGTGGAACACTTGATGGCAATTTATATTACGACGGATATATGGAAAAGGATTGGGTATCGGCAGGAAATTGGGGAAGTATAAAGGTATGGATGAAAACGATAGATAACGATACAGAATTATTAAGAGATTACTTAAACAAAAGATATGGTTGTAATGTTCATTCATTAAATCCATTTCTGAACTTTGAATTAGAAGGACATAAATATGAAAGATTGTAAAGATATATTAGTAACGGGTGGAGCAGGTTTTATCGGAACAAACCTAATCAAAAGGTTACTAAAAGACGGACATAATGTTGTTAGTATTGATAACTACTCAACAGGAAATGAAGAAAATGAACAAGAGGGTTGTACATATCATAATGTTGATATTAGAGACGCAGTTGATTTTGACTTCTTTATGGAAAACCCAGATGTAATTTATCATCTAGCAGCACTACCAAGAATACAACCATCATTTGAGTTTCCGGCATTAACTATGGAAATTGGTATGTTGGGAACTATGAATATATTGGAGTGGGCAAGAAACAAAGAATGTAAAGTAATTTACGCCGGGTCTTCATCAGTTCATAGTGGACATTATGAAAATCCATATACATTTTCAAAAGTGATGGGTGATGAACTTTGTATGGCATATAAACAAATGTTTGGTGTTGATACTAAGATTTGTAGATTTTATAACGTATATGGACCACATCAATTGACTGAGGGAGAATATTGTACGGTAATTGGTGTATTTGAGAATCAATATAAAGAGGGTGTAGAATTAACAATCACAGGTGATGGATTCCAAAGAAGAGATTTCACACACGTAGATGATATTGTTGAGGGATTAATCCTAACATCAGAAAGTGAAGAGTTTGATTTAGACATAGTTGAATTAGGTAGAGGACACAATCACTCAATCAACGAGTTAGCAGAAATGTTCGGTTGTGAACACACATACATACCAAAAAGACCAGGTGAAGCAGAAGTAACTCTTTGTGATACCTCAGTCGCTAAAAAAGATATAGGATATAATCCAAAAGTAAATTTAGAAGACTATGTTAAGGAAGTTACGAAATGAAGAATGTAGTATTTATGACTTGTTTTGAAAAGGCTCCGGACTTTCTTGATTATAAAGAATGGTGTTTTAAAACTTGGAAATATTGGTGTGATAAACACGATGTAGAACTTTTAATTTTAGAAGATGAACTACGAGATACTGGTGGTGGAGTATTCAATAATGGATATGGTATGAAACCAACTTGGCAAAGATGGCACGTTTGGGAGGTCTTGGAAGCAAATAACATAGACGCTGATAATGTCGCGTTAGTTGATATAGATACAATGGTTCATTGGGATTGTCCTAATTTCTTTGAAGAGACCAATGGTGAATTTGGTTGTGTTCAAGATAAATTTTTTCTTGAATGGACTATCAATAGTATAAAAGGTTACCAGGATTTCTGGCCAGATGTAAAGTTTGACTGGACAACATATTTCAATTGTGGATTTATTGTGTTGAATAAAAAACACAAAGAGTGGTGTAAGGGTGTTACTGACTTCTACTATGAAAACGAGTTAGAACTGAAAACAAGACAACATCGAACCGTGAAGAAAGGTTCAGACCAAACACCAATTAATTATATGATACGAAATAGTAAACATCCGATAAACTTTTTAGATGAGAGATTCAACTTACAACAATTACATATCAGAGGTATATTGAATCCAATGATTACAGAAGCGGGTTGGATTTGGCATTTCAATGGATTTGATAAAGAACAAAGAAATAACTTAATGAAACAAGTTTGGGATATGACAAAGGAAAACTATGAAACTGAATAATAAGTATATAATTGGTTGTCATACTATGTTTTACGAGATAGATATTGTAGAAGAATACCTTGAATCAGTTCATCTGGCATTGGAAGACATAGACAACAAGGACAATGTCAAGGTAGAGATGATGTGGAATATGTCTCAGTATTTTGAAGAAGTAGAAACATCTACTAAGATGTATGAAATACGAAACAAAATAGAATCATTGGGTATGAAGTATCATTACATTACAAACAAATTCTATGAACAGAACGATAAACCATACACAATGGCAGACTATCGTAGAGAATTGAATAACCAATGTAACGAGTGTGATTATGTAATATGGGGTGAATCAGATT
>Ga0208148_1000580_pt1 | contig 14056 bp, 26 predicted proteins | sample DEB08_DNA_16_FD_184525 | JGI IMG/M metagenome (GOLD analysis project Ga0208148, IMG submission 184525) | Aqueous microbial communities from the Delaware River and Bay under freshwater to marine salinity gradient to study organic matter... | ecosystem: Environmental > Aquatic > Marine > Coastal ...
TTTTCCGATCTTACTGGTCCTGTAAATGTAGTATTTGCCATATTAATATCCTCCTAGATATCTGAATACTGTCCCTAGGGTTGTCGACTATACGCGTCAGCATTCATTATTTATTAAATGTATAGTGCTGAAACTATATACTAGTTTTTAGTAGAGTGCAAGAGAGCCTGTAATGTGGAGTGGATTTTTTCCAACGATGTAGCTTTTTATTAAGTAGCTACTGAAACTTCTGGAGCAGAACCTTCAACTGTATTCTGTCTATGGGCGATCTGAGCTTCTTCTAGCTTGATCTTTGTGATGATCTCTTTGACTTTATCATCAATTCTAACCATCTCAAGAGTGTATCTGTTATTATCCAGATGCTCCTGTTCCCACTTCAACTCCAAGGACCTTTTTGCTTTGTATAGGTCTTGTATCATTTATAACCTCCTCATAGGTTATTCTATTCAACGGGCCGAACATTCCCGTTTTTTCCCAAACTATACTATTTTCTCCTAGTTTGTCAAGGATTGCATTTTCTAGTGATGTTGGGGAATCTTCTGATTCTACTTCAAATTTTGCGTAGTGTGCGTAGGCGTTTATTGTAACTATAAATTTTTTCATAACTCTTTTATTGTGTGGTTTAAATGTGGCGGAACTATGTCCCGCCACAAAATTATTGATTAAGCACCTGGTGATGCAAAAATACCTCTAAAGTCAGAAACTCCAAATGAGTATCTTTCTCTAGCTTTGTATCTTACGTTACCAGTATCGAAGTCACCTTCCATCGCTGTTTTAATTGGCGATCTTTCGAAGTACTTCATACCATTTGGTACATCTGTCATAATGTAGAACGCATCTGTATCAGTTAAGAAATTATTCACTCTATAACCTTGAGGAATCATTCCCATAGAAACGATTGCGTTAATATCATTATCAGCTGTTCCTGTTCTACCTTGAGATTTCATTAATCTCTCAGCAGTGAATTGAAGCTCAGAAGGAATAATCATTTTAACACCTCTTGCAGCAATTTTTAGACCTCTTTCGTCTGTCATTGCAGCAATGTCAATTAATGATTGTTCTAATGAAGTTTCATTCAAGTCAGCAGCTGTTGCTAATGTGTTAGACACAGTGCCGGCTACAGTCGGGTGAGATGCGTTAATTAAAGTAACACCATCACCTGAGTTGAACGTACCACCTGGTAGTCCATTGATTAATGGATTAACAGATTTTACTTGTTTAGTATTCGCCATAGATCTAGCTAATGCTTTTGTATATCTACTAGCAAGTCTGTCATACAAGTTGTCTTCAATTGCTTCTTCAGTTATTGCGAAGGCAAGAGCTACAGTCTCGTGACTGTATCTAGCAGTGAAAGTTTCTTGAGCATTGTCAAAAACAACTCCACTTCCTTCAGCTTTAACTTGAGCATTTGCGAAACCTGATAACATAACTTCTTCTTCAAACGCTCTGTCTGAAGATTCTGTAGCATATATTTCAGCATGCTGGTTCTCGTAACGTTTATATTCCAGACCGAATAGTGCATTCAAACCTGGCTCTAGTTCTTTAACTAGTTGTCCTCGTGATATGGCCATTAGATACCTACCGTTCCTTTCAAGAAGTGCTCGTTAATCATAACAACAAGGTTAACATTAGCAGATCCTGCTGTGTTATTTTCAATGTCGTTAGATATTGCAAGTACTCTTAATTGCGCTGTTGCAGTTTTAAGATCAGAGTGATCTAATTCCACTTTTGATACATAGTCTGGTGAACTACCAGCTGCGTATACAATGTCAGCATTCATTCCGACGTCTGCTGCTGCAGTTGCGCCGTCTGATTGTACTTCAAACCTTTCATATGGGTCATCCGATACGAATCCAACAATGTCAGTTGCAGTGTTAGATGCGTTAAGGTGATTAGCATATGTAGGCTTGCTTGTGTTAGCATCAGTAAAGAAAACACCATTAAGTGATCCTAATAGAGTATCTGTTGCTGCCGCTACAGTGATTGTACCAGTGGCTGCCATTTCGACAGGGTCATTTTGGTAAATCGCTGTTGCAGATGCTGCGATATCGTATTCGGATAAACCTTGGTTGTCTCTATTCTGGCCAACTTTTCCGATTGCTCTCAAACCGAAAGCTGCGTCTTTATTTGCCATTATATTTTCTCCTTATGTGAGTTTTCACTCACGGGTTAAGTTTATCCAGCGGTTAAGGAATTGTTAAAAAATTAACTTTTCTTTGTACCACCGAAGGTTACACGTGACTGCCTTTCAATATTGATTGGCATGTCGGGATGCTGTTCCTTCATTAAATCGTTGTCGACAGCTTTTACCTTGTCTTCATGTTGTCTAGCATAATATTCATTACGCTGTTTTGCGATTTCTTCCGGTACCCTAGCCAGCACTAGGCCACCAACTCCGATCACTCCCTTGTATTTACCGTCTTCAACAATTGGATAATCGCCATCAGGATATTCATCGGATCTAACCAATTCGTATCCAGATCTCAGTCTTCCAGCAATATTCTTAGTATCTTGGAATCCTAAAGACTCGGCTCTTAGCCATCTATGTTTAAAACCTGTTGGCGCAGGGGGTGCATCTAAAGATGATGGTGGAGTCCAAACTTTTTTCTGAGAAGTTTTTTCTCTTGTTTGACTCGCACGTGAGGTTCTTTTATCGTTATTATTTTCCATATGCTTATACCTCCTTCGTGATATTTAATTGTTTTGCATACTCTTCAAGTGGCACACCTAATTTTTTAGCAATTGCTACCTGTGAAGGTGTGAGTCTTACAGTTCTGCGACTAGATTTTGTCGTACGTTTTGCCGAAGCAACTTGTTGGACAGGCTTAGTCGTTTCCGTAGGTTCTGTTGTACCAAATTTATGGGGAAATTCAAGTCTTATTCTCTTGTCAATTTCAACATAATATTCGTCACTTGATGGGTCAAACCCTTCTTCTTCTGTTAACTTTTTATGTAGATCAAAAGCAGTGTAAGTCATAGCTGAATCTTGACCGAACCATGAGTTTTTAGTAGCCCATGTTTCAGCTTTTGGATCAGGTGTACCTGTTGCCACTGGTTGTCTATTTAAGTTAATATCAGAAGCAGGTCTTGATTCCTGTTTCTTGTTATACTCTTCTTGAGCAACTTTCGTTTCCTCAAGTTTAGCTTTTTTGTATCCTAACTCAGATATAGATGTCAAAGCTTCTGCTTCGGCCGCTAAATCATTTGCTTCCCTAGCTGCTGCTAGTTTGGCTTGAGCTGCTTGTACACCTGAAGTAATACTATCTTCTGTAGACTTCAAGTATCCTGGTTCAAGCTTCGAGAGTTTTTCTTCAGCTTTTGTTTTAGCTAAAATCATTTTTTCAGCATACGTTAAAGCTTCTTCTCTTTGTCTCTCTGCTTCTCTCCATTTATGAGTAAGTTTAGATATTCTTTTCTTAACGTCTTTAGAATATTGCTCTAACTCATTATCATCTTCTTTTTTATCCTCTGTCGTAGCCTCGTCTAGTTTAGTCTCACGTTCGTTTTCAAACGTTTTGTCCTCGGAAGGTTGTTCCGTTTTTTCTTCATTTGATGCTTCAGTATCAACTACTAATTCATCTTTTTCATCTTGCAGTTCTACCTCTGCACCTGGACCAGATGTATCGATATCTACTGTTTTATTTTCTTCTACGTTTGGCATAGTTTTCTCCTATGATTAATATTGATGAAGTATATCTTCAGGGTTTTCGATGGTTGCTAAAACTTCATCGTCGTTTAGCAATCTAACTTCCCCGCCATCGATCTGAATTCTTGATCCAGCATATCTTGCGAAAATTATCCAGTCGCCTTTTTTACACCAAGGTCCTTCTGGAAATTTATCTTTATCATAACAGTGTGGTCCCATAGCTAATACAAGTCCACAAGTTGAACCAACTTGTTGTCTCTCCAATGTATCCTGCCCCAGGAACAATCCACCTTTAGTTTTTTCTGGCATCTTAAATGGGAGAACTAACATTCTCCATCCAGTTGGATTTGGTAATTTGTTTGTTTCTTTAGTTTTTAAACGCTCATAACCATCAACCTCTTTTTGATGATCATCTTTATATTTATCTAATAGCGCTGGTTTAGTCTTTGTCGAATCCGAAGTCGACGACGTTGTCTGGTCTTTTATTATCATTTTCTGGCTCCTTTGGTTTTAGCAGGTTAGAGATTTCCTGAGATATTTTTAAATAGGCATGTGCCTGTCCCATCATATACTTATATTTTTCCATATTGTCAATACCTCCAGCAATCATGCTGTCTCCAATATTTTGATAGGCTTCTTTTAAATATTTTTGTATTTTACTTATGTATACTAGTTCGTCGTCCATCATTTTTCTTTCTCCTTTTCTTTAATAAATTAACTCTTGAATGCCAACACCATTCAGTGCATTTAATAGCATACGTTTCTATTTTAGCAATAGCACTATCCAATCCTCCAAAAAAATTATAGATAAATCTGTCTAGCACTTCCACCTTCTTCTAGCCTGACGTAGTCTAGAATTAGGATCTGCTGCTGCTTTCGGAAATTTTTTCATTTGTCCTGCACTACGTGCACAATATGACTTTCTACGATTTGCAGCTTTTGATCCTGATTTAACTTTACCAGTCACAGCTGTTTTTAATTTAGAACCTGGATTTTCTCTTCGGTATCTAGCAACACCTGCTTTAGTCATACCTGCACCAGATTCAGTTTTTCTAAAATATTTTTTAGTTTTAGGTGGTTGTTTATCTTGTCTTCGCATTTGGTTTCATTTTCTTAATATGTTTTTTAACTATCTTAGCTTGTTTAGCATGTGTCTTTGATGCTTTTTCTAAACCTTTAGCTACTTTTTTTAATCCTCTTACCATTATATTTTTTGCATCTCCGGGTTAGTTGATAAAATATTTTTTTCTGCTCTTGGTCTAGCTAAAGAATCTTTACTTCTTTTTCTAAGTTGAGCAATAGCAGATTCTTTTAATGCTTTTTCTTTTCTTAATTTTTGTAAATCTTTTTCTAAATTCATTAGATCATACCTTTATAATATTTTGCATAAGATGGATTATTTAATTTTACTCCAGCGTAATCAGAATTAATTGCTGGTCCTGTATATCCACCCATAGATTTTTTAGTTCTTTTTGTAAATGTTGCAACGTTAGTTGGTTTGCCTCCAGGATTACCTGCAGCTCTCTTTCGTTTGACAGCACTCGCCTTTTGCGACTTTGTCATCCGTGTGGCTTTTGCAAGTGGTACGCACTTTGGATATTTTCTCTTCGAACCTTTTGAGCGCCCGCATGGCTGATACTTCCCATCCTTCTTTGGTGCTCCAATGTCCACCCATTTCTCCGATACCCATTTTCTTAGACCCATTATGCACAGCCCATTCTTTTTCTTCTAGCTAATCCGCCACCATGATATACATCACGCATCATTCCGCCGCCCATAGCTTTTTTACGATTTCCTTTTTTACCACCTGGTGTAATTTTACCAGAGCAAACTCCTGACGCATACATGTTTGCGTACGCCGAAGGATATACCTTGAACTTACGCTTCGCTGCTGCTTTCCCTTTTGGACAGAGTTTAGCCATTATGCCATTCCTATTGCTTTTTCTCTAGGTGTTTTCTTTTTCTTTTTACCTTTAGCCATTATAATTTTTTTCTGTAATTCTTTTGGTAAAGTTTTTTGTGCCTTAGTTAAAGTTGGGCCACCTTTATTGTAATAGTTTCTCATTATTTTTTTCCTCCGTTATTCCTAAATATTTGTGTACCCTTTATACCATAGATGCTCGCCACGACAAGTATCCATAAATTTGTAAACCACGATGGGAGCTGCGAAAACATATCGAAGAAAAGTTGGACCTTGTCCATAGCAGACGGATCGTCCGATACGACTGCCCAAGCCAGCACCAAAACGGGCAAACTTAAAATTATCAAAACGGCCTCGTCCTTCCAGTCCGATTGTCGAGCTTCTAAAAGTTTTCCCTGGTATTGTTCCTCACCCTGGGCCATTTTAGTAGCGTGCATTAACTGCGCGTCTGACATAGCCATCTTAGTTCGCTGCTTGTTAGCGTAAATTTTACTTCCAGCAGAAACGGCTAATTTAATTGCCGATAACCACATGTTAGATCCATCTAGCTTTTTTAGACTTCTCTTTTAACATTCTTTTAGTGCCTCTTACTTCAACTTCTTCGCCTTTAGCGATATAATTGAAAGCACCATCTGCTGTTGTCTTTGATCTTGGGTCAATTTCAAGATTCATCTTGTCTTCTGACGGGATCTCAACAATTTTATCTAGTTTTTCCATATTTTCTCCTTAATTAATTTATTTTAACTGTTTTTTTAGTTTTTGTCACTAGCCTTTCCTGAAAATCTCAACATTTGGCATCATGTCTTTAGCATTTGGAAGTGTTTTACTTAAAACAGTCTTCTCAATGGATGTATCAGCTCTTAAATTAGCCAATTCTTCGTTTTGTTGAAGTTTATTTTCTTGATTTTGTTGATTCATCATCGTTCTCATCTTATCAAGGTTAAATCTTTCATCGGCATCTTTAGCTTTTCTATCATTTTCCATTGCTCTAAGGTCTAATTCTCTTGATCTTAACTTAGCAATTGGGTCATTGTCGAATTGTGAAGTAATTTTCTTCTCTTCATTCATAAATTCTTCCATCATCTCGGCAATTAGTTGAGCTTTTCTTGCTTCAATTTTTTGTTGCATCATCATAGCTTGTTGACCAATCTGTGGATTCTGTTGAGCCATCTGCTGCATCTGTTGAAGTTGAACTAATTCATCTCTGAACTCTAATTCAATCTGTTCTTGGGCCATTAAACTAATATGTTCAAAAATATTTTTCTCTAATGAAGCCATAACCATTGGATTATTTCTTGCAATGTTTGTTGCCATGAAATTTAAGTGAGCTGTAATGTGTGCTCTATGATCTTGCCCTGGAAAAGCTTGAAACTGTTTACCACCTAAGGCATCAATGTGTTCTAATGCAGGATCTTTTGGTGTTGGCTGCATTGGTTTAATTAAAACAGAATCAATATTTTTTACACCTAGAGCTTCATACATATTTCTGTACGCTGCATACATGTTGTGCATTTGCGGATTAGAAGTTGCCAGCTGCAATTCCGTCTGCGCGAGGGAAATACGCTGAGTCTGTGAAAAAATGTTGGGGTCGGCAACTGGCAATATATCCACCCTATCATCAAAGTCAGATTGTTTAATCATCTTTTGGCCCCCAACTACATCATACGGATACTCTTGGGGTAGATATAACTTGAATACTCTAGCCATTAATCTAAATTCATTTTTAAGAGCTGAGTAAATTCTTTTGTGAATTGCAGACATAGTTCTAGAACCACGTTCTAATAATGCAACTGTAGTTCCAACTGCTGCTTGTTGATTACCATCACCAACTTGTAAATCTGCGATAGATGCAAATCTTTGTCCTGCACCAACTACGACACCCATTAATTGTAATAATGTTTGTGATGGTTCTTTAAATGGTAACATCATAAACGAATCTTTTAAATTTCCACCAGGTGCATCTACATCTCTAAACTCACCGGGTTGAATTGATTGTGCATCATCTCTAATTCTTATACCTCTCATTTTGAAACCAGCTGGCAGATTAGATAACGTTCCCGCATCCAAGAGCTGTCTTAAAGCTGCAGTCGCTGTTCTCGACAGTCCACCAATCATGTGGATTAGACCGAACCCATAAAAACCAAGTCCAGGTAAAAATTTAAAGTGAACAAAATATTGAATTTTGTTTTTCTTTACATCACCTATTTCATAATTTCTTTTAATAGATAAAATTTCTCTTGACCCTTCTGCTAGAGTTACAATATATGGGACCTTAATTCCTGATGGCTCACCAGTCTGTGGATCTTCATCTTCAAAACCTTCAAGATCTAAATTCACATGACACTCTAACAAAGTATACAAATCATCGTTTTGAGATTTCCTAACTCCTTCAAGTTCTCTTTCTTTTTTCTCTACTTCTGATTCTTTGTCTACAGCATCTCCTAGTTCTATATCTCTATAAAAACCTGCTACCTGTTGTTTTCTTAATTCGTTTTCAGAAATTTTTACTTTATGAATGATTGCTTCCGCATCGTCCAATGAGGTAGCCGTGTACGGAACAACCAAATCATCCGCAGGAACAAATTTAGAAACTGCTCTACCTTCTACTTCATCAAAGTAAACTTTTTTGAAAGTAGATCCTGCTAATGGTAGATGAAATAACATAGAATCAAATTCTGGTTCATACTCTTTCATTTGATCCATAATTTGATAATTCATAAAATCTTTAACACGATCAGCTTGTTGAACTTTATCTGGAGTTTGTAATCCAAGAATCTGTGATCTTACCGGTCCATCTGATGGTAGTAATTCTTTATAAGCTAAAGATTGAAATTGAGTAACCGCTTCCGCTAAAACTGGGTGTGTTGCACCTGAAGCTCCTTGGAATGGTTCTGTTCTTTGATCATATTTAAATCCTAATAAATCTAAACCTTGTGTATAAGTTTTCTCCCAGTCTTTTCTTGACATAGAGTAATCCGTATACTTTGAGTTTAAATCTGATGCTAATGATTCCAAAACATCATCGGGTAAAAATTCTGCTAAGTTTGCATAGTGGTCTTCACCACCTTCTTGTGATCCAGCTTTTGGATCAAAGTTAATATCAACTGATCCATCTTCATTTTGTACTTGCTCTACTTCTCCTGGTTTTTCTAATTCTGCTTCAACTTCTTCTACTAAAGTTTCTTGAATCTCTTCTTCTCCAGGAAGCGAAATTTCTTTTCTAGGCTCGTTTGGTAGAGCTTTGTCGATTGTATCGTTTGCCATTTATTTTCTCCGTATGTTTGACTGTTCTAACAGTATTGTAGTTAATATTCAAGCCCTGAGGTGTGGGTCCTGATTTTGGAGGAGGTCCTGATGTTTTACGAAGATAAGATTTGTTTTGCATATTTCCCATACATCACCCCGCCGTTTTTCTTATTAAATCTTTTAAATAACTCTTGTCCTGGTCCCAAAGCAAATTCTTGGTATGACATTCTGTCATCATAGCCACCTTTGCCACTGAAGAAATAATCTCTCATCCATCTCTCAGATTTAGGCATTGTGCCTTTATCAAAACCAATACGTCCACCATTTTTTTTATTTAAAACAGATGAATCTATTTCTTTCTCGTCAACTATAGTTAATCCATATTTGATTGCATGTGATCTAGTTGTTTTTTCTAATTTTTTTCCTTCAGGGCCATAAGCCTCAACTATTACTAATTCGTCATCAGCACCATTACCTTTTGCAAAACCAATACGACCACCTTCAGCCATTTTTGGAAAATACTCTTCTGCAAATTTATCTATATCCATACCCGTGCCTTCTTTGCCACCAAGTTCAATATATTTTTTTGTAACCATTGAATTATATTCAGTGTCACCGCCATCTAAAAAATTAACTCGTTCTTCTACTTCTTCACCATAAGCCGGAGGCATTCGTTTTTTCTCTCCTTCTTGCTTACCTAGTTCAGAGTCATAATAATTTTTTCTTTCTTTAAGAAAACCTAAACCTTCTTGCATTGTGATAACACCTTCTTTAACACCTTTGTCTAAAGTTTCTTGAATTAAACCTATGAGATAGTCATTGGAAGATGGTCCTGTTCCATAAATGCCTTGCAGTAAAGTATCCGCAGATTTTTTAAATTGTTCGACAGTGTATGGTTTTGGGATTGGTTTGTCTGGCATTACAGGACTCCTGCAATACCGCCTTTAGCTCGTTTTTGTTTTTCTTTTTTTACTTTATCAAGCATTCTTTTAATTTCTTCATCCTGTGCTTTTAATTTTTTATAGTAAGTTTTGTAATCTGCAACATCTTCAACATCAGGATTCATAATTTGATTTTCTCTCATGTTTTTAATTTCAGTTACAACAGCGGGGTTACCCATTAGTTTAGGAGTTCCTTGTGCGTAATTCATTCTACCACCATCTTTAACACCCATTCTAGCTTCAGCTAACATTTGTCTTATAAATGATTTAAGATCCATTGGTTCTCTACCCATCTCTTGCATTTCAAAAACATATTGCTCATACTCTCTAAGCAACATTGGATCTGTTCCGCCTGCCATTTTAATTGATGGAGCATCTCTCTTACCATATCTATCTTCGATTTGCATTTCTAAATATTCCATCTCTTCTTCATCTAATAATTCTAAAGGCTTACCAAATAAATCTAAAGACATATCATTTTTCTCAGCCATTGGATCTGGAGCTGATGCCATCATTTTACTTTCTTCAAGACTCTTGATCCCTGAAGCCTGATCCTCTGAACCCATTGCGTAATTTGATCTCATCATATTGCCAGTATAATTTATATTGCCTCCGCCTGCAACATCTTTTCTAGTTCTTCTCATAGCTTCTTTGACAGCTTCACCAAACTCAAAACCTTCTTCGTCCATGAGTTTTTTCACTATCTTTGACATTTCTGATTCTTGATATTCTTCAGCCATATCTAATAATACACTTTTGGTGTTTGTTGTAAAGGTTCATCTTGATAATCATCTGGGTGATTAATTAAACCTCCTTGTCTAAATCTCATTACTGCTTGAGTCATTGAGTCAACTAAATCGTCATGATCTCCATAGGGGAATGCTGCGCATTCTTCAATTACATCTTGGGCAAACTCCATTTCAGTTGGAGCCCAGATTCTACCAGACTCAAATAACGGAGATACTGAGTTAACACGAGTATGTTTATCATTACCTTTTGATGGGGTAAAATTTAAAACTGGTATACCCATTTTTCTAAGTTCATAAGTAAGCGGTAACCCTGATGCCTTACTCTCGATTATAACCGTCTCTGGATTCCAATAACCATATTGATCCATAGCCACTCTACGTAACTCTGGAAACTCATACCGACCTTTTATTGCATCAAGCAACATGAGACAGGGACCACTATCCTCGTTTGGATGAAACACGCCCCAGGTTGTAATAGCAGAATAGTCAGCAGTTTGTTTTTTCATAAAAGCTGTATCGTAAGATTGTATAATATGTTCTATCGCAGGTAGCTCTTCTTTCTCCCAAGGTTGCCACCATTCACGTTTAATTAATGCTCCTTCTTCAGAAGTTGGGTTCTGCATATACTGTGCATTCCACTTTGCACCAGGGATAGAAGCCTTGACTGATTCTAAATCCTTCAGGTTCCAGTATTCAGGCCACAGGGGTTTACCACTTGGTAGGATTGCAGGAAACTCAATCACCTCCCATTGATCAGCCTTTGGTTCTTTTTGTGCAGATATCAAACGACCTGCCAAATCTTTTTCATTCCATCTAGTCATTACAATTACAATTGTTCCACCAGGTTGAAGACGTTGACGTGGACCAGATGTGTACCACTCATAGGTTCTATCCAGAGCTTGAGCATTCATTGCATCTTGTTCAGTATGTGGATCATCAATAATCAAGAGATCGGCACCACGACCAGTAATTGCAGATCCAACACCGGCAGCGTAGTATTCACCACCTTGTTGGGTTTCCCATTTACCGGCAGCCTGACTATCTTCTTTGAGTCTTGTTTGAAATACTTCTTTGTACTCAGGCGAATCCATAAGTTGTTTAGCCTTACGACCAAACCTTACAGATAATTCAGTTGTGTTAGTAGATTGAATAATTTTTAGTTTAGGATTACGACCAACCATCCAGGCGGGTAGTAGATAAGATGCAAACTCAGACTTAGTATGTCTGGGAGCCATGTTTATAATAACACGCTTTATTTTTCCATTTGCAATATCATTAAATTTTTTAGCAACTTGTTGGTGATGTTTACCTTCAATAAAATCAGGCCAAACATGTTTTACAAAAGCCATGAAGTCATCTTTAATACTAGCTTGTTTTTTCTTATCTTTCCATTTAGCCATATATAAGGCTAATTGTCTTTTTACATCAGGTGGCAGCTTTTCAAATTTCTTTAGTTTATCTATATCCATAGTGCATTCGAAAAAAAATTTTGCAAAATTTTTTCAGTTATGTTTTGGGAACCTTAAAGTATTTTACGGCTATGATTATCCAAACCTTTGTATAAATACGTATATACTAGGATCCCTTTTTATTACACTATAAACGATAAATTAAAAAAATTCAAATTTTGCCTGGCGCTTGGTACCTCTATCGATCCGGTACGGTTCCGGTACGGTTCCGCAAGGTCGCCCTGCGACATTTTGTCGCAGGGCATTTTGTCTACTTGACGAGGCTACTGTCTAGTAAATCTATTCATCGTTCCAGCTTCTCTTCATCCTTCTCATCTCTGAGTATAGTTCACCCATATGAAACTTATCGCAAGTCTTAACCCATTCGATTAATTCCTGTCTCATTTGTTTTTGATCTTCATATGATTTAGCTTTATTCTTATCGATTGTCTCGAAGTGCTCTTCGTTCTGTTGTGCCATTATATCCTTTTCTATTTTTAATAACTCTTCAAATGTTTCATTCCCTTTTAATGGGACGCCTAAAAGTTTGGCTGTATTGTCATAATTTATTTTACTCATGCTACTACTGCCAGTCCCATAATTAAACCAAAGAAACCAACAACGCAGTAAAATTCAAAACTAGTCATTATCTCTTTCCTTCCTATATCTTTCGTTTTGCTCATCAATATAATCTTGTGATGATCTTGCTAACCAACACCCTACAATTATAATAGTTACAATAGTTCCTAATAATATCCATTCCATAATTAACCTCGCTTTCGTTTTCTATATTATCACACTGGCGGAGTTAGCGCCAGTGTGCAGATTGTCGCAGTCTAATTCATTGTTGAACTAGGCAGCGCCTTGACTTCCTGGTGCCAGCTCAAACCATTCTTAGACAGGTTTTGGTCTAGTTTTGCGACTAGATTGTCTGGGCTTCCTGCTTCCATAATTGCTTTTTCGGAAGCTCGTTTGTTTGCTCTTATTGTTTCGAGCAATGCGCCCTCGGGTGTTTTTGCAATCTGAGCCCTTGCTGCTGCCGTGGCCCAATCTCGAACCTGCTCCCAACAATCCTCGGGGGTTATTTTATTTGAATGATAGCCGCTAATATCAAAATCCTTTTCTTCAAATTTATAATTGACACTGGATTTTTTGGCTACCTTAGATGTTCTAAAGAACCTTGCTGCCTTACTCATTTTACTTTTTACAGTTTCGATAGCTTCCTGCAACTCTTGAATTATTGGTGTTGCTCCAATCTCATCTGCTAGATTTTTTTCTGCTATCTCAACTGCATCCGCCTCGATCGATTTTAGTTTCAATTCGGCGGCGTCAATTAATGGATCATACTGACGGTCTAATTCTTTTTTAAACCAATCTCGCTGCCACTTTTGCATTATTGCTTTTGCCATTTTTACTCCTTTGTTGTTTTCTGTATACTATCATCAACACATGTGTTTTTGAAGATGACACAGTGTCGCATGGCGCCTGCGACATTTTGTCGCGCGTCAATCTGTTTCTTGACAAGATTCAAGAGCCTTGAGCCATGCCTCAAGGTGCGGCAATCTGTCTTAAAATATTTATTGAATAATTAGGATTTTCCTATATTATGTTTTTATTCCCTTTTGCTAATTACGGAATTAAAAAACTCAAATTAGTATGGGACTTGCACCAGAAAAAGCAAGTAGGATTAGACAGGCCCTGGAAGATAGCCATTGGGTCTGTCCTGATCCCTGGTCCATTGATGACATTAAATTGTGCACAGCTACAATGGACCTGGGATCAGTTTAGAATGATTATAAAGTAAAAATTATTATGAAAGTAAAAGCACAAGCACCAAGCCACAAGCTGCGACAAATTGTCGCAGGACAATTTGTACAGTTGACCAAGCCTCAAGCTTCAGGCTTCAGGGTGCGTCAAAGTGTACAATGTTTTAAACCTGGTAGACGTGTAAAGAATAGATTCAGGAGGAATATATAATTATGAAAATAACAGACGCTAAAAAAATAACGGGTTCACTTACTAGAACTTCAAAAATGCCGGGGCTTAGCTATAGCCTGCCAGCCTGGGAATGCAAAACCGGATCTAAATTAAGAAAAATTAAAAAT
>Ga0208148_1000581_pt1 | contig 14015 bp, 21 predicted proteins | sample DEB08_DNA_16_FD_184525 | JGI IMG/M metagenome (GOLD analysis project Ga0208148, IMG submission 184525) | Aqueous microbial communities from the Delaware River and Bay under freshwater to marine salinity gradient to study organic matter... | ecosystem: Environmental > Aquatic > Marine > Coastal ...
ATGAAACTTGGGCTATGAGAATAGCAAAGTATTTAGAGGGAAGAACTATTGTTAGAGTTGATTATTGTTCAGAAAAAGAAATGGAACATCAAGGTTGGCACAATCAACCAATTCAAATTCTTTTAGACAATGGAACTTGGCTTACTCCAACAAGTGATGATGAGGGAAATAATGGTGGTGCAATTCACACTAATATTAAAGAACTACCTGTAATTCCTGTAATCTGATATAATAAAATTCTTGATATTGGGATTAACACAGACAACCAATTATCTTGATTAAAGGGGACAACAACGGGAGACTTTAGTTGTCCCTTTTTTTATGTTATTGACCTAATAACATAATGAAAAAATCAGAAAGTAATTTGTGGAAACGCATTAAAAATCTTAAATTAAAAGGTCAATTATTTCGCATAGAAAGTAGTACAATCAATGGAATTCCAGATGTTTATTGGTTGATAAATAACAAAAGTATTTGGATTGAACTCAAGTCAAATGATGTCAAGAATATTGGTTTATCAAAGTACCAAATTAATTGGCATTTAACCCATTTTAAAAATGGTGGCACTTCATTTATCTTGCGAGAAGACCTCTCGCAGAGACCTCCTCAAAATTTACAAATTTTCGTGGTTCGTGAACCGAGAACCATTATTCGTGCCTACTCATCACTCAATTTAAAAGACGCAATGAAAAAAATTCAAAAATCTTGACGCAAGAACCACGTCTCACGCACCACCTTTGGTGGTGCGTGAAGATGTATATGGGTTTTTTTTACTTTACTCTTAACACTAATATTTTTTCCTGTGCGTGAAGATACATATGGGTTTTTTTCCATTACTACTTAACACTAACATTGAAAATTTTTTCCTGTGCGTGAAGATGTATATGGGTTTTTTTCGTTAAGTGTTTAACACTAACATTTAAAAAATTATTTTTTTAATTGGTCCCGTGAGTCGGGCAGCTCGATGGCAGCTCAAAGCTTTAAGAGCTCCAGGCCTCCAGGTCGAGTCGTATTTAAATGCAGCTCGATGGCAGCTTAAAATAAAAAGTTGACAGCTGAGTCCATCCCATGTTAATAAGACTCATGAAGGTTGTTAACTACGTAATTATTAAAGGATCAACGGGACTGGGTCGTTTGCCTCCTGGATCTAATAATTTCCTTCAATACTAACTAACAAAAAAGGAATAAAAAAAATGGCATTATTAAATTATTACAGCCAAACTAAAATGGCTAAGGGTGAGGCGTTTGGATATAAAACAGCGATCTTACATTTTGCGCCCTATAATATGAGCGGCAAAAATGTTTGTCCAAAAGCAACTAAGGGGCCTGGCGGATGTATTAAACCTTGTTTAAATACTTCAGGCCGTGGACAAATGAACAGTGTGCAGCAGGCTCGAATAAATAAAACCAATTATTTTTGGAATAACAAAAATGGTTTTTTGTGGGAACTGTCAAAAGAAATTGAACTATTAAAAAAGAGGGCAGCTCGAGACGGTTTTAAATTTGCCGTTAGATTAAATGGAACGTCCGACCTGCCATGGTTTAAATATAAAGTTGATGGCGGTGGCAGCCTTATGGATCTTCACCCCGATGTACAATTCTATGATTACACCAAAGTATTAAATTACTTAGATCATGGCAAAAAAAATTATCATGTAACCTTTAGCGACTCAGGGACCAATTACCAGGATCAAGTCGAGGCCATGACAAAATATTTTGCAAACGTGGCTGTAGTCTTTAAGGATAAGCTGCCGTCTACCTGGATGAGTCGTAAAGTTATAGACGGTGATGCGCATGACTTACGTTTTAAAGATCCATCAGGCGTGGTTGTGGGTTTGGTAGCTAAAGGACTCGGTAAAAAAGTTAACGTGAATTCCTTCATTAAGGTTGCAGTTTAGAACGGTTCTAAAGTATGGAGCTGCTTTACGTCTTAATATGGTGTTTAAAAAAAGAAATATTAATTTTAATTTTTTTGATTTTTTTATTTGCATTCTTTTAAACTCTCCTATATTAATGGGATATATAACATAAGTTATATATAATTAACTAACGAGGTAAAAATAAAATGAGTAAACTTAATAAACAAAGTAAACTTAATATATTAGGCCTAAGCTTAGAGCAACGGGCATTAAGATATATTAATATAACTAATAGGATTAAAGCCGAGAATGAGATTAGATCTTTATTAAAAGATGATCTAATTCCAATTATTAAAAAAAATCCTAATCAATTAAAAAACTTTAAAGGCGTTCCAAAGCCCTCAGTTTTTGATAAAAATCTAAAAATAGATTTTTTTCTAGAGGTATTAGAAAAAGATGTAAATAGATTTGATGTGACGGCTTTCAAAAAAGACAATCCAAAGCTTTATACAAAGTACTTGAAAGCATCTAAATCAACCGAGTTAAAAGGTAAAATATTATCATAATGGAACTTGCATTATATATTATATTAATCTTAATTAGTTTCATGATCGCTTTTTTTGGTGTGATTGTACTTTTTACGGTTGATCCGTGGACGGGTTTAATTCTGTCCACGGGTGGTTTACTTTTATCAATTCGAACTATAGCGAGGGCATAACATGAGATATCGAGGATATTTTATAAACTTAAAGCCATTAGATTTTAAGGGCTCATGGTCGCTTGAAATTGAGCGAGGCAACTTTGTATCTTCTCGAGGCGTTAGCAGTGAGTGGACTATTAAGCAAGTCGAAGATTACGCCTTTAAAGAAATTGACAAGTTAATAGAAGAAGAGATAAAAACATAAATAAAAAATCACGGCACAACCTGGGGTTGTGCCGTGGTGCGACACTATTGCAGTTGACTATCTTAATTAGATGGGATATAGTGGGCTATGTTTAAATTAACAATAAAGGGAATAAAATGAACATAGAATATAAACAAGTTAAAAAACTAGTTAAGATCTTAGCTAAAGCAGCTAAGAGAAGAGGACAAGTAACAAGGGCAGCTAAAGCTGAAGAGATGGACCGAGGGTTAACGGCCATGGGCTTAATAGTTTGTAGACAAAAAAGAGATCAAGGCTTGAGCTCTTTTAGCTACGAGACCTTAGACAAAGTTAATAAAATAATACAGACAAGTTTAATTTCTAGATCAAAAGAAATTAGCTTCGGATAATTTCCCTAAAGCCCAGGCCTAACGGCCTGGGCAACCCATAGAGGTACCAACCAAAATCCAAAAATAGAAATTTTTATTTATTCAATTTTTTACGGTAATTTTTTCGACTTATTTAACTTTTACCTATAACCTGTATGACAGATAGAAGTAGTATGGCTTGGTAGAATTAGGGGGTAGATTTTAAGGGGACCCAAGGGTATAGTAAATTAAGATGACAGATACAGAATTATTGACCACCGATCAATTACGAGAGAGGCTCGAAAAAGTATGGTTGAAACATATAAAATTATGCCAAGACAACTTCTTGTATTTTGTAAAGAATGTTTGGCCAGATTTCATTTGCAGAACTGATAAGGATCCAGATAAATGGGGACACCATCAACACATAGCACACGAGTTTACTAAGATATCAAAAAATAAAAAAGGAAGGCTCATAGTGAATATGCCTCCTAGACACACTAAATCAGAATTTGCATCTATATACTTTCCTGCTTGGATGATTGGAAAGAATCCTAAAATGAAAATTATGCAGGTATCACACAATGCAGAACTTTCTGGAAGGTTCGGTGCGAAAGTAAGAAACTTAATTGACAGTCAAGAGTATAAACAGATCTTTGGAGATGTTAGACTAAGAGAAGATAGTAAGGCAAAAGGACGTTGGGAGACCAATCAAGGTGGGGAATACTTTGCAGCGGGTGTTGGCGGTTCTATCACAGGACGAGGGGCGGACTTACTTATTATCGATGATCCACACACGGAGCAAGACTCACTATCCGATAGTGCAATGGAAAGAACTTTTGATTGGTACTTGTCTGGTCCTAGACAACGTTTACAACCTGGAGGCTCAATTGTACTTGTAATGACAAGGTGGGCTCAAGATGATTTGACTGGTCGATTAATTAAATCACAAAATGAACCTAAGTCAGACCAATGGGAAACAATTTCTTTTCCAGCTTTGCTTGGAGAAGATGACAATGTTCAACCCGTGTGGCCTGAATATTGGAGCCTAGATGAATTAGAAAAAGTTAAAGCGTCAATATCAATTAGAAATTGGTCAGCTCAATACATGCAAAACCCCACGTCAGAGGAAGGAGCAATTCTTAAACGTGAATGGTGGCAGCCATGGGTCGGGGATTTTCCTACGTTAAAACATGTTATTCAATCATATGACACGGCATTCAGTAAAAAAGAAACTGCCGACTATAGTGCAATTACTACATGGGGAATATTCACGCCTCACGAATCAGGGCCTGATGCTATTATGTTAATTGATGCTATTAAAGGTAAATATGATTTTCCAGAATTAAAAATGGTTGCACTTGATCAATATAAGTATTGGCAACCAGAGACAATTATTATAGAAGCTAAAGCTAGTGGACAAAGTTTATTACAAGAATTAAGACGAATGGGTATACCGGTTATGGATTACACACCAGGAAGAGGCCAAGATAAACACTCACGAGTCAACGCTTGTTCTCCAATATTTGAATCTGGACAAGTGTATTATCCTCGAGACGAACATTGGGCTCAAGAAGTAATTGAGGAATGTGCTGCGTTTCCTCATGGTGAGCATGACGATTATGTAGACAGTACGACACAAGCTATGTTAAGATACCGACAAGGTTCTTTTGTAACTACTTATTCTGACGAGGATGAGGTAGAAAGTTATAAAGAACGGAAATACGTATATTATTAATTAAAGGAGACGACATGTCAAAAAAATTAAGAAGTAAATTAAAAAAAGCAGCACTTGCTGGTATAGCGTTGTACAGTGCATCAAAAATGATGGGAGCACAAAAAACTGCAGCTCCTATCGGAGCACCTGCAGGAGCTAAAACCCCATCATCATCAAAAATTAATGCTAAGAAGAGAGTTATAGATCTTGGAGATGAAACAAAAAATCTTGTAGGTAAAACTACAAAGACAACTGTTGATAAAGATGCTTTACCAAGAGAGATTGACGAAAAAGCTTCTAAAATAAAAGCAGCTCAAAAGAAAATAAATAAAGCTGTCATTAAAAGAAAAAAAGAAGGTATGCTTTCACCAACTATGCCAAAATCTGAAAGTCAGTACGATGCTTTGACTACAGGTTCGGGTTTTGAGTTACAAGCTAAAAAAGGTAAAATGATTAGAGCCCGTGGTGGTGGATTAGCTAAAGGTGGAATGAGACCAACAAAACTTTATTAAGTTAACATGGCTGAAATTGAGAAAGCTCTAATTGAAGAGACAGATACTCTTGAAGAGCAAGAAGTAGATATTGAATTAGAAGGAGAGGAACCTGAATTAAAGGTTCAGGATTTTGCTGACGCTACTGAATCTTTTTTTAAAAATATCGCAGAAGACATGTCAGATGAGACTCTGCAAAGATTATCTAATCAGTTATTAGATGATTATAAAAAAGATAGAGTCTCTAGAAAAGATTGGGAAACTTCATATACAAGTAATTTAGATCTTCTTGGAATTAAACACACAGAGATGACTAGACCGTTTAAAGGTTCGGCATCCGTGACTCATCCTCTACTATCAGAAGCAGTTACATCATTTCAAGCACAAGCCTATAAAGAATTATTACCATCTTCAGGACCAGTTAAAACTAGAGTTCTTGGGGTGGAGGATAATGAAAAAATGAATCAAGCACAAAGAGTGCAAGATTTTATGAATTATATGATTACAGAGGAGATGGAAGAGTACACTCCAGAATTTGATCAATTATTATTTTATTTAGCGTTAGCAGGATCAGCATTTAAAAAAGTTTATTATGATGAAGTGATGCAAAGAGCAGTATCTAAATTTATTCCTGCAGAAGATTTAGTGGTTCCCTACTACACCACAGATTTAATGGAATGTGAAAGAATTACTCATGTCATTAAAATGGGAGAAAATGAAATACTTAAAAAACAAGCAGCAGGATTTTATAGAGATGTGGAATTAAAACCAACTTCAGCAGGTCCCACAGAAATTGAAAAAAAATATCAAGAGTTAGAAGGAGTAACCCCTTCAACAGATAAACAATATTCATACTCAGTTCTTGAGATGCATGTTGATTGTAATTTAGAAGAGTTTGAAAATAATAACTCAGAAAAAGAAGTTAAGATTCCTTACATTATAACGATTGATGAAGGTTCAGGAGAAGTTTTATCTATCTATCGTAACTATGCTATGGAAGATGAGACTAAAAAAAGAAAAGAATATTTTGTACATTTTAAATTTTTACCAGGATTAGGCTTTTATGGTTTTGGATTAACACACATGATAGGTGGATTATCTAGAACAGCTACACAATCTTTAAGACAATTACTAGATGCGGGTACATTATCTAACTTACCTGCAGGATTTAAGTCTAGAGGTATAAGAATCAGAGACGATGACCAACCATTTCAGCCAGGAGAGTTCAGAGATGTGGATGCACCTGGAGGTAATATTAAAGATCAGTTCCAAATTTTACCATTTAAGGAGCCATCAGCTACATTATACCAATTAATGGGCTTTGTTGTTAATGCAGGACAGAAGTTTGCAGCAATTACTAACATGGATACGGGTAATGATATGCAAAATAGAGCTGTTGGCACGACTGTGTCCTTATTAGAGCGTGGTTCGAGAGTCATGAGTGCAATACACAAGCGATGTTACTACTCAATGAGAAGAGAATTTAGACTTTTATCAAAAGTTTTTGCAACATATCTACCACCAATTTATCCATATTCAGTATATGGTGCAGATCAAGCAGTAAAACAAACTGATTTCGATGATAGAGTCGATGTAATACCGGTTGCCGACCCAAATATCATGAGTATGGCACAAAGAGTTACGCTTGCTAACGAAAATTTAAAGATTGCTATGTCAAATCCTATGATGCACAACTTAAGAGAGGCATATCGTAGAGTTTACGAAGCATTAGGTACTCAAGATATAGATCAATTACTAATTCCACAGGAAAAACCAACACCAAAAGATCCTGCTACAGAAAATATGGAATCATTATACATGAAACCTTTAAAAGCATTCCCAACTCAAGATCATGATGCACATATTGCTGCACACGCATCATTTATAGCTACAAGAATGGTTCAAATTAATCCTCAAGTTTATTCAGCTTTACAGGCTCACATATCTGAGCATGTATCAATGAAAGCTCAAGGTGAAGTAGGTGCTATGATTCAAAATGATCCTCAAATGCAACAAATGTTACAACAAGATCCAGAAGCAGCAGAGATAAGAGTTGCATCAATGATTGCAAAAAGAGTTGCAGAGATAACTACACAACTTGCTCAAGGTGAAGCGATGGGTCAACAGAAAGATCCGTTAGTTGCATTGAAAGAAAGAGAATTAGATCTTAAAGCAATTGATATTCAAAGAAGAGCAGATCAAGATATGAACTCAAATGAAATTAGAGAGAATGAAATTGATGAAAGATTAGATATTGAAAAAATGAAACTAGAAAATAATGAAGATCAAGCAGCAGAAAGAATTAGAATTGCTGAAGAGAAACTTGAATTAGCTAGATTAAAAAAAAGGCAAGGTAATTAATGAAAAGAAAATTTAAAGTTGCAAAACTTAGAGGTGGTGGAGCTGATTTTGGTGCTAAAGATAAAGCACAAGAAAGAGCTGATAAGGGTTATGGCTTTACAGGAGCTGCAGTAGATAAATCTACCAAACAACAAACAATTAATCATAACAGAAATGTTACAAATAGAACTGGACAAACTACAACCACAAACACCTCAACTAGAGTTGATCCACCAAAAAAACAACCAAACTTTATTCAAAATATTGGATATCAAACAAAACAATTAGCTACTAAATATCTTGGATTAGATAAGCCTAAAACAAAATATAACTTAAATGATTATAGAGTTACTACAAGAGAGATAGGTATAAATAATAGAAATAAAACTGGCAAAGATAGAACACTATCTACTGCAAAAGATATTAAAGAAGCTTTTGAATTACAAGGTGCCTATGAAACCAAAAGAGGTATTAAAGGTATGCTTCCTAGTGGAACCAAAGTAGTTGCATCTATCATCTCTCCTGCTCTAGAAAAAAATACAATAAGAGGAAGAAAATTTTTTGAAAAAAGTGTTTTAGGAACAGATAAAAAAGGAAGTTTATATTCAGATAAAAGTTTTACTGGTTTAGGAGTAGAGGGAAGAAATGAAATTTATAAAAAATATGCAAAAGATAGAATGGACAGAAAAATTGATGCATTTGGAAGACCAATACGTCAAGGAGCTGGAGAAGGTGCTCAAGCTAAATGTCCAGATGGGACTTTTCCACCATGCATAAAAACACCACCGGTTACAGCAGTGCCAAAAACATCTGCAGCTCCTAAAAAATTTTTTGATTTTCAAGCATATAGTAAAGGTGGAGGAGTACCTTATGGTCCACCACCTAAAAAAGGACCTAACTCTCAAGTACCTCCGGTAAAATTATCAAGAGGCGGTGGAGCTGCAATACGAGGAACAAAATTTAAAGGAGTATTTTAATGTGGTTTTCAGCTATTAAACTTGCAGTATCTGCAGGATCAAAAATTTACGCTAACAAGCAGAAGACGAAGATGGCTATGTCAGAAGCACAGCTTATGCACGCTACAAAAATGGCTCAAGGCCAGGAAGCTTACCAAGGCAAATTATTAGAAGCAAGGCAATCGGACTGGAAGGACGAGGCGGTCCTCGTAATATTAAGTTTGCCCGTGTTGGTGCTCGCTTGGGCAGTCGTATCGGATGATCCAACTGCTATGGACAAAGTAAAATTATTCTTCGATATGTTCTCGCAGCTTCCATCGTGGTTTACAAATTTATGGATACTTGTCGTAGCGAGCATTTATGGCATTAAGGGTACACAAATTTTCCGTAATGGTGGAGGTAAAAAATGAACCTAGAAAGAGATTTACAAAAACTTAAAAAAGAAAAACAGATGAAAGAATCTGCTATCGCTCAACTTAGAAAAAGAAGCAAAGATTCTGTAGCTAGACCAAAAGCAGAAAAAAATATTTTATCAACAGATCCAAGGATGCAAAAAATATAATGATTAAAAATTTTAAAGATATTGTAATATTATTAATCACAGCAGGTGTTTTAATTTTATTAGGAGTTATTATCATTGGTGACTATTGGGTAGCTGTTGAAGAAAATAGACCGGTAGATGATAGTATAATAGTTCTTATGAAGATGTCTGTTACAGGTTTAATAGGTGTTATAGGTGGATACATTGGAGGAAGTAAAAGCTAATGTGGAATTGGATTAAAAAATTATTTAGACCTTGGAATCTTAAAAAACAAACAATCACTCCAGACTACGATAAAATGACAAAAGGTGATTTAAGAAAACTTAAAGAACAAGGTAAAATTAAATCTATTTACAAACCTTATAATTAGTCTATAAACCCCTTATGATCCAAGGGGACAGTACCGAATACGAAATCTTAGAACAAGCTTGTAAAACTTTAGGAGACGATCTATTTACAGCCGAGATAGGCGTGAGACAAGGTGCAGGAACCAAAATTATTTTAGATACCCTTAAAGATAAAAAACATTGGCATATTGGAATAGATCCATATGGTAATTTAAATTATCAACATTATGATAATTCTGAATCATACACTTGTGATTACACAAACAGTATGAAGTTACAATTAATCAAAGATATTGACTATCAAAACTTTACATTATTTCCAATGGGGGATGATGAGTTTATGAAGAGATTTCATGATGGTGTTCCAATCTACAGAGAGAAAAAAGAATTAATTAATAATTATGATTTAGTTCATTTTGATGGTCCTCATAAAACAGTAGATGTTTTAAAAGAAGTAATGTTTTTTGCTCAAAGATCTAGAGCTGGAACTGTATTTGTATTTGATGATTATCCTAAATTTGATATGGATTTAATTTTAAAAATTATAGTAAATGATTATGGTTTTATGCTACTTAAACAAGGTAAAAATAAAATAGCTCTTAAAAGAAATTAATGCTTGATTACCACACTAAAGAACAGATTGTTAATGTAATTAATAAATCAATTAAGGATACAAAAGATCATATCTGCTATGGGGTTGAAACGGAATCTCAGTTGATGTATGCTAGGGGCAGACTCAGCGCTTTAGAAACGCTGCTTCAGGATATTAAAAACCTGCAAAAGGAGGATAACGATGGTACAATTGATAAAACCTAAACTTACAGATTTCGGTAACGAAAAAAATAAGGAAGAGGTCAAATCACAGATTCCAACAGATCCCAAAGGCATTAAAGAGTATCTTGAAATCATACCTAACCCAGTCGGATACCGTATGCTAGTTAGACCATGGTCTGGCCAAGCAAAAACAAAAGGCGGTGTAATCTTAGCAGACGAAACTCAGGACAAAATCCAAATGACAACTGTTGTTGGACTTGTTGTAAAACAGGGTGACCTTTGTTATCAAGATAAAGAAAAATTTCCGAAGGGTGCTTGGTGTAAAGAAGGAGAATTTGTTATTTATGGCAGATACTCTGGAAGTAGATTTCAAACTAAGTACGGTGAACACCGTATACTCAACGATGACGAGATCATAGGAACAATAGGTAAGCCAGAAGATATTCTCCATTTATTTTAGATAAAGGAGAATAAACATGGCAGAAGTAAAAGACTATAGTGCGGAAGCACTTATGGCAAAAGAACATGAGGTAGAATTAGATACCGATAATGTTAAAGAAGAAAATGTTCAAGTAGAAGAAAAATCATCAAAAGAAGAAACACCAAACTTAAATGTAGGTGAAGTTGATTTAGGATATACGGGACATGAAAAACCAGAAGAAGATAAAACAGAAAAACCTCAAATAGAAGTTACAGAAGAAAAAACTGAAACTCCTGTTGAAGAAAAAGTTGAATCTGAATCTGAAAAAGAAAAACCAAACCTTAATGAGTCGAGAAGAGATTATCAAAAAAGAATTGATAAACTAGTCTTTCAAAAGAAAGAAGCTGAAAGAAGAGAAAAAGCAGCTCTTGATTTTGCAGAAGGTATAAAAAAGAAATTTGACTCAAGTGTTCAAAAGTTAAATTCTACTGACGAACAGTATCTAAAAGAATTAGATGCAAGAGTAGATGCACAAAGAGAACAAGTCAAAGTAGCTCTTCAATCAGCTATCGAAAACCAAGACGCTTCTAAAATTATGGAAGCTAACGATAGACTAACTCAATTAGCTGTAGAAAAAGAAAAAGCTAGATTAGAGATGGCTAATCGTGAAGAAAAAAAGAAAGCTGAAGAAGAAAAAAATAAACAACAACAAAACGTACAGGCTGCACCTCAAACAGCGGAAACATCACAAACGGCACCACAAATTACACCTAGAGCCAAGAAATGGGCTGAGGAGAATACGTGGTTCGGGAATGATGAGGTCATGACCAATGCTGCTATTACTATACACAACAATATTTCTCAAGAGGGTATTGAAGTAGACAGTGATGAGTATTATAATGAAGTTAACTCAAGACTTAAAAGGTATTTTCCTGAGAGTTTTGGTAACACTAATGACGAGCCAAAAAAAGAGAAACCGAAACCCGTCCAAACGGTTGCCTCGGCTGGTCGTAGTCAACAAGGACGCAGAACTGTGAAACTCACAAAGTCACAGGTAGCGATTGCTAAAAGATTAAATGTGCCACTAGAGGAATATGCTAGATACGTGAAGGAGGATAAATAGTATGAGTACAATTAAGAGAACTTCACGGGAGTCGGAGAATAAAGCAACGAAAGAAGCTCCAAAAGCTTGGACTCCACCATCCAGTTTGGATGCACCACCCGCACCGAACGGTTACGCCCACAGATGGATCCGTACCACCGTTCAAGGTTTTGAGGATACAGCTAATGTATCTAAAAAATTAAGGGAAGGATGGGATTTTGTTACAGTCGAACAAGTTCAAAACGAGATCGGCAATAATAAATATCCTTTCTATACCGAAGGCAAATACGAGGGGTGTATAGGAATTGGAGGCCTTGTGCTGGCAAGGATACCAGAGGAGATTTTGGTTTCACGTGCTGAGTATTTTAAAAAACTTACTCAAGACAGAATGAACGCGGTAGACAATGATCTTATGAAGGAACAGCACCCGGACATGCCTATCAATATTGATAGACAGTCCAGAGTGACCTTTGGTGGTAGTCGTAAAAAATAATATTTTTGCAATACCTACCGGGTTATTAAAATAAACTGTTAAAACGGAGAAAACAAATATGTCAAATCAAGTAGAAAAGTTTGGTCTTAGACCTTACAGAAAACTAGATGGAACACCTCTTGTTGGAGCCCAAAACAGATATACGATTGCTTCAGGTTATACTTCTGCAATTTTCCAAGGCGAAATGGTTGAACCATTAGGCACTGGAAATATTCAGAGACATGGCCCGAACACTTCGGATGCTGTTATAGGCGTTTTTAACGGATGTTTTTACACAGACCCAACTACTCAAAAGCCGACTTACAGCAATTACTATCCAGGTGGTATTGCTGCTTCTGACATCACAGCATTTGTTGTTGATGATCCAGATGCAGTATTCCTAATGGATGCTGATGCAGCTTTTACAAGAGCCGATCTGTACAAGAACTACTCTGTTACTAACACAACAGGTGTTACACAAACAGGAATATCAAAACAGCAACTAGACGTTAGCGTTTCAGGTGTTGCAAGTACTTTTGCTGTACAAGCAATCGATATCTCGCAAGATCCAGAAAACTCTGACACAGGTTCTGCAAATGCGAACATTCTTGTTAGAATCAACAATCACTTCTATAGAAGTGGCACAGGTATAGCGTAAAGGAGATAAACTATGGCAATATCACGATCCCAACTAGTTAAAGAACTAGAGCCAGGTTTGAATGCTTTATTCGGCCTGGAATATAATAGATACGAAAATCAGCATGCTGAAATTTTCGTAACTGAAACATCTGACAGAGCTTTTGAAGAAGAAGTAATGTTAAGCGGTTTCGCTTCTGCACCAACTAAACAAGAAGGTGCTGGAGTAGTGTTTGATACAGCTGGTGAAACTTTCACTGCTAGATACAACCACGAAACAATCGCTTTAGCGTTCTCGATCACTGAAGAAGCAATCGAAGACAACCTGTATGACAGATTAGCTGCAAGATACACAAGAGCTCTTGCAAGATCTATGTCAAACACGAAGCAAGTTAAAGCTGCAAACGTGCTTAACCAAGCGCAATTCGCTGCTGTTACTGGTGGTGACGGTGTTCCGTTAATTTCGAACGCTCACCCATTAGCAACAGGTGGTACATTCTCGAATGTACTAGCAGTAGCTGCAGATCTTAACGAAACTTCACTAGAGCAGTCGTTAATCGACATCGCTGGATTCGTAGACGAAAGAGGTCTAAGAATCGCTACTCAAGGTAGAAAGATGATAATTCCAAAAGAATTACAATTCACTGCTGAGAGATTGATGAAAACTCCTCAAAGAGTTGGAACAGCTGATAACGATATCAACGCAATCGCTTCAATGGGAATGGTTCCAGAAGGGTACTCAGTTAACAATTTCTTAACTGATACTGATTCTTTCTTCCTAATGACTGATGTTCCTAACGGGTTAAAACACTTTGTTAGATCACCAATCAAAACTGCGATTGAAGGTGACTTCGATACTGGTAATGTAAGATTTAAAGCTAGAGAAAGATACTCTTTTGGATTCTCAGATCCTAGAGCAATCTTTGGTAACGGAAACTTACCAACTAGTTAATAAATTTTAATACAATTAGTATTATTTAAAGGGGGCTTTCGAGCCCCCTTTTTTTTATGTATAATAAAAATACCTAGAAAAATAATTATTATGTAGACTGGCTAGGCAGACGGTATAGAGACTACATAACGAACGCTATACAAAGGAGAATATTATGGCATCAACTACTTTTTCAG
>Ga0208148_1000592_pt1 | contig 13857 bp, 21 predicted proteins | sample DEB08_DNA_16_FD_184525 | JGI IMG/M metagenome (GOLD analysis project Ga0208148, IMG submission 184525) | Aqueous microbial communities from the Delaware River and Bay under freshwater to marine salinity gradient to study organic matter... | ecosystem: Environmental > Aquatic > Marine > Coastal ...
TACACTTTATCTGGAACAACATTAACGTTCACTGGTGCACCTCCTAGCGGCACAAACAATATTTATGTTGTTCATCAAGCAAAGAGTGTAGGAACTATTGACCCTCCTGCAACAGAGACTATAGCAAAAACTTTTAGTGGTAATGTTACGATGTCTGGTACTAATACTTTGTCTGGAGCAACAACAGTTTCTGGTGCTTTGACAGCTAGTGGTGGTGCAACTATATCTGGAACAACACCTACCTTAACAATAGGCGATGCAGGTGCAGAAGATGCAAAAATAGTTTTTGATGGCAATGCTCAAGATTATCATATTGGATTAGATGATTCGTCAGATGATTTAGTAATAGGTAAAGGCAGTGCGTTAGGAACTACGACACACATGTCTTTTGATGAAAATGGGCATATACTTCAACCACTACAATCTGCTTTCACTGCAAAATTAGGGTTAACAGCAAGTAATGTAACTGGAGATAGTACAGCTTTTACGCTTGTAAATTATCAAACAGAAACAATAGATAGAAATGCAGATTTTAATCCAACTAACGGAACATTCACTGCACCAGTAACAGGATTATATTTATTAACTTTTAGATTTCATCTTCAAAATATTGCTACTAATCATGATGACAATCAAGTTAAAATTGAAACAAGTAATCAGTCACATTCAATTTTAGGAGAAGTTGGTTCATCCTCTATAGGTTTTTCTGGAAGCTTAAATGTAACAGGCTCTTTAATCGTAGATATGGATGCAAATGACACTGTAACGATGTTGGTTGATTTTAGAGGTGGAAGTAAAGTGGTAGATGTTCATGAAGATAGTTTTTTTATGGGATATTTACTAGGGTAGCCAAAATGAAACAATTTAACATAAAGGAGTTATAAAATGGCAACACATACTAAAACAGTAAGTATAACTGACTTACAACAAAAAATACTATCTAACGATTTGTATAACGATACTGATAATGCAGGACTTGATAAATGGATACAAGATGCAGTAGATGGTAAAATTAATAATTGTTGGAAAAGATTTCAATCAGAATGGACAACAAAGTTAATGAATGATGAAACATTTACTGACCCTATTCCAAGTAATCAAGCAGATTTTGTAGCGTTAGTTACAGCAAGAAGTGATTATAAAAACCGTAAACAAAGAGACGATGCAGGGACATTATAGGAATAACACATGAGTAAAACACAAATACCAACAGGTGGCATAGCAGATGATGCTATAGATTCTCAACATTACACAGATGGCAGTATTGATACTGCATTTATAGGAAATTCACAAGTTACTGCGGCTAAAACATCTGGTGTAGCAGGTTTAATTCTTATTAAAGCTATAACAATTTCTGGCACAACAGCTTCTGTAACATTTCAAAATGGCTCAAGTGACGTTGTTTTTGATACTACTTATGACACTTATTTTCTTACAGGAAATGATATAGTACCAGACAATGATGATGATAATTTAAGAATAAGTTTTACTGATGACACTAGTAGTATTAGTTATGACCTCACTACGTCAAGAGTAGCTAATGGTGTAACTAGAAGTTCAGGTTCGGTATCACAATCAAATGAAATAAGTGAATCTGCTGCAACTCAAACAATTTTGTTAGGATGCGGTGCAAATGGAAGTGAGGCTAGTAATTTTTATGGTTACATATTTAATCCTGCACAAGCAGGTGGTCGTGAAAAATTTGCGACATTTCAATCTATGGTAAAAGTTCATAATAACAATAGTACACATACTAATCATGGAATAATATTACAAAGTGTAGTGCATACTGGTATCAGATTTAACTGGAACTCTGGTAATTTTGCACAAGGAACAATTAGACTTTATGGAATAAAAAATGCCTAGATATCATAATATAAATGGAATAATGGTTCAGTTTACTGCTGAAGAAGAAACAGCTAGAGATGCTGAAATAAAAGCGTGGGAAGATGGAAAGCTAGCAAGAAAGCAAGCTGAAATGAGGATAATTAGAGATAGGTATTTAGCTAAAACAGATTACCTTGCTTTATCTGATACAGCAACAATCAGTGATAATATGAAAAACTGGAGACAATCTCTTCGTGACCTTCCTGCAAATGAAAACACTTTAGAAAAAGTACAAGCTATTTTAGATACAGACGAAAATGGCAATTTAACAAATTCAATATGGACAATACCAAGTTAAGGAGTAAAACATGGCACTAAGTAAAATAGATGTAGCAAATATGGTGACAGGTGCAACACCTATTACAAATGGTGGCACGGGATTAACAACAAATGTTTCAAGACGAAACGCCACTCCTTTGATTATAAATGGAGATATGCATGTAGCACAACGAGGAACAAGTTCAACTGGCGTTTCTACTAGTAGTTATCAAACTTGTGATAGGATGCAAATAGTTCTTTCAAATCTTGGAACTTACACAATTATACAAGAAGATTTATCAAGTGGTGACGCTTACAATAATGGTTTTAAACACGCTTGGAGAATAGATACAACCACAGCAGATGCTTCTCCCGGTTCAGCAGATTTAGCTATATTTAGGTATAAATTTGAAGGACAAGACGTTCAAGTTTTTAAAAAAGGTGCATCTAATGCAGAAACTTATACTTTAGCTTTTTGGGTTAAATCAAATAAAACTGGAGTAGGACAAGTAAATTTATCTGATACAGATAATACTAGAATGTGTTCTGCAACTTACACAATTAGCTCTGCTGACACATGGGAGCATAAAGTATTAAATTATGCGGCTGACACAACAGGTGCTTTTGGAAATGATAATGCTGTTAGTCTACAGATAGATTGGTTTTTAGATAGTGGTTCAAACTTTGAAGGCGGAAGTGCACCCACAGCTTGGGAAGCACAATCAGATGGAGATAGAAATGCAAGTGGTAATCTAAACATAGGGGATAATACAGCTAATGATTGGGCAATAACAGGAATACAATTAGAAGTAGGAACTTTTTCATCAACTACTTTACCACCTTTTCAATTTGAAAGTTTTGGCGATAATTTAGCTAGGTGTCAAAGGTATTGCCAAGTTTACAAAACTGAAAGTGCATATGGAATGATGAGTCCTGCTTCTGTAAATAGTGCAAGTGCTGCCAATGGAATATTTACTTTTCCAACTTATTTAAGAGCAATACCATCATTAAGTACAAGTGGAAGTTTTGGACTATATAGTGGTGATGGAGGTGATGCAGTTAGTGGTATTGTAATTGATGCTAATAGTGATGATGCATCAAGAGTAGTTTGTACAATTAGTGGCAGTGGTTTTACAGATAACAGTGCTGCGTTTTTAAGAGCAGAAAATGATTCAGATGCCAAAATGACATTTGATGCGGAGTTATAAATGATAAAAACAATAGAAAAATATTACAGCCCTGAAGGTTTATTTGCATACAAAGTTACTTTACAAGACGGTACAATATGGTCAGTTCCACATTCTGAAGCAAACAGACATTATCAAGAAATCCTTGAATGGGTAGCAGATGGTAACACAATACAGGAGGCTGATTAATGGCATACATAGGAAAATCAATAGAGAGTGGCACATTTAGTGTCCTCGATACCAGTGGCAATACCTACAATGGGTCTAACACCACATTTAATTTAGGCACTCAAGTTGGTGCTGCAGCACAGCTTCTAGTGTCACATGACGGGGTTATTCAAAAACCCGGCACGGATTATAGTTTAGCTACAGGTGGCACACAAATTACATTTACAACAGCTCCTGCAAGTGGTGCTTCTATATTTATTGTAGAAATATCTGGTGCAGTAGGTGGCACAATTACACCAGAAGATAACTCAGTAACTTTTGATAAATTTACAACAACAACAAAAGGTAGACTAATTGGTTTATCTATGATATTTAGTAGCTAGGAGGCATACATGACAACACCAAATTTAGTCAATATAGACACAATCACCCCTGTTTTGGCGGCAGGCGCTGTTACAACAAGTAGGGCGGATATTGTTGACGTTGCAGCAGAACATGTAGCAAAAGTAAATTCATTAATTATTGCTAACATTGATGGTACAAATGCAGCTGATATAACTGTTGAGGTTAGTGCGGATAACGGATCAAACTATTTTGCTATTGCAAAAACAGTTTCTGTTCCAGCAGACGCTTCAATCGTAGTTATAGGAAGAGATAACTTTTTGTATTTAGATGAAACTGATTTGTTAGCAGTAACAGCTTCAGCAAATAGTGATTTAACTTACGCTGTTTCATATGAGTTATTAAAAGACGCTTAGGAAAAATAATAAATGGCACACTTTGCAGAATTGGATAGCAATAATGTCGTTTTGCGGGTTATTGTTATAGATAATAGTGAGGTTGATTCTAACGGAGGAGACCTATCTACTCAAGCAGAGGAATATGTAAAAGGTTTAATTCCTCTTCAAGGAGATGGACAAGTTTGGAAACAAACATCATTTAATAATTCATTTAGAAGACAGTTTGCTGGGATAAATTATACATACGATTCAAATGCAGACATATTTATTTCACGTAAACCATATGATTCTTGGGTAAAAAATTTACAAGGATCAAAAGATGATGGATATATAGATTGGGATCCACCAATCGCATGGCCGGGTGCTGATGTAGAATATACAGACCCATGGGGAAATAAAGCACCTTATTATTGGAAGTGGAGTGAAAATAATGGTAGATGGGAAGGTATTCAAATTTACGAAAAAGATAGTGATGATTTGGGGATTACTAAATCAGTTTATTGGGACCCAAGTTCATCAACAGCAAAAGATATATAGGAGGTAAACATGGGAGCAGTACAAGGTGGTGGAGGATTAGGTAAGGGTATAGATCCTACATCTGGAACACAAGCAGCAAAAGTTTCAACTTTTAATTCATCGGGACAATTTACAGCACAGACTTACACATCACAGGTAGATTTACTAGTTGTTGGTGGAGGCGGTTCCGGTAATCCAAATGCTGGTGGCGGCGGTGCTGGAGGGTATCGTTCAATATCTAATAATCCTGTTTCTGCCGGAACAACATATACAGTTACAGTAGGCGCCGGTGGCGCTGCAAGCCAAACTAGTGCGCTTGCAAATCAAGGCGGTGATTCTGTTTTTGCAAATCCTGCTGCCCCTATAACAGGCGCCGGTGGCGGTGCAGGATATCATGGTGGTTATCCAGCACAAAGTCCAGTTCTTTCAGCAGCACAATCTGAAGGTGGTTCTGGGGGAGGTCATGGTAGTAATGGTAACATACCGGGTCCAGCAAACAATCCCGGATTGCCTCTTGCAGGAGAAGGTAATACTCCTCCAGTAAGTCCTTCTCAAGGAAATCCCGGAGGTGGAGGATCACATGGTAGTAATCCAACTCACGACAGTAGAAATACTGGTGGAGGCGGTGGCGGTGCTAGTGCAGCAGGTGGTTCAATAGATAATTCTGCTAACCCCTCTGAAGGTGCTGCCGGTGGCGCAGGAACAGCAAGTAATATAACTGGTTCATCTGTAACTTACGCTGGCGGCGGCGGTGCTAGCGGCGCTGGAGGCTCTGGTAATGCTAGTGGAGGATCTGGCGGTGGAGGTAATGGAGCTGAAGGATTTGATCATCCGGGTGGTAATGTAAATGCACCGGGAGTTCCCACAGCAAGTGATGCTACTGCCGGACAGGCAAACACAGGCGGCGGTGGAGGCGGTGGTGCTCAGGCAAACGGTGGTGCTATTGCAAACACGGGTGCTGGAGGATCGGGAATTGTCGTTGTAAAAGAAGCAGCAGTTCCTTTTATTAATGCCCCCGGAATATGGAGATTAGGTGATGTTGCAAAATTTGAGGCCGCAGACGAGTGGCCAACTTAGAGAGTATCAATACAAATCTTTTTTAGATACTTACAATTTAAGTGTAGAAAATATACCATTTTACTATGGTGACAGTACAAGCGATATAGGGTTTTTACAGTTTTTACATGAAAAAACTTTAAGTTTAACGCAAGAAAGTCCACAATTAGTTCATCAGATAGTTCATAATGAAAATTTAGATGGTGACTCATATTTAAAAAACCGTGCTGTAGAATATATTTTTAATTTTGCTAAAGAAAATAATATAGACATTAAAAAGTTATTAAGAGTAAAATTAAATTTACTTTTAAAAAATAAAACTGATAAAAAGTTTTTTCATAATCCTCATATAGATAGAGCAGGTGAACAACATAAAGTTTTGATATTTTATCAAAATGATTCTGATGGAGACACCATAGTCTTTAATGAGAAGTTTTCTGAAAAAAAGGGTACTATTTTAAGTATAGATAAAAGAATAAGACCCGAAAAGGGCAAAGTAATAGACTTTGATGGTGATATCTGGCACACTAGTTCTAACCCTTGTAGTATTAATTATAGATTGGTTATGAATGTAAATTATGTTATATAAAACAAATTTATGTTACATGAAACAGATTATTGGTTTTGGGAAAGTGCCATCCCATCAAACATTTGTAATGATATAATTAAACACGGATTATCAAAACAAGAATCAAAAGCATTTACTGGTACAGCAGACGAACCTACACCAGAAGAAACAGCAGACAAAATAAGACAATCAAATGTAAGTTGGTTGAATGATAGATGGATATATAATACTTTACATCCATATGTAAACGCAGCAAATAAAAATGCTGGTTGGAACTTTGATTGGGATTGGTCTGAAAATATTCAGTTTACAAAATACAAATTAAATCAATTTTATGACTGGCACCAAGACGCATACGATAAAGTTTATCCAGAAAATTATGGTTCTAATCAAGCAGGTAAAATTAGAAAGTTATCAATCATAGTTACACTTGTTGATGGCAGTGAGTATGATGGTGGTGATTTGCAAATGAATTTTAGACACAAACATAAAATAGATGAAATAAAAACTATAAATGAAATTAGACCTAAAGGTTCAGTAATAGTATTTCCTTCTTATATTTTTCATAGAGTAACTCCTGTAACTAGAGGTACAAGATATTCTTTGGTAAATTGGAATTTAGGATACCCATATAGATAATGAAATTACTATCAATAGAAAACGACAAGTTTCCTTTTTTAGTGATAGATAACTTTTATTCATCTGAAGAACTAGAAAAAATATGGAAAGAGATAGATTTTTTAGGTGACAAAGCTAAACCCGAATATAATGTGGTTGCAAAAAAACATGGTAAACCGCTTGCTTCTGTTAAAAGAGTTTATCTTGATAATTTATACACTACTAGAAAAACATCAAACATACTTGAATTTTTTCCTAATAAACTTTATAGCCAAGAAGTTACAAATACCTATGTTAATCTCGTTCCTTCGGGTGTAAATTTTGCAACATCTAATTACGATACTACACAATTAAGTTATTATGAAAATAAAGATGGATATAAATCTCATACAGACGTTTCTCAACATACAGCATTAACTTGGATATATAAAGAGCCTAAAAAATTTGAGGGTGGTGATTTGATATTTACACAATCAAATGTAAAAGTCGATTGTATATATAATAGAACAGTATTGTTTCCTTCTTGGTATTATCATGCCGTAACACAAATAAAAATGAAAGATGAAGATTTAAATAAAAAATTTGGTAGATGGGCTATAACACATTTTATCAACTTTAAAAGCGTAACAGTGGGTATAGTATGATGAAAACAACCGAAGAACTTATACAGACTGGTTCTATTATAACTCAATTACAATTTTTAAAAAACTTTAATGAATTAAACGAAAAAAAAGAAACTTATCATTATGACGCTATGTATCAACCTATTGGTGTGCATTATGGTAATAGATTTCAGTCACCATATCCATGTTGGGAAACAGAGTATTTTGTTGATTGTGATTTTGATATGAATAAATCAATTAAAAGTCAAGTGCAAAGATTATTCAAAAAAGAAATTATAGATTGGCGATGTAGAATTAGACTCACATTAACTAGTGAATTAAAAAAATCTGTACAATTTCAACATAGTGATTCTAGATCTGTAGGATCTGTTCACCATGACACAAAAGATTTTGCAGGTGTTATACCATTTGATCAATCTTTTACTGGTGGTACAGCATTTTATGAATATGAGTGGGACAAAGTTCCTGATATAACTTATGGCTCATGGCCTAACAGACTAATATTATACAATGGTCAAAGAAATCATGCAGCTTGTCATGATTTGACTTATGAGAAAAGATATATGTTAATTTTCTTTTTTAATTTAAATGAAACAACTTAGTAGAATTATAAATACACTAAGTGACTTTAAAAAAACGATTGATAAAGAAAATAGAATTTTATCTTATTGGGAAAATGAATTTGAAAAAAATCCTATTGAATACATAAATGATACGGTTAGCTCTAGATTTGTTTCGTTAGACGAAAGACATAGTAATAGACTTGCTGATGATAAAAATTTTATTTATTCACAGGGTTCTTTTAATAGAATTATGCGTTGGAGAGAAGTGCCTCTGTACAAAAATTGTTACGATTATTCCATATATCCTAATATTTTGACTGAATTAAAACCTAAAACTATTTTTGAATTAGGAACTGGAGATGGTGCTAGTTGTGTTTGGTATAGAGACATTTTAAAATTACATAACATAAATTGTGAAATTATAACTTTTGATTTGTATGAACCGGTTAAAACTTTTGAGGATATAAAGTATTATAAGTTTGATTTATATAATATAGACAAAGTAAAAATAGAAGATTGTCCTCATCCTTGGTTAATTATAGAAGATTGTCATATTAACCTAAATGGTATATTAAATTTTTTTGATAAAAGAATGATACCTAATGACTATTTAATTATAGAAGATAATGTCACCTTTAAACAAGAAGTGTTACAAAAATTTATGAAAAACAAAAAATATCATGTAGATACGAGATACACTGATTTTTTTGGATATAATAATTGTTCTTTTAGAAATGGAGTGTTTAAAAAATATGATTTATAAAGTAATACAAGAAGCGATTTCTAGAGATTTAGCTAATTTTGTTTACAACTACTTTTTATTAAAAAGACAAGTTGTACATCATTTTAATCAAACTAGGTATATCTCACCGTTTACTGATTATTTAGGCACATGGAAAGATAATCAAATACCAGATACATATTCACACTACTCAGATTTTGCCATGGAAACTTTACTATCAAAAGTAAAACCAATAATGGAAAAAGAGACAGGATTACAGCTTGTTGAGACATATTCCTATGCCAGAATCTATAAAAAAGGAGATGAGCTAAAACGCCACAAGGACAGACCTTCTTGTGAAACATCTTGCACCATGAATTTAGGGGGCGATTTATGGCCTATTTTTCTTGAACCATCTGGTGAATTAGGAAAAAAAGGAACAAAAATATTGCTAAATCCCGGTGATATGTTAATATACCGCGGTTGCGACGTAGAACATTGGCGCGAGCCGTTCGACGGTAATGACTGTTGTCAAGTTTTTTTACATTACAATGATATCAATGGTCAATTCGCAGAACAGAATAAGTACGATGGAAGACCTTTCCTAGGCTTACCTGCATGGTTTAAAAAATAAATATAAGTGAGGTAAATTAATGCTACTAGGACATGGAGCAATAGGACAACTTGCGGTAGCCGAGGATCTTTCTGGATTAGTTCAGAATGCAGGCACCGTTGAACTATCTTTAGGTCAAGGTGCTAGTTTTAGTATTGGTACAGAAACCGTAGCAGCAAGTGCCGTGTTTGCTGTGACAACTGCCGGAGCACCAAGCTTTACAATAGGCACAGAGGTTGCAACTGGTGGAGCAATTGTGTCACCAACAACAGCAGGACAAATAACAATAAGTCTTGGCGAAGAAACACCGTTTGGTGAAGCTTTCCAAAACTTAATTACATTATCAACCGGATCTCCAGACTTCTTTATTTGGAACGAGGTTGATGATTCACAAACCGTAACTTGGACCGACGTTGAACCGGGGTCCACGGACTAGGAGGCTAAATGGCATCAACATATTCAAGCACCTTGAATCTAGAGCTTCAAGCAAGTGGAGAAAACTCTGGAACATGGGGTACAATTACAAATAACAATTTACAAAAAGTAGAATCAGCAATCAAAGGTTACGTCGCTGTAGCTGTTGCAAGCACCAATGATTCACTAACAGCAAATGATGGAACAACAGCAGACGAGCAAAGTAATGCAATCATCAAACTAACAGGCACTTTATCGGGCGCTACAACAATGAGCACCGAAGCAGTGGAGACATGGTACATTGTCGATGATGCAACAACACACGGTGGTAATAACCTAACCTTTAAACCTTCTGGTGGAACAGGTGTTAATCTTGTTGAAGGTGCTAAGCATATCTTATACTCGGATGGTTCTACGATGTTTGATGTCTTGGACGATTGTGGAAACATCACGGCTAACGGAACATTGGATGTTACTGGTAATGTAAATTTCAACGGTGGTACTTTTGTATTTAACGAAGCAGGAGCCGATAAAGATTTTAGAATAGAAGGAAATACAGCAACACATCTTATTTTCACAGATGCAGGTAACGACAGGGTAGGTATTAATAATGCTTCACCTTCGGTTGAATTAGACGTAACAGGCGGTGTAAAAGCTACTGGCGCGATTGACTTTGATGGTGGTGGATTTACATTCAATGACTCTGGTGCTTCAGTTGATTTTAGAATAGAAACAAATACTTTAACACACGCTGTTTTTGTTGATGGATCGGCAGACAAAATAGGTTTTGGTACATCTTCACCAACAAGTGCATTTGTCACGATAGATCAAGCAAGTTCGACTGGAGCTATTGCAGTCTTAACATTAGATCAAGGAGACGGTGATCAAGAGTTTATTCGATTTGATGGATCAACTGCCTCTGATCAATCAGCAAGTTTAACAACAGACACAAGTGTAGGAGACTTAACAGGGCATATCAGAGTAAACATTAACGGCACAGATTTTTGGATACCATACTATGCCACTAACTAAACTACAAATAGCACCGGGTATAGATAAACAAAATACCGAATACGGTGCAGAAGGTAAATGGGTTGATTGTGACAATGTTCGCTTTCGATATGGTTTACCAGAAAAGATTGGTGGTTGGACAAAAGTAACAAGTGATGCTCTCGTCGGCGCAACTCGAGCTATCCTTACCTATTCTGCTTTAAATGGTGTTAAATACGCCATTTATGGTACGAATAAAAAACTCTATGCCTATTCAGAAAACAATTATGCAGACATAACACCAACACGGTCTACAGGCACTGGTAACATTACACAGTTTGGAACAACAAATACATCTTCTACGGTAACAGTAACAGACTCTAGTCACGGTGCTTTGATCGGTGACTTTGTCACAATCGCTAGTGTAAGTGGCGCAGTCGGTGGTATATCGGCAGCAAACCTGCAAGGCGAGTTTGAAATATTAACGGTGCCAAATGCTAATACTTATACAATAGAAGCAAAAGCAGCAGCAACGTCAACAGCAAATGGATCAACAGCAAATGCAACATATCAAATTAATACTGGTGCGGCCGTTTCCTTATTTGGTTATGGTTGGGGTGCGGGTACATGGAGCACGAGCACATGGAATACAACAAGATCTGGTTTAACTGGTGCCGATGGCGTTTTGCTACAATCGGCAAAATGGGCACTTGATAACTGGGGTGAAGATGTATTATCATTACAATTTGATGGTGGATTATTTTATTGGGACACATCATCGGGGTTGTCTAGTAACGTAGCTAGTACAACAAACGTATCAAACGCTCCAACAAAATCTAGATTTATGTTGGTATCGGGTGATGATAGACACGTTATTTGTTTTGGTACAGAAACAACAATAGGAACAACATCAACACAAGATAATATGTTTCTTCGTTGGTCTTCACAAGAAACAACAAATACGTGGACACCAACAGCTACAAATACAGCAGGCTCTTTTCGATTAACAGACGGAAACCAAATCAATACAGCCGTTAGATCAAGAGGTGCGGTGATGGTTTGGACAGATACGGCATTATATCAAATGCAATTTATTGGTGCTCCTCTTACTTTTGGATTTAAACAAATAGGTTCAAATTGTGGCGCAGTAGGTATTAACGCGGCTGTTGATGTATCGGGTACATCCTTCTGGATGAGTGATGACTCCTTCTTCTTATACGATGGTGCCGTGAAAAAAATACCATGTACTGTACAAGATCATGTGTTTGATGATATTAATCCAAATGCAAAACAAGATGTATTCTGTGCAGCAAATTCTGATTTTAACGAAGTCATGTGGTTCTATCCTTCTGCAAATTCAACACAAATAGATAAAATGGTTGCCTATAACTATGCAGAAAATTTATGGTATGTTGGCACATTAGCAAGAAGTTCATGGGCTGACAGCGGTGTCTATGACAACCCTTATGCGGCGGAGTTCGATGCTACTGATACAACAGCGACGATATCTACCATCACTGGACTTAAAGCAGGTCGTACTTTTGTATATATACATGAGACAGGTGTAAACGATGATGGTGCAGCGATGTCTAATCATATTGAGTCGGGCGATATTGATATTGCTGATGGTGATAACTTTATGTCCATATCTAGATTTATACCAGACTTTAAAAATCAAACAGGGACTGTTGATGTAGTATTAAAGACAAGACCATATCCTAGTGGCACACAAACAAGTCACGGTTCATTTGATGTAACAACGTCAACAACGAAAGTTGATACAAGAATACGAGGCAGACAAGTTGCGGTGCGTGTATCAAGTGATGCTGTTGATGATAACTGGCGATATGGTACAATGAGACTTGATATTAAACCAGACGGAATGAGAGGCGCATAATGGCAAAGATTGTAACACCACGTTTACCAGAGGCAACAGAGGAATATAGTAGAGAGCAAATATCTCAACTTGTACAAACATTAGAGCAAGTTATTTTTGTACTAAATAATACATATGTGCCAGAGGTTTTAAAAGACCAAGGTGAGGCTTTTTCTTTTTTCATGGGGGATGCGGCGTCTTTTGAAAAAGACACTAGCACTATTGAATCAAATGTTACGACTTTACAATCAAATGTTACGACTTTACAAAGACAAGTTAACTTTTTACTGGCAACTGGGTAATGGCTAACGTATATACAAATTATAAAGTTGATTTAACAACTACTGATGAAACCACCATTTATACGGTGCCCAGTGAAACCACTGCATTGATACGTTCTATTCGCGTATCAAACGACGACACAAGCAATGCTTGCACTTTAACTCTAACTCTAACAGATACCAGCTCTGCTGTTTTTTCGTTGGAGAAGGATAAAAGTATATCTGCCAAAACTTCTGAAGAACTTTTAAAAGCTTTATTAGTTGCAAAAGAATCAGAAGTCTTTAAGGCTACTGCACAAAACGCAAACGACTTACACATTATTATTAGTGTGTTACAAATAACCAACACATAGGAGATAGCTGTGAAAAAGATGATGAAAAAGAAATCAAAAAAACTCGTAAGAAGAGGTGATGATAAACCTGTTAAAAAAATGATGGGCGGTGGCATGATGTACAAAGATGGTGGCACAACAAAGAAAAAAATGAAAAAGAAAAAGTTAGCTGCTATGTACGGTGATCCTAACAAAATTACGAGAGGCGATATTATTACAGCCGCTAAAATGAAAAAGAAAAAAGGTAAAAAGTAATGGGTAAACTTTGTCCAAGAGGTAAAGCAGCAGCTAAACGTAAGTTTAAGGTTTATCCGTCAGCTTACGCAAATATGTATGCTTCTGCTGTTTGCTCTGGTAAAGTAACACCGGGTGGTAAAAAGAAAAAGATGGCTGGTGGTGGAGAAGTTTTAGACTTCAACAAAATATCACAAGACAGAAAAAGAATT
>Ga0208148_1000601_pt1 | contig 13761 bp, 10 predicted proteins | sample DEB08_DNA_16_FD_184525 | JGI IMG/M metagenome (GOLD analysis project Ga0208148, IMG submission 184525) | Aqueous microbial communities from the Delaware River and Bay under freshwater to marine salinity gradient to study organic matter... | ecosystem: Environmental > Aquatic > Marine > Coastal ...
AGATCAGCATTAAACTCTAATAAAGTGTTAGCTTGATCTACATTAAATTGTTGCATAGCGTTGGATTGAGAGGCGTTGAATTGATTTGTTTGAGAAGCTAAGTTATTAAAGAATTGCTGTGTTTGGTTTTCACTTGTAGCGTTAAATTGCTCTGCAGCATTCTTAGCAGCTTGGTCTGTAAACAGAGCTTGTACATTCTGTTGAGACTTAAACATAGCAGCTTGTTGTTGGTTAGCCAGATTAGACATGTCCATCTGTAAGAAGTTCTGTGCATTCTGTACTTCAGCCTGTTGCCTGTTGTTTAAGTTAGACATATCTATGTTAGCTAATGCAGCAGCCTGTGCCATAACTACAGCTTGACTATTAGATAGGTTACCTAACTCCATAGTGTTAGCTGCACGAGAATCTTCTAGAGCTATCTGTTGATCAGCAGTGAAGTTCATATTAGCTATATCTGCAATCTTTGCTGCGTTTTGCACACGAGCTTGGAATGCTTGATCAAACTCTTGGCCTATAAATGTAGCACGTTGCTGTGCAGCAAGCATAGCACGTTGTTGTCTGTTAGACAGGTTCTGCCCTTCAAACTGAGCCTGTACCTGTGCATCCATCTGAGCTATAGGCAATGCAGATTCCATTGCAGCCTGTATGACAGCTTGACCTGCTAGACTAGACGCACCTAAACCACGAGCAGAGAGTGTAGCCATTGCGGTACGCATAGATCCAGCAGCCCAAGCAGGTGTCTCACCACCCTCAAAGTCAGCCATCAATGTTTCTAGCTGACCTGCAACTGTTGCCTGTCTACTTGGTGTAGCTTCTGCGTGTTGTATTGCTTCAGAAAATACAGCAGCAGTATGGGCATTAGCAGCACCAGATATTATTTCACTTGCACCTGTAACAGGGTCTGTTTGTATCTGTCTTCCTGCAGGTCCATTTATTTTTATATAGTTACCTTGTGCAGCTTTAATCTCATCAAGGGATGATCCAGTTTGTTGCTGTGCAGTTATAGTGTCTGTAGGAGTACCTGTTACACCTGTTAGTTTAGCAGTCTCTGCTCTTACATCTCCTATAGCAGTCTGTGCTGTCATAGAACCTGCAGGTGCAGTTGTTGCACTTACTGGAGTAGATTGTAACACTTGACCTACTTGTGCAGGTGCAGTTACTACAGGTGCTATAGGCATAGCTCTACCTGCAGTAGATTCTATAACACTACCTGGAACTGCCTCTGGTTGTAATGTAACTACAGGGGCTGCTGCTACGTTTCCTGCTTGATTAAGATAAGCATTTAGTAGCATGTTTTGTTGCCCAGCTACTAGTGCATCTGCCGCCTGTGGGTTATATCCATATCCACTAGGAGTTCCTATATTTTGTGGTGTGGATTGAGTAGGGTTTAGAATAGGCTGCTCTGCATTATCATCATCTGCATTATCATAAGCAGGAATCCCACCATAAGAAGGATCACCTGAACCGCCTACTTGCCTAAGTAACCTTGCTTCATCAGGATTAATATAAGCAAGACTGTGGGGTTGTCCTCCTATTGTAGCATTTCTAGGCACTGTGCCACCAGGTGCATATCCTATAATTGTACCGCCCTCTGCAGCATTAACAGTGGTTTGACCTATACCAGCAGGTAAAGTAGAGGGAGCTTGAGCTATTGGTGCAGCTTGCGTTGGTGCAGCAGGATTATCTACTTGTTTATATCCTGGTGGTATATACTGCTGTGGCACTCCTCCTATAAAGGTAATATACATTGACATACCTTGAGGATTACGAAATAATCGTGTCTCAATCTGTCCTGGTGCTGTACCCCCTTGTTGAATTTGTTCAAACATCGTTTGAGGTTGGTAATAAGATTGTTGTGCAGTCGCACTATCAACAAACTGACCTACTTGATTTGTAAATAGGTTTTGGTAACTAGGTACATTCATAGCTTGCGTACCTGAAGTTGGGTTTATAATTGCTGGTCCTGCTGGTGGTGTATAGCTTGAATAGTATTCTGGGATATTAGGCGAGGCTGGTTGATAACCTCCTGCAGGGGGTGTTACACCTGCATATCCTGGGATTATACCTGCACCTGCAGTAGTGGACACTGGACCAGCACCTGTGTTGTCTACTATATTTTTTAACTTTTTCTTACCTAAGTCTGCCCACTGTAATGAGTTGTCCAGATCAAAAGATCCACCAGTTTGTGAATCATATTCTTGTGTATACTTTTCTGGAGCCGAAGAACTCCATGATGGCACTGAACTAACTGTAGATGCTACTGTAGTCTCTATATTATTTTGATTCATATAGTCTTCTATGAATTGAGCATTTGCAACATTATCATTAACCATGAACTTATAAGGCTCACCTGTTGCAGGATCAATCTTTCCTGCATATTTATCTATGTTTGCTTGAGTACTTTCTAAATAACCATATTCATTTATAGCAGTCTGACTAGCGGTGTAGTGAGCATTTAAACCTGCATCTAGTGGTGAAGTATTTAAAGTGGAGTTTTCATAGAAACCTGAAGCTGCACCAGGTTTGTATCCATATTCTTGTACCAAAGCTTGTGATTGCATAATTACATCACTAGGATCTGTAGCATCAAGACCAGCCGCAGCCGCAGCAGCAGCCATAGCATCTGAGCTAACACCTGTTGTTTGTGATGCATATACTAAATCTGCTAGTGCTTGAATTGCTTCTGTAGTTGCCATACTATATTCCTTATTTACCCATTGTCATCCATACCGCACCTGCAATAAATGTCAGGACTCCAACGGTAGATACTTTTACTAATGTTGACCATATTGATCTGCGTGTATCACGCCACGCTTCTATTAAATTACGCATCTCTAGTATATCTTTTTGTGCATCATTATCAAGTAACCCAATAGAACGTAGTGCTTCCTTAGCACCACGCCTAGCTGCGTTGTCTAGCATTGTCTCTACTTCTTCTGGGGTAAGCTTGATGTCACTCATTATGAATTTAACTCAGTCAAATCATCCCAAACACGTTGAGCATGTGCAGCCGCATCAAAAGCAACAGTTGCATCTGGATCATCTGGGTCTGGATCAGTCCAACTATTTGCTGAAGCTTGTGCAGAAAGATAGGTTTGCAAATCTGATTTAGACGTTATTTCTTCTATTGCCTTAGCTATACTAGCACCATCAGCAGAAATGCCAATCATTATCCAATCTTGTGGACTATCTGTGTCTGGGTCTGCAACTGGATACATGCCGCCTGTTGATTGCGTCACACCAAACTTTAACCAAGCAGGAATAGTACCATCTGGATTTAGTCTATATTTTACTAATTTATGCGCCATCTGTTTTATCCTCTAACTGTGGTGTGTTTGTTAAAGATGTTTTATCTATGATGTCAAAGCCTCTGCTGTTAGCAAAGTCACCTGGACAGTGTGCCCATTTGTCTGCACAAGCCTCTAGCCACTGCACTGTGTGGTGATGCTCTGGTGCTTTACCTTCCTGTATTATCTTGTTCTCCCACTCTAGATAAGCAAACACTTCAGCCTGTGCCTGTGCTGCATTGATACCTAAGTCAAACAAGTAAATCATGTTACCTTCATCAATGACACCGTTACGTGGTCTTGCACTGTTGAGTGCTTGCTTCATGCAGGTCATAATGTGATACTTGATTTCTTCTAGCTCGTAGTCTTCTTCTGTAAGTTCTTCTTTACCTATCTTCTCCATCAGGTTGTCGTACTGGTTTGTAAAGAAGTTTAGTTTACGTACTGCACCCTCAACATAACCACGAGAGCTTGCAGCCTGTGCTTGCTTCTCTGTTATCTTTATCTCTAGCATTTCTTGTTCTAGAGGATCAGTCTCATCTAGTAGCTTACGTTCTAGTTTTTTTAGTCTTACTTCATCTTTCTTCATACGAAAGTAAGACTCTTGTAGTGCAGATTTAGTTTTCTCTATTTCAGCTAGACTGTGCTTGATAGAACGTATAGGTGTGATAGCTGTAACGTCTAGTGTTACACTCATCATCTGTGAGTGAGACTTGTAAAAGTTGCTTGATGCTTGTCGTATAGCAGGAGCATGTTCTTTGATATTAGCCAACATAGATTTGTACTCAGGCTTTGCTTGTGGAAGCTGAATGTCTATGTCTTGTGTGACCAGTTGTGTCTGATCCTCGTTATAAGTTTTTGATAAGTCTTTTAACATTTTAATCCTTTGTGTTAATAGTTTAATGTATTAAGAACCTACGACTGAAGGTGTTGATGGAGCAGCACCATTACAGGCTCTTTTAATTGCAACCAAATCACCGAAGTCTGTGGTGTTTCCTGTTGATCCTATAGTTACGTATTCTATTGTATTTTTTGCTGTGCCAGATTCATTTCCTCCTGCAAAAACACATCTAGTTGAGTTAGCTATTGCTGCGCCCCACCCACCAGTAGTGCAATTACCAAAGTCAGAAAAACTGCCTGTGCTAGAAATAGTATTATATTCAATTTGATCACCACCTGTGGAAGCCGCTGCAACAATTATGCGTGTTAGGTTAGAAGCAACAAAAGCATTATTATGATCGTATGTTAAATCGCCATAATTTGTGCCATTTCCTGTGCTTGCAGGATTTATATAATCTGATTTCTTTTTATCAGTTTCAAACCCAACATAAATTGCTCTTGTTGTTGAACCACCTGCCTCACATTGTTGGTTTCTATTTGCTGCTGAAAAATCTCCAAAGTCTGTAGCATCACCTGCGCTTGCCATTGTTATATAGTCAATCGTGCCGATGCCATAAAGCCCACCTGCTCCACCGCCAAAAATACCACGAGTGGTGTTAGAGTATCCACCTAGTTCGTTTCTAGCAACGGTGAGATCGCCAAAATCTGCTGAAGTTGAGCCACTAGCGTAATTTTTTGTTACAATATAGTCGCCTGAAGTTCCACCTGCAACAAACGCTTTTACTCCATCACTACAAGCAGCACTATTATATTCTGACCCACCAACTTCTCCATCATATGAGGCATTGCCTAAAGTAGTAATGTTAAATCTATCCACATCTCTTATTATAGTTGAACTACTATCACGACCTGTTACAACAAACGCTACTGGATTTACAAGTCCTGCAGTAGGCCAACTCGCACCTTTTTTATAATTAAAAGCTTCCGTTAAATCCCATACACCATTTGCTGATGTAGTTCCAAACTCGTCTGCAGGTTCTACTCTAGTAGCAGATATGACGTTACCTGAAAAGTATCTAGTTGACATTATAAACCCCCATGAGAGTTATTACAAACGGAGTCATGTCCATTACCTTTAGTTGCAGTACAATCTCCAAAGTCTGATGCATTGCCAGTTGTACCTATTGTAATATAATCTATTGTATTTACAAATGTTCCATTAGCTATTTGACCACCTACAGTTACATTACGAGTAGCATTACCTGTTCCACCAACAGCTATTCGTGCTGCAGTTAAATCACCAAAATCACTAGCATTACCTGTATTTGCTATAGTAATATATTGTATTTCATTAGACATACTACCACTATTATATCTACCTGCAAATATTCCTCTAGTGCTATTTCCACCACCAGAATGTTGTGTATCTGCTTGTGCTAAATCTCCAAAGTCTGTAACATTACCTGTAGTGTCTGTAGTAATGTATTCGATTACATTTGTACTACTTGTTCCCCCTGCAAAAACACCTCTAGTTGTAGAGTTAGCAGGTGCTACTAGTTGTCTTACGCCTGATAAATTACCAAAATCTGTGGTGTTACCTGCGCTTGCCATAGTTACATATTGCATTCTATCTGTGGAAGAACCCTCTTCTCCCCCTGCTGCAACTGCTCTTGTTGAGTTTGATACTGTAGCCTGTGATCTAGAAGCTGCTGCCATATCGCCAAAGTCAGTAGAGTTACCTGTGCTTTGAACTTCAAAAAACTCTATTACATTTACTGTAACGCCAATAGAAAAACCTAATGCTCTTGTAGTAGAAGATATTGCAGAAACAGAATAAGCACCAGTAGAAAGATTTCCAAAGTCTGCTGCGTTACCTGTAGTTTCAATATTAAAAAAATCTGTATCTGTAACACCGCCAGCGCCGACAGAACTTCCCATAACTAAAGCTCTACTTTGAACAAATCTAGGCCAATCTGCAGCATACTGATACTGTGTTGTGAGTGACCACACGCCATTATAGTTAGGCATAGTTAGAGTCCTCCATGTCCACCAGATGTTGCAGAAGATTTACCTACGGCACTTAAATCTCCAAAATCAGAAGAGTTTGATGTTGTAGCTATAACTACATACTCAACAGTAACTTGAGGATTACCAACGGCAGTACCAACATTTACAACACCGTTTATTTTATTACTTGTTGCCATTGTTCTAGGACTAGCATTAGTTAAATCACCAAAGTCAGAAGCATTGCCAGTAGAGGCTATAGTAATATAATCAATAATATTGTAGTTAGAGTCATTTGTATTGTTGTAACCTCCAAAAAATACCCCACGAGTATTACTTGAACAACCTATTGCTTGCCTAGCTTGACTTAAATCACCAAAGTCTGTAGCATCACCTGTGTTTGCTATAGTAACATAACCAATTTCGTTTTTATTAGTTTGACCTCCAGCAAAAATAGCACGAGTAGTAGAGGAACATCCTGCAAGCAATGCCCTAGCAACACTTAAATTACCAAAATCTGTTCCATTGCCTGTGCTTGCTATAGTAATGTATTCAATAGCATTAGTAACACTTCCATCTGAACCTCCACCAAACAATCCACGAGTGGCATTTGAAACGCCTACATGCTTGTCTTTAGTAACATTCATATCTCCAAAGTCTGTAGCATTGCCTGTAGTAGATATAGTAAAGTAATCTATAACATTAGTCCTAGAACCTGTACTACCACCTCCAAAAACTGCACGAGTAGACGATGCTAATGCTCCACTGTTAGTACGAGCAACACTTAAATCTCCAAAGTCAATGGCGTTGCCTGTAGATGAAAGATCAAAAAGGTCAACTGTATTAGAATAATCATCAATGTACCCTAAAGAAAATAGCCCTCTATTAGCTGAAAGTATACCTGGTGTAAAACTAGCACTGGCAACACTAGGGGCAGATGTGCCGTAAGCATTGATAGCCCACACTTTAGCTGTAGCTGCAGTGTCGTTAGTTAAACTACTTACAACAATTGGAGAAGACGTACCTGTGTTAGAACCTGCACTGTAGTCTGTATCATTTGTACTAACCTGTACAACAAACCCTGTAATAGCAGATGTACCTGCATCAGTAGGTGCAGTAAATGCTACACTTACTTGTGCATTACCTGCAGTAGGTGTAACTGCAGTGGGTGGATCAGGTGCGTCTAATCCATCATGGCCTATAAAACCACCGTTGTATCTGGGCATTATTAATTACCTTTAGTCTACTAGAAGTTCGTAACTAACCAAGTATGTTAGGTCACTGGCAGCAGAAGCTGTAACAGCGAGTAGATCTGTCTCGTCTAAATAAAATCCGTTGTCTTTACCAACAACAACTAGTGTTGCATCAGCAGGTACAGATATTGTGTTAGCTATCTTAACATAGTTTGATCCGTTATCTACACTTACCTCAACAGTAATATCAGCAGCATTTGTACCATCTATGTTTGATATCATTAGTGTGTTTATCTTTGCACAGTTTTCTGCAGGTACATCAACGATGTCTGCTCTACTTGTTGTCACTGCACCAACTGCCACCTTTGGTGTAATAGTTGCTACATTAATTATATTTGGAGTTGCCATTTACCTTTTCCTTTTTATCCAAATACTATTGCCATAGCAATAGCAAATCCTTTAGTAGCAGAGCTACCGCTAGCATACGTTTTTACATCTGATGCAGGAATAGTTTTCATTGTTCCATTATCGTTAACTATAAAACCATCAGCGTCTGCTAGTGTTATTGAACCACCAACAGAAGTACCACCATCTATCAAGTTTAGTTCTGCTGCAGTGGCAGTTACAGCAGTTCCGTTTATTGCTAGTTTATCTGTGACAACGTTAAACGTACCATTGTCCTCTACCCTAGCTACCTCTGTACCATCTCGTTGTTGAAAGATTATATCTTTAGCATCCACGATAGGTTTAATAATTACATCACTAGATGAGTTAGTGACACTGAGTATCTCTGTACCTGCAGCAGCAAACTTTACATCACCACCACCTGCGTCTAATATTATATCACCAGCTACATCAACTGTCAAGTCTCCAGAGCTAAGATCAATCTCTGTGCCATCAATAGTTATGTTGTCAACAATTACACCACCGTTAGCTGTAACTTTTGTTGTTGTCAAGTTACCTGTGCTTGGATTGTAGGTTAGATCTCCATCCATCTCCAAGCCTACATTGCCTGTGCTAGATGTAGCATTTTCTACAAATGTAATTAAGTTGTCTTCGTTTGTGTTTTCATTGTCTGTAACAAGTACGTGTGCAGAGTTTGTTGCATCAGTGACAGTAACACCTGCTATGACTGTATTAAGAGCAGTTCCGTTTACTGTAATTGCATCTGCTTCAAGTGTACCGTCTACATCTACATCACCAGAGATATCTAAAGAGGCTGCTATAAGTTGGTCAACTTGTAAATCTTCATGGCTAGAACCTAGCTTCAACTCAAACTTTGGACCTGTGGTGTTGTATGTAAATGTAGCGTCATCACCACTACCACCTTCTATTGTAATACCTGCACCGTTGATTACAGCAGAGGTACTGTTACCACTGTCAAGAACAATATTGTGATCATTAAGATTTACAGTTGTAGAGTTCACTGTTGTGGTTGTACCTGATACAGTTAAGTTACCTGTAACTGTTAGGTTGTCTGCTACTGTAACCTCTGAGGTGCTGTGTCCTAGTGTAATAGCTGTGCCAGATACACCTGTACCAATAGCAACAGACTCACTACTGTTACCTGTGTCAATTACAAGGTAGTTGTCAGAACCTTGTTTGATTGTAAATGCAGTAGCAGAGTTATCAGTAACAGCTACGTTAATATCTGTGGCGTCAGCACTAATAGAGTCTAATGCAATGTCACCAACGTTAGTGATGTTGTTATCACCGAAGCTTACATTGTCACCAAAGGTTTTATTTGTTAGTGTGTCTGTGGTAGTTTTACCTACTAAAGTATCTGTGGTAGCAGGTAGTGTTAGTGTTATATTTCCACTAAATGCTGAGTGAGCAGGAGCTTGTAATTGAGCATAGTGTGCGTTGGAGGATTCACAATAAAATCTAACGTATGATTGTGCTCCAGAGTTTTTAATAGAGATAGCACCCGACTGCATATCAATACCGTTAGAACCATCTATCCTAACAACACCTGAACCATTCGGTGTTAGTGTTATGTTACCATTTGATACAGATACAATATCCTCTCCATTAACATCTAGAGAACCGCCTAACTGTGGTGAAGTATCTTCTACAATATTAGATATGTTACCTGCTACACCTGTACCTGCAATAACAGTAGACCTAGTAATCTTTTTAAGACCACCACCTGAAGTATCTACAGCTAAAAATACGTCATCATCTGCTACTGTAGAGATTTCTGACAAAGAAGTTACTACAGTAGGATTAAAGTTTGTACCGTCTGCAATAAGTAAAGCACCTGCAGTATTAGTAGCCATTGTAAGATCATCACCACTAATAGTAAGATCACCACCTACAACTACATCACCGTTAAACGTAGCTTTACCTGCAAGAGCCATATCAATGTCAAGAGCAGTAATAGCACTAGAACCATCTGTGCCTTTGATAGTAAAGTTTTTGTCTGCTGTGCTTACTGTAAACACTGCATCAGTAGAATCATTTTTAAGTTCAAGTATTGTTGTACCAGACGCTTTAAAGAATACTTCGTTACCTGCAGCGTCTAGTATGATGTCACCGCCTGAGTCTAACGTGATATCAGTTCCATCGTTAGTGATAGTGTCAAGAGCAATACTACCTACATTTGTAATGTTGGCATCTCCAAAAGATGTAGCTCCAAGTGTAGTAGTGCCACCAACAGTTAAGTTGTTACTAATGTTTACTTCACTACTAGCATTGATGTCAACAGTAGGTGCTGTTATCTCAAGCTCAGTATCAGCATTGATATCTAGTTGACCGTCTGCGCTGGAGTGGATAGTAAGTGCAGTATCTCTAAACTGTACTTTCTGTGCGGCATTCATTAAAATGTTTTGACTTGCATCTACAGTAAAAGATGTAGTGCCACCTGTCGCAACTGTGATTACATCTGATCCGCTAAACGTAATACTTGTGTTAGTATCTGCATCTCCAGAGATACTGTCTAGTTGTATGTTACCTGCGTTGGTAAAGTTAGAGTCACTAAGATCAAACGTACCTGTTACATCTAAGTTACCATCTACAGTTAAGTTACCCTCTGCAGTAATATTAGCACCGCTAAATGTCAATGCTGCTGTCGGTGTTGATCCAGACTTTATTACAAGCTCACCACTACTGTTAGTCAAACTACCAAACGTAGTTCCATCATCTTTTAGTACAACGTCTGCTCCACCTGCGTCTAAAGTAATGTCTCCACTTGCGTCCACAGTAAATGCAGCAGTGGCAACTTGAACCAAAGTATCAGCAACAATATCAAGCTGACCATCAGTACTAGAGTTAATATAAAGAGCAGTATCACGAAACTGGAGTTTTTCTGACGAAGCAACCAGTATATCATCAGAAAACTCAAAGTAGTCCTCATCCTCCATCCATTTTAACACACCGTCATTAGTCTCACCATCAAAGGTAATTGTAATGTCTGTACCTGCAGTGCCAGCACCAAAGGTTAGTCCGTGCCCTGCTAGTGTACTAATCGGGCCTCCCTCTCCTGTTGTACCATCATGTGTATGTCCTGTACTAGCAGCAAAGGCGGCAAGAAGCTGATCAAACTCGTCATTCGTGTCTGATGCTTGGATTATGTCACCCTCTGTATACGTGGACTGTCTTGTGTATGTAGCACCCATTAGCGTCTAGCTCCTACTTGATATTCTAATTGAAATCCTTTTAGTGAATATGGTGGAGATTCACCACTATCATCTACCTTTAGCGCAACAGTAAAACCGGAACCTTCTACAGGTTGTCTTACTAGAGGCTGTGAACCACCACCATAAACAAATTGTGTAGTAGAAGAGGAGGTACTATAAACAGCAGTACCATACTGTGCTCCCACTGTGGCGGTTGTTAAACTGTAAGCTGCAGGTCTTGATGCACCCACACTATCGTTGTCGTATCTTAAAAGTAAATCTGCGCTGATGTTAGCTTCAGGCTTGTAGTTAAGAATAACTCTGTGCATTGTTTTTCTTACACCTACATCTCCAAAGTTTAAATCTGGACTTCTGTATCTGCCTAGTATAGCTGTGCCATCAAAGCTATTACCTTTTTCCTGCCTATGTACAAATCCATCAAAACCACCGTGTATAACTATTACATCTCCTGCTTCTACATGCGTGTCTGAACATGACGGTTTAATACCTAGCGACTCAGCAAACTCAAAGCCATCGCCTTTCATAACGCATATAACACCTTTAGTTCTTTTTGCTGAAACAGTGTCCTTTGTAAAGAATATTCTGTACTGTGTCTTATCTGGTATAACCACACTTTCAAAAAGACTAGAGTCAGTTATGTTTTCGTCAAACAAAGACTGCACGTTCTTAGATATTGTACCTAGTTCAACATCACCAATCCTAGCAGTACCAGCAACAGTTCGTAAACCATCAGGTCCAAGAAAGATTAGATCACCTGCAAACTCTTGGATAGTGTTACCGTTTACACAACCTATGTTTCTAGTTACAGGTTCTACAGCAAAGTTAGATAGGCCAGAACCTGTCAGTTTAAATATTCTATTCTCACAGAATATAAACAGGTTATCACGAAAAACTTTTAGTCCTACTATCGTATCGTCTACGTTAATACTACCAGCCCCCTGCCCTGAGATAAATCCATCTTCATCAAAAGGCTCACTAAAAACTATAGTTGATGGTGTTGAGGACTTACCTGCATAAAACATGTGGTTTCTAAAAGCAGCTACAAACTTTGAACCAGCCACAGTACTTTCACTTACGTCTGTTGCAGTCATAGATGAGTTAAATACTACAGGAGCGTTAGCACTATCTACACAGATTAACTTCTCATTACCGTCAAAATTAAATCTTTCAAAGTTGTACTTGTCTGCGCTGGTTCTACCTGTATCTCTTTGTGTCCAGTTCTCTGACACTGCATCGTCTATTGCGTGGTTAGCTGCAGTTGTGCTTGATGTAGATCTAGTAACACCAGTAAAGGTTATGCTAGTTATACCTGTGTAAGTAAACTCCTCACTGTTTATCAATAGTGTGCCACTAGATGCAAAACCTGCAGTGGAGTCTACGTTTAGTGTGCCTGATCCTGACATAGCAGTTGTTGATAGTATTTTTTGTGACAACTCTGTAGAGCCACAACTATATATTCTTTCACCCCTAGCTGCAACAACTCTGTTAGCAAACCTAGCTGACATTAAAACTTTTTCAGTCGCATTGTTTGTTTGAGGAACTATCTGATTAACAAACTTACGAAAACCGTTTATACGTCTGTAACCACCCTCAACATCAGGCTCAAAGTTTTCTAGAACTAAAGCTTCACCAGGTTGCATAAGAAAGGTGGACCTGTTTAGAACTAGCCCACCCTCACAGTTAAAAGCTGCTGGTTGTAATGTTGATGTATCTGGCATTTTAAGATACTCTTAGTACAGGATTATACGTTGTTGTAGCACCGCCCATTAATGTAGATCTTACATAGTCGTATTTGTTTATTACAAGTGTTTGCATATTCTTTATGCCTTGTTGAAATCGTTCAAAGTTTACTTGGTATTGTTGTATCTCTCCACGATACTGATACACGTAGGCTACTGCACCATCTATAACAACAGTTGCAAACCTATCAGGTATTGTGGTTGTATCTGTAGATGCAGATAAGTCAGAGGGAAATGTAAAGTAATCAAAGACTAATGTGTATTGTTTATCAGGGAAAGGGTACAGTATATAATTGTTATCTGGGGTACGCACTATAAATCTAGGGATACCACCTTTTGAAAACTGTGTAACTGTTGTGCTGTTTGCAATCGCTGCTGCTGTTGTATCGTTTGCGCCTCTAGTACATCCTGTAAAATCGTTACCTGTTATACCTGTATAAGTTATCTGTTCGCCACCTATAAACAAAGTGCCTGTTGCATCAAAGTCAGATGTATCTGCGACAGTTATTGTTGTTACTGCTGCAGACAAGCCATCAGATGCATTGATAGTTGTAGATGCAACGTCATCCTCTTGTACAGCGTAATCTCTTGATATGTATTCGTTGTAGTTTAGTTTAGTCAGGCTGTTACCTGCTGAAGCTAAATCTTCATCTTTTTTTATTCTTGCTGTGTTATAGTCTATATACTTTGTGCTTGTTGGCACAGTGTACTTAGCAACACCTGGCGTAAGTGTAGAAGAGTTTGATGCGTGGTTAAAAGGATAAGCAAACTCTCTCTGATTAATATATCTTATAGATTCATTGACAGCATTCTGACACTGTGTTTGTACGCCTCTTGGACTTGCAAAGTTAGAAGATGTAAGTTCTACCTCATTCATCCTAACTAGTGTTTTGTTTGTCAGTGTAAGAAATGTTTCTGCCATAAGTACTTCCCAATATGTGATAAGGGGGCCAGTTGCCCAGCCCCCAAAGTATTATGCTAGTAGATCACGATCTACCTCATTAGCAGAACTTGATCCTGAGACATCATCCATGATTACGCATACAGCGTATACACGGAT